>Ga0307999_1000056_pt1 | contig 28509 bp, 18 predicted proteins | sample Neamet1_FD_203158 | JGI IMG/M metagenome (GOLD analysis project Ga0307999, IMG submission 203158) | Marine microbial communities from water near the shore, Antarctic Ocean - #1 | ecosystem: Environmental > Aquatic > Marine > Unclassified | place: Southern Ocean | collected 2014-06-04 | reverse complement strand
TTAAGGACCTCCATGTCAAAAAAGGGCGGCGCTTCGTCCCTCTTCTCGAAATCCTCTCAGATCTCATCAACGAGGGCATCGCCGTCCGTCTCTTTCACGCCAAGGAACCCGGCCCGCGTTTTAGGGAAGACTTTGACCGCTACCCCGCTCTTATTGAAAGTGATCTCTTCGAACGGATCCTCTGCCCCCGAATCCACACCAAAGCGGTCATCATCGACGGCCTCGAAGCCTTCGTCGGCTCCGCCAACCTCACTGGCGCAGGCATCGGCGCCAAAAGCCCCCTCCGCCGAAACTTCGAAGCCGGCTTCATCACCGACGAACCAAAGCACCTCTCTCCTCTCATGGAATGGGTGGACACTCTTTACCTCGGCGATTTCTGCCTCAAGTGCCAGCGCCGCGTTCACTGCCCGGATCCCATCGCCTGAATAAACAGCCTTCCTTCCACATCCGAGGGCCCATGTCCTTGGTAAAGCTCCTCCTCACGATCCTCATTTCTTACGCTCCCGCCGATATCATTTCCCTGACGACCGGCAACCATCAGATTTACCTCGAATCTAATACCAACATGATCACCTGGACCACCACTCAGCCAGGAGTTTCCAACTCCTCTAATGCCCTCTGCTTCTTCCGGGTCCGAATCAAAAAGTAGGGGCTCGAGTGCTATATCCAAAAAAGGTTCCCTTTTTTGTAACTTTCCCCCCAAAAAAAGAGTCATCGGGGGTAACAGGGATGCTCATTAGGAGCAAACTTGCTTAAGCCATTTCCCCGTTCCGGTCACCCCCCAAAGTTTGACCGGGGCGGGGAATTTTCTTGAGCTAAATAACTCGCCTCCGGGATCTCTCCAGGCAGGGGTAAAAAGGGAGCTCTTTAAGAGAAGCCATCTTCGGCGATAGAAATGATTGATTCCGTTGGGGCCTTCTGCGGCTCAAAACTCCCAAACCCGCACCCAGGACCAGAAGCGTCTGAAAGCCCGACTCGGGAATCGCGATGGCCGAGCCCACATTGATCCCCTCCGAGTCGTAGGCCATAGCGTGATCCACCAAGGTCACTCTTCCGTTCAAATCCCTGATCAATTCAGAATGCGTTCTCCGAAGGCTCCCGAATATGAACCCGCCCCACCACTCCTGAATCCACTTTGGAGGAAACAACGAGTATCGCTAACCTCCCAAAAAAAATCATTCGATTAGCCCAATCTAGGCGATGCGATCTCAATCTTGTTCACGAAAACTGATCTCAAAAATCGATCCTACTCCCACCTCACTTCTCGCTTCAATTCGGCCCCCATGCGCTTCCACGATCGCCTTCGTGATCGCCAGCCCCAGACCGGTCCCGGTTTTCCCGGTACGAGTTCGCACCTTATCCGCCCGATAAAAACGCTCAAAAATATGCTCTCTCATCCCCTCATTCATACCCGGCCCCGTATCACGAATTGATAACTTCACCTCGCCTTCCACATTCTTCAAGACCACCTCAATCTCTCCCTCTTCACAGTTATACTTCACCGCATTACTCAACAAATTCAACAAGGACTGCCGCATCTTCTGCGTATCAAACTTCATTTTCACTGGCGCCAACTCGCACCGAATCACGATCTTCTTCTCATCCGCCAGCGGCTCGATCATCCTCACCACTTTCCGCGTCAAATCTTCCAGATCCCCGCTTTCTTTATCTAGATTAAATTCCCCCGAATCCACCTTTGCTAACTCCAGCAAGGCATCGGTCAACATCCGCATGTGCTGTGCCGAATCCATGCAAGTTTGCAGTGCTTCCTGATACTTCTCCGGCGACCGCTCGCGACTCAACGCAAACTGGCTCTTCGCCAAAATTACCGCAATCGGCGTCCGCATTTCATGTGAAGCATCCGCCGTAAATCGCACCTGGTGCTCAAAGGATGTTTCAAGCTTCTCAAAAGTCTCATTCAACACACTCGAGAGCTGCCCCAACTCACTCCCATCCTCTTTGATCTCAATTCGACCCGACAAATCACCATCGGAAATCCGATGCGCCGTCTCACTCATCACCCCGATCGGCTTTAACGATCGCCCGATCAAAAGCCACCCCACCAAGAATCCCCCGCCCACAATCAGCGTTCCGATTCCCACCAATCGCATTTGAAGCGACGCAAGATCCTTCTCAATCGGTGCAATCGCCGTCCCCACTAAAAGAAAGCTCCCGCCTGGAGTCGTATGAATCACCTCGCGATAACCGGCCACCGTCCTCTTCGACATCCGCTCACCTCCCCTCGGAATTTCATCCGGAATTGGCGTCAAATCCTCCGGTGCATTCTCCGACGCAAATCGTAACCCTCCGTCACGATCCCACTGGATCACAAAAATGTCGTCCCCGGCCAAATCTTCCACCACTTCATCCAGCGTTGGTCCTCTGCCATCTTCAACATCCGATCCACGCCTTGGCCTGGGTCCAGATTCCGGGTCTGGTCCGAATTCATCATCAAAACCATCAAGAGGCTCCGGCCGCGGCAGCCTCCGGGTTCTCGGCGGTGGTTTACGCCTTCTCTCCATCCGCGGCAACAAACGCGTGATCGGATTATTCAACTCTCGGTCCAGCGCCTGATACTTGATCTCCCGCTGGTTCTGAAAAAATGCCGCCAGCAAGGCCGCGATGATCACCACCAACAATAGGGTGTGCCACAGCTGGATTCGCCAGCGAATCGATTGCGGGAAAAAATTCATTTAAATGCCCTCCACAATATATCCCTGGCCCCGCCGCGTCTTGATAAAATCCTTCCCGAATTTTTGACGCAGCTTGTAGACGTAGACATCAAGCATGTTCGACATCGACTCGTCATTCTCGTCAAAAAGATGAGCGTACAAAAAATCCCGCGTCACGACCTCGTCCCGATGCTGGATCATCAACTCCGCCATGGCATACTCCCGCGCCGTCACATCCACCTCATTGTCGTTCACCTTCAGCGTTTTCGACGTCGTGTTGATCGTCACCTTTCCCACTGTCACCTCCGGCCGGTGCTCCCCGCCATTCCTCCGAATCACCGCCCGCACCCGCGCCACCAACTCCGCCAAATCAAACGGCTTCGCCAAATAATCATCCGCGCCGTGGTTTAACCCCTTCACCTTGTCCCGCACCTGATCCAACGCCGTCAACATTAACACCGGCGTCTGCTTCTCCTTCCGCAACTTCTTCAAAACCTCCCACCCGTTCAGCACCGGCATCATAATATCCAGCACGATGATGTCATAATCCCAGTTCAACGCCTTATAGAGTCCCTCCTCCCCATCCGCTGACTCATCCACCGCAAACGATTCCTCCCGCAACGTCTCCGCCACGATTTCTCGTAAATCATCCTGATCCTCAACGACAAGCACTCTCATAAAGTTTCCAAACTAACTTTCACATCCTGAACAGAAGATGAATGAAAGCAAGAAGTGGGGTATGGAAGAGCTCCGATTGGCTTTATAACTCCCCAACTTGCACCACAATGAATAATTATGCCTTGCCAATTGGGAGGACGATTTGGCATCGGTGGACTTTAAATCCGCATACCGCCCCCCAAATATGAAGATCCCCAAGATAGTCACGCTCGCCTGGCTCACCCTCCTTCACCCGTTGATCTCCCGTGGAGACGAGTGGCCGCATTTCCTCGGCCCACACGCTGACACCTCGGTCAGGGAGCCGGGGCTGCGAACGGAGTTCCCCGACTCGGGTTTACCTCTCCTTTGGGAACGGGCCGCGGGCGGAGGATACTCGGGGCCCGCCGTTGTCGATGGTCGCGTCTTTCTTATCGATCGGCTGGCAGAACCCTACCGGCAGGGCAAGGTTGAAGGAAATCCCAACTTCATCCGAGCGGCGATCCCCGGGCGGGAACGGGTGCGCGCCCTCGATGCGGAGACGGGTGAGCCGCTTTGGGAACACAATTACGCGTGTCCTTACTCCACCGTCTCCCTCTATGCCATTGGCCCACGCTGCACCCCAACTGTCAATGACGGGCGCGTCTACACCTTGGGAGCCGAAGGAAACCTTTTCTGCTTAAACGCAAAAACCGGACACGTCCTATGGTCCCGGGATTTCAAAAAAGACTACGCCCTCAAGATCGCCGAGTGGGGCTGTGCGGCGCACCCCTTGATACACGGCGACCAACTCATTTGTATCGTAGGTGGCAATGGCTCGACGGTGGTGTCCTTTGACAAAGTGAGCGGCAAAGAGCGTTGGCGCGCCTTGTCGGCATCAAAGCCCGGTTACTGCCCGCCGGTCGTCGCCAGGATCCATGGGCAGGAACAGTTGCTGGTGTGGCACGGGGACGGTCTCGCTGCTTTGAACCCAGGAGACGGCACCCAGCGTTGGTTTGTCAAAGTGAAGCCGAGCTTTGGCATGGCGATTGGAACACCCCGCGTGCATGACGATCTGGTGCATGTGATGGGCTACAAGGGCGTGTCGGCCGCGATTCGCGTCGCTCCCGACACTCGATCCGCCAAACTGGTTTGGGGGCGCGATCTCCGCCTTGGCGTGGCCGGTGTGCTCAACACGGCCCACCTCGATGCGAATGGCCATCTCTATTCGGCTGGTGGTCGTGGCCGCTTCCAATGTGTCGACATTCGCACCGGCAAGCGCCTTTGGGAGACCCCGGTCCCCCTGCAGGATCGCCTGGGCGGGCGCACGGGCGCCTGGCCATCAGCCTTCTCGTTTCCCCACCCCCCTTCCGGGCGCACCTTTCTCTACAACGATCATGGCGAACTCATCACCGCTGAATTGTCGCCCGGTGGCTACAAGGAGATATCGCGAGCGAAGTTGATCGATCCCACTCATGAGGTGGGCGGGCGCCTCTTGGTCTGGTCCGCACCCGCCTTTGCCAACAAAAAACTCTACCTCCGCAACGACCGGGTCGTTCGGTGCTTCGATCTTTCGGCAAACTCGCCGGACGCCGGCGTGGCGACTGCTTTACTGGCCACTCAGAAGAAACTCGTTGAAAATGGCGATACCCTCTCAAATGCCTTCCGCCTGACCCGCCGGGGAGAGGCTCTCTATCATCATACCATCGCTTCGGACACCACTGGAGACCGGGCCGTTACAGACGAGACTTTGTTTGCGATCTGGTCGATGACCAAGCCGATCACCAGTGTGGCCGCCATGATGCTACACGAACGCGGCGTCTTCCATCTCGATGATCCGGTGTCAAAGGTGGTGACCCAACTGGCGAATCTTCGCGTGAAAAAGCCGAATGGAAAAACTGTCGCGCTGAAGCGGCAAATCACTTATCGGGATCTCTTGCGACACACCTCGGGGATCGCGGGCTACGATGGTTCCTTCGACAAAGAGGGGACTTGGAAAGAGGTCATGGAACTCAGTGATCTTGCGGAGTTGATCGACTTGCTCGAAAAAAAACCATTGGAGCACCAGCCTGGCGAACGCTTCACCTACGGTCTCAGCACAGCAGTGCTTGGACGGGCGATCGAAATCCACACAGGAAGGAATCTGGCGGAATTCTTTGACGAGAACATCTTCAAACCCCTGGGCATGAAGGAGACACGGTTCCATCTCACGCCTGAAGACCGGAAACGTTTTCAGCCGCTCTTTGTGAAAACCGATGAGGCTTACCGTCCGGGAACTCTGAAAGAGGACGAACTTTATTACGCGCCGGAAAGCCGCTTGTATCTTGGCGGTGAAGGTCTCGTTTCAACGATGAACGATTATGGCCGTTTCTGCCAAATGTTGGTCGATCGGGGCCGGGCTCCGGATGGAACGGAGATCCTCTCAGAGGAAACACTGGCATTGATGCTAAGCGATCAGCTAAAAGAAATTCCGGGCTTCAACAAAAAGGGCCATGTCATGGGCCTGGGATTTGAGATTTTCAAGAATCCTCCCGGGGAGGCCTCCGGGGCACCGGCGGGTATCTTTGGCTGGGGTGGCTACCATACAACGACTTTCTGGATCGATCCAAGCAATGCACTTTACGGACTCTTCATGACCCGTCGCTATCCTTTTCTCGATGGGGTCGAAGATCGATTCAAGAGCGCTTATTACAGCCAGTTCGATGATCAATGATGCGCTTTATTCCCTCGATATGAGGGTGCGGCGGTGGTGCGCAGATCACGACTATAGAGCTTCAAACCGGCAAACTACCCGTCGAAATTTGCGTAACTATTAGCGACTTCCCCTCCGGCGGAATCTCCAGTTTTGAAGACCAATTGGGAGAGCAAAAAATGAGTTTCATCACGTTTCGGGGAACCTAGAAAAAAGGCTACCTGTCACGATGCCATGGAGAAATGAAAGGGCCTCGGTTCAATTGGGCCAGATCTTTCGTGAATTGGGGTCATCATCGTAAGCCTAACCCGAAGCATTTCTCCCCTCGACCTTGGTTTAATTTTTTAATAGCCTGCTCGCTAAACTCTTTCCCCAGTTCACTGCTCCATTCTCATGTTCTCCTCTGCCATATTACCACCAGCAAAGGGCATCATTTTTCTGGTGATGATACTTTTCGGCCGCGCGGCATGTGCGGATGAAACCGAAGGTATCGAGTATTTTGAAACCCACATCCGCCCTCTCTTCGTCGAGCACTGCTACAAGTGCCACTCGGCTGATGCCAAGAAGCTCAAAGCCAATCTCTCCCTCGATTCCCGGGCCGGCTGGCAGACCGGCGGCGAGACCGGCCCCGCCATTGTTCCGGGCAAGCCCGAAGACTCCCTCCTTATCCACGCCGTTTCCCATACCAACGGCGACCTCGAAATGCCGCCCAAAACCCGCCTTCCCGATTCCGAGATCGCAAAACTCACCACCTGGATCTCCATGGGCGCGCCCGATCCGCGCGAAGACGAAGTCAAAAAATCCTCCCGCAACATCGACCTCGAAAAAGGCCGCCAATTCTGGTCCTTCAAACCACCCGTCGCCCATCCCGTGCCCGACGTCAATGGCCCCTCGTGGCCCACAAACGACATCGACCGCTTCATCCTCTCCCGGCTCGAATCCGAAAACCTTTCCCCCTCCCCCGACGCCCCAAAACACTCCCTCCTCCGCCGCATCTACTATGACCTCATCGGTCTCCCTCCCTCGCCCGAGGAGATGAAAACCTTCCTCAACGATCCCTCCCCCGACGCCTTCGAAACCGTCGTCGATGACCTCCTCTCCCGCCCCGAATTCGGCGAACGCTGGGGCCGCCATTGGCTCGATGTCACCCGCTTTGCCGAATCCAGCGGCGGCGGCCGCTCCCTCGTCTTCCCCAACGCCTGGCGCTTCCGCGACTACGTCATCGATTCCTTCAACCGGGACAAACCCTACCACCAACTCGTCCGCGAACATCTCGCCGGCGATCTCCTTCCCCACAATTCCGTCGAACAAAGAAACTCCCAACTCATCGGCAGCGGCTACCTCGTCCTCGGTGCTCTCAACTACGAACTCCAGGACCACGAACTCCTCAAAATGGAATTCGTCGACGAGCAAATCGACTCCGTCGGCCGCACCTTCCTCGGCATGACCCTCGGCTGTGCCCGCTGCCACGACCATAAGTTCGATCCCATCCCGATCACCGACTACTACGCCCTCGCCGGCATTTTCCAGAGCACCGAGTCCATGGGCAAAGGCAGCGCCGCCTCCGGAGTCACTTCCTTCGCCACCGCCAAACTTGAGATCACCGACAAAGAGGAGATCAAACAAGTCCGCGATTCCCTCGCCAAACTCAAAAGCCAGCTCGGAAAGAAACCCACCCAAGGCTCTCTCACTCCCGCCGACCTCCCCGGCATCGTCATCGACTCCAGCGACGCCAAACTCACCGGCGACTGGAAAAAATCCGTCTCCACCAGCAAATGGGTCGGAGACAATTACCTCCACGACGAAAACCTCCTCAAGGGCGCGAAGCAGGTCGCGTTCTCCATCACCCTGCCGGAAACTAAAACCTACGAAGTCCTCGTCGCCTACGGCGCAGCGACCAACCGCGCCAATAACGTCCCTGTCATCATTCGACACGCCGAAGGAGAAACCACCGTGACCATCGACCAAACGAAACCCGCTCCCATTCACGGTTGTTTCGTCAGTGTCGGCACCTTCCCCTTCACAAAAGGCGAGCCCGCTGCAGTGACCATTTCCACCGAAGGCACCACCAACTACGTCATCGCCGATGCCGTCAGCTTCGTCGAACCAGGCTCATTCAAAACTCCACTCGTTGACCGCAAGTTAATCGAGGACGATCTCAAACAACTCGAAAAAGAACACAAGTCCCTCACCGCCAAACTCAAAAAACTTGAACCCATCACCATGGCGCCTTCCGAAGCCGATACCATCGCCGACGGACACGTCCACATTCGCGGCCAGGTCCGCAACAAAGGGCCAAAAGTCCCGCGCGGTTTCATCTCCGTCGCCTTGGAACCGGGCACCGCCGCCGACATCCCCGCCAACCATTCAGGCCGACTCGAACTCGCCCACTGGATCGCCAATCCCAAAAACCCCCTCACCGCCCGCGTCATGGCCAACCGCATTTGGAAACACCTTCTCGGTGAAGGCATCGTTCGCACTCCCGATAACTTCGGCCAAACCGGCGAGCTCCCAAGCCACCCGGAACTCCTCGACCACCTCGCCCTCCGCTTCATCGAAGACGGCTGGTCTGTGAAGAAGCTCATTCGAAAAATCACCCTTAGTCACACCTACCAACTCTCCTCGCAAACGATTCACAATCGTGATCCCGCAAACCGCCTCTTCGGCCGAGCAAACCGCAAGCGCCTCGAAGCCGAAGCCATCCGCGACACCACCCTCATCATGAGCGGCGAACTCGATCCCGCACGAGGCGGACCCACCATCCGCAAGGTCGGTCAATACGACCTCAACTACATCTTCGATTCAAAACGCCGCAGCGTCTACGTCCCCTGGTTCCGCAACTCCATGCTCGATCTCTTCGAAGTCTTCGACGCCCCCAATCCCAACCTTGTTGTTGGCAAACGTCCCGTCACCAACCTCCCCACCCAGGCGCTTTTCCTCATGAACAGCCCCTTCATCCGTGAGCAATCCAAGCTCACCGCCCAACGCCTTCTCGAGAAAAAAGCCACCATCATCGACGCCTACCAACTCATCCTCTGCCGCCCCCCCAGCGGAAGCGAACATTCCTCCACCCAATTCTTCCTCAATCAATTCCCACCCGACCAAAAGGAAGAAGCCTGGACCCAACTCTCCCAATCTCTCTTCGCCTGCCTGGACTTCCGCTTCCTCGATTAAAAAATCCTTAACCCATCCCCCTCAACCCATCCCCCTCCTCAACCCATGATTCCAAACCGCCGCCAATTTCTAAAATCCTCCAGCTGCGGATTTGGTTCCCTCGCGCTTTCCTCACTCCTCGGACAAGCTGCCCAAGAAAATCCCCTCTCTCCGAAACCTCCCGTACTTCCCGGCCGCGCCAAGCGCATTATCTTTCTCTTCATGGCCGGCGGCCCCAGCCATGTCGATTCCTTCGACTACAAACCCGAACTCATCAAACGCGACGGCCAGACCTTCGACTTCGTCGGCGTCCGCAAACAAACCTTCGGAAAAAAGAGCCAACGCAAACTCCTCAAACCCCTCTGGGATTTCAAACAACACGGCCAATCCGGCCGCTGGGTCAGCAGCCTCTTCCCGCACATCGCCAAGCATGTCGATGACCTCTGCTTCATCCACTCCATGCACACCGAAGGCGTCGCCCACGGGCCTTCCACCCTCTTCCTCCACACCGGCGCCACCAACCTCGTCCGCCCCTCCATGGGCAGCTGGGTCACCTACGGACTCGGCACCGAAAACGAAAACCTCCCCGGCTTCGTCACCATCATGCCCTCTGCCAGCAAAGGCGGACCGCGCAACTACTCGAACGCTTTCCTCCCAGCCATCCATCAGGGCACCTGCGTCGGCCGGGCCGGTCTCCCCGCCTCCAAAGCCACCATCCGGAATCTCAAAAACCCCCACCTTCCCCTCAACTCCCAATCCCGGCAGTTCGACTTCCTCCAACAACTCAACCGGCAACAAGCGCAAACCAAAGACGACCAAAATCTCAACGCCGCCATCGACTCATTCGACCTCGCCTTTCGCATGCAGATGAATGCTCCCAACATTCTCGATCTCTCTGGCGAATCCGACACCACCAAAACAATGTATGGCATCGGCGAAAAGGCGACCGACGACTACGGTCGCCAATGTCTCATGGCCCGCCGTCTCGCCGAGCGCGGAGTCCGTTTTATTCAGGTCAACTACTCGGACGAATCAGTCAATCCGCGCTGGGATCAACACTCCAACATGCCCAAGCATGCAGTCCACGCCCGCGCCACCGACCAACCCGTCGCCGCCCTCCTCCAGGACCTCAAACAACGCGGCCTCCTCGAAGACACCCTCGTCTGGTGGGGTGGCGAATTTGGTCGCACCCCCTTCTCACAAGGCAAGGACGGTCGCGACCACAACCCACGCGGCTTCACCACCTGGCTCGCCGGCGGCGGCACCAAACCCGGCCACGCCCACGGTGCCACCGATGAAGTCGGCGACACCGCCGTCACCGACCGCCTCCACATGCACGACCTCCACGCCACCATGCTCCACCTCCTCGGCCTCGACCACGAACGCCTCACCTACAACTACGCCGGCCGCGACTTCCGCCTCACCGACATCGCCGGAAACGTCGAGAAAGCCATCATCGCTTAGCGGCTAAAAAAGAGGTTCCTCCAGGAACAACAGCAACGATCTAGCCATCATCTGGGTGCAATTGCTCGCCGCCAAGGATGGTAAGTCGAAGAGGATCGGTGCCATTCTCAAATTCAAGCTTGCCGTCGGTAAGGTAACGATGAATCGCGTCCCGCGCTTTATCAGTCTCGCAAACATAGCCTTCCGTTTTCTCCCACCGCTCCTCGACCACATCTTGAATAACCTCGACAAATTTGGCCTCGAAGTTGGCATCTCGGAGAGCTTCAACGTCCTGCGGCTGCCAAAGTCAACAAACGGACCAACAGCTTCAACAAAGGATTTTTCGCAGGGAGCCAAGTGATCATCACAAAAACCAAGGAAGGATTCGGAGCCACTTTTCCCGTAAATGGTTCGGGTGTTCCTGTGAGCACGTAAAGCTCACCTTTGCAGCAAAACCGGATGATTCTGACAAAAAAGATCCGGGTTGGGATTTCAGTTCATCTCCGGTTCATTTTCATCATGATAGCTTCAACCTTTCATGAAGAAGATTCTCCCATTCCTCCTATCGTCACTCATCACTTTTGGCGGCTCGGTCTCCGCCCAACAACAAGAACAACCTCCCGGACCTCCTCCGGGTGGGAGACCTCCACGTGGAGAAAGACCTCCTCGCCCAGGCGGACGTCCCGGACCAGACAATCAAGGCCAGACCCAACGTGGTGAAGAAAAAAGCCCCGGTGCCCGTCGGGGCGGCGGGCGGCGGGGTGGCGGCGGTGGCCCACGACCCGAAAACCTCGGTGAATCCGAAGCTGAACTCGGTTCCGCCGGCATCGCCTGGTACCCCATTCTCGAAGACGGCCTCGCGGAAGCCAAGCTCTCCAACAAGCCCATCTTCTTCATGGCCGTGGCCTCCCAGTGCGGCGGTATCTCAGGCGTCTTTTGACCCGGCTACACCGCCACGCAGAACCGTGAGTTCAGCCAAAAAAACGTTATCGAAGCCACCCGTGATTTTGTATGCATCCGCATCGATTCCTACGAAAGCGAAGAAGCTCAAAAGATCGTGCGGGGATTCCTCAACGGTCGATTTGAAAACACCACCTTTTGCCTCATCGGGCCCGATGGCAAGGAACGCCTTTCTCGTAGCGGCCGCGGACCCAACCACATCTTTGGTAATGACCTTGTAGATTCCCTCGGTAAAATCGCAAAAAAATATAAGGCCAAAGGCAAGGTTTCCGACGCGGCGGTGCCCGACTTCCCCACCTTCCGCCTCGGCCTTAACGTGTCCTCCGCTGACCAGCGGGTTCTCGTTCTCGTCACCGGCACGGAAGAAGAGATCAAGTCAGCCCGCAAGACCCTCCCGGCCCTCAGCAATGAATCGGAAGTGATCGGCAAATTCCACTACGACTTCGAGACCGATTCCAAGACCTGGACCAAAGCCCTCACCGGCGACAAGTCCACCTCCCAAATTAAAATTATCATCCCCGACGAATACGGCCAGAAAGGTAAAATCGTGAAATCTCTTCCTCTCGACATCAAAACCGAAGACCTCAAAAAAGCTCTCCTTGAAGCCAACGAGACCTTTACCAAAACTATCGAGAAGAAGAACTATAACACCCACGTTCAAGAAGGTCGCCGCCAGGGCATCAAATGGACCATGCCCATGGAATTCGGCGAAGACCGCGACGGCGACGGCAAGATCGACCACCGCGGCGGCCCCCGACGCTAACACTCAATCTGTCGAACAAACATCCTACTTGTTTCCCCGGAATCACGGCAGAGCACCTTCGCTGGCTCTCTGCCGTTCCTGTTTATCGCCATCGTCCAATCATATCTTCTCCCCATATCAGACATAGCCCGCAGCACCTTCAATTTCTTCCAGAGAACGAAACCCTGCTGACAAACTACGAACATCTCATCGAATGTTTCTACTCAACTCAGTAAACCGAGCCATGCAGTTAGTAGTAGTCAATGAACTGCATTCGCGAGGCAGGATCGACCACCACGGCCGTTAGTCAAAATACGATCTAGGCAAAACTTCCGTAAAGAAGATTCCCCAAGCCATCTTGATCAAGCACACTCCTCATTGTGCCACAAGAAGATCCAATTGAACTCTTCCGCTCCCAGGATCCGGGTGCTCTCAAGCACGTCGCCACAGTTTTAGATGATGCCGAAATCGCCCATCAACTGATTACTGACGAAGGCGGCTTTGACATCACCTCTATCGGGGCGGGTGGAGAATCTGAAAAGTTCATCTATATTCAGGTTTCAGACTATGAGACTGCTCGAGCAGCTTTGGAAGCTGACAGCCTAAAGACCGATCTTCCTGAAGGTCATCATCTTCTCCACGCATCCGACGAAGAACTCATCGACGTCGTCACCCATGCATCTGAGTGGAGCGCCTTCGATACTGCGCATGCCAGACGACTTCTCGAAGAACATGGTATTGATGCCTCAAAATTGGAAGCAGATAGGTCGGAGCGTGTTGAGCGTCTCAAACAAGGCAAGCCGGCTTCAAAAAAGCTCATCTTCTTCGGGTGGTTTTTCTCCATTCTCGGAGGATTTATCGGGATCGCTGTGGCGTGGTCATTGCAACACATCAAGATCAAAACACCTGACGGGGAGTTCCATAAATACGACGGGACATCACGCGACCTAGGCGCAAAAATGTTCAAGGTCGGAATGTTTGTTGCGGCGGTGGTTCTTTTCGTTCGATTTGGCATCTAAGGAATTTTCCCGGTCCTTTCTTCCTTGAAGAAAAAATAAAGGCCTTCCTCCCCAGCCATCGCTGTGAAGCTCGACATCGATAAAATTGCTTTCGAAGCCGCAGCTAGGAAGTTTGGTTGGGGAAAAACCGTGCCAAAGTTCAGAACGCCATCATCCGCCGAACAGAGAACAGGTAAATCGTCAGGCTCTTGCAAATCGAGCTCGACCCCGAAAGCAAAAAAACCCGCCAAGACTCCATGCAAATCCAGTGGACTGCTATCAACGACGACAAAGGCAACTCCGCAAGATCCGTTCCGAAATTATGAGACCCCACGATTGGTCGCCGAATCGATCCACTAAACTAGCCCGACGGCTCTTCTCACACGATCCAGAACCTTGCTCGCTTCTTCGCGCGCCTTTTCCGCTCCCGCTTTCAAAACAGCATCGACCTCATCCGGATTCGCCACGAGTTCTTCGCGACGCACCCGCATGGGCGCAAAGTAATCCCAGTAGGCCTCCGCAAGGCGCTTTTTAAAGTCCCCGTATCCACAACCTCCGTTCTCGTAGTCGGAGACCATTTGCTGATAGTCCCCCTCACTCGCAAAAAGTTGGTAAAGCGCGAGAATGACCGAATTTTCAGTCGGTTTGGAATCTTCGACGGCGGCCGAGTCCGTTTTGATCCGCATGATAAGCTTTTTATTCGGTTTCTCGTCACCAAAGATCGGCAGCGTGTTGTTGTAACTTTTACTCATTTTCTCACCATCGAGCCCGGGAACCTTGGCGACGTCATCACGAATCCGCGCCTTCGGCATGACAAGGGTTCCCTCGCCATACTGATCATTGATCTTCCCGACAAGATCACGCGTCACCTCGAGGTGCTGCTTTTGATCCTCTCCGACCGGCACCACATTAGAATCGTAGAGCAGGATATCCGCCGCCATGAGCGCGGGATAAGCAAAGAGGGCGTGATTAGCTGAAATCCCTTTCGCAATCTTGTCCTTGTATGAATGACATCGCTCCAGCAGACCCATTGGGCATACGGTCGAAAGCACCCACGCGAGCTCATTCACCTCGGGAACGGAACTTTGCTTGAAAAAGACGCCTCTCGAAGGATCGAATCCGCACGCCAAGAAGTCGATCGCGACATTCCGAACGTTCTCACGAAGCTCCGCCGGGACATGAGTCGTCGTCATTGCATGATAATCAGCAATGAAGTAATATCCGTCGCCCTCACCCTGTGCATCGATAGCAGGTTTGATTGCGCCGAAGTAATTCCCCACGTGAAGTTTCCCGCTCGGCTGGAGGCCTGTTAAAATTCTCATGCGCGGGAGTTACGTTTTTTTAAGCCAAAGCGAAAGGCCAAATCCTGCCCGTCATCCCCGGCCCGGCTTTCCCGCTTGAAAGATCACCCCCGCGCAGCCAACTTCCCATCGTGTTTAAGCCACGTTGGAAAAAAGAGGCCCTGCTCCTGCTCAAGGGGGCCAAAAAGTTCGTCCACTACAAGCGGGACCTTCTCGCTCCAGACCGCATCGATGAGATCCAGTCCCGCCGCGTCGATCTCAAGGAAGCCATAAAGACCAAGGATCTTGATGCCGTAAAGGAAACCTCGAAACAGCTCCGCAATACCTGCGAAAAATCCCTCGCCCACTACCGGCAGCCCGATTGGCTTCAGGAGAACATCGAGGTCTTCTGGGTCGCCATCGTCGTAGCCCTTGGCATTCGCGCTTACTTCCTCCAGCCCTTTCGCATTCCCACCGGTTCCATGCAGCCCTCGCTGAATGGCATCGTCGCCACCAGTAAGCTCAACGACGAGGATTGGGAAAAGCCCTGGTTCGGCCAGCGCATCGTTGACTTTGCCATCTCAGGCCGCAGCTATGAAAACCTGGTCGCGAAAAGAGACCTCAACATCCGTGATATGAAGGACGCCAGCTTCTTCCTCTTTTCACGTACCAAGATCTTCTTCGATGACGGTAGCACCGTGGTCATCGGAAGCCCCTTGAACGAGGCCGCCAGCATCGGGACCATTAGCGCCGCTCTGGAGCGGAGAAAATTTGGCAAGACCCCCCACTTCAAAGAAGGTGACCCCATCTTCCAGGGTTACCTCACATCGGGAGACCTCGTGCTTGTCGACAAGGTCTCCTACCACTTCCGTCAACCCAATCGGGGAGAAGCCTTTGTCTTCGACACCCGCGACATCAAAACGGGCGGGCCCACCTCCATGAGCAGTCAGGACGGAGGAACCCACTACATCAAGCGCCTTTCCGGGGTGCCGGGCGACGAACTCCAGATCAAGTTCCCCGACCTCTACGTCAATGGCTCCATCGCCAAAGAGGACACCCTTCAAAAGGTCATGAATCAAGGGAACGACAAAAAAGGAAACCCCTATCCCGGATATTATAATCCGGCCGGCGGCCGGGGCCAGAAGAGCGGCTTCACCGACCCGAATCATACCGTCACCCTTGATGACAATCCTTCGAAAGGAAATAACTACCGGGAATTCTTCGCCCTTGGAGACAATTCCCCCTCCAGTCTCGATTCCCGCTACTGGGGCTCGGTGAAGCAATACAACCTCGTCGGTCCGGCCTTTGTCGCCCTCTGGCCCTTCACCAGCGGTCACTGGGGATTCATCGAATAGCACCCGATGCCTTGCGATCCCACCGCTGCTGAGATCACGCGCAAGGCGAAGTCGAATCTCGCCTTCGCTTTGCGATGTGTGCCCGCTGACCGGCGGCAACACCTCGTCAGCTTCTATGCCTTCTGTCGCGTCATCGACGATCTCGCCGATGACCTTGATCTCCCGATCACCGAAAAAATGGAAGGCCTAGCCGGATGGAAAACCATCTTCGGCACCAACGTCCCCGACTCCTCGCTCGGCTTGGTTGACCTCCAAAGCGACATTCTCAAAGTCCGGGACCTCTACGACATTCCCTCGGAGTATTTCACCAATGTCATCGAGGGCTGCCAGATGGACCTTCAGCCCCAGCGTTTTGGAAACTGGGACGACCTGAAGGAATACACCTACCGCGTCGCTTCCTCCGTTGGCCTGGTCTGCCTCCCCCTCTTCGCCGCCGATCCCAAACGCTCACACGACTACGCCATCGCGCTCGGTCACGCCCTCCAGCTCACCAACATCCTCCGCGACATCGGCGAGGATCTTTCAAACGGAGCCCGCATCTATGTCCCGCTCAACGACCTCGGTCGCTTTCAATACACCGAGCAGGACCTCATTGACCGAGTTCACGATGACCGCTTCATCGCCTTCATGACCTACCAAGCGGATCGTTGTGAAGAGCTCTATCAAAAAGCCACCGACCTTCTCCCCCCCGAAGATCACAAGGCGCTTCTTGCGCCCAGGGTGATGCACCGCATCTACCACACGCTTCTCAAGAAAATGCGCAAAGACAACTTCCGTGTCCTCGACCGCCGCTATCGACTGGGGAAGTTGCAAAAGCTGGCACTGCTTACGAAAGAGAGGTTTGCAAGGTACGGAGTTTAGACTTTCGTCTAAGCCCACCTCGCAAATCAATAAAGAATCCAAGAAACGAAAAAAGAGGCCTTTCACGGGGATACGCCATAAGAGAAGGGACGTCCCAATTTGGGCATCAGTTTGAAGGCCCACCTTCGATTGAAGGGACCGAGTGTCTAGGCTCACACGGACAATGACGCCAGTCGTGAATCCGTTCAGATCGTCTTCCTCTTTTGTCTCAGATGCCAAAGAGTCCACGCCCAAAATAGGATATAATTCTGATTACAAGTTGGTTGTAGGGTGTAAATCTCATCAAGAATCTTGTCCCTCCGAATCACTTTGATCCTCGGCAAACGGAAGGCCAATCCAGAGTCATGGCCTTTTGACGGGCGTATTTTGAAACTGCTACTTCATAAAGCCCCTCTTTCGCACCGGCCCGCAGATCGGCGGCGAATTCACGCGGACTGCCGTGCAAGATGTCTACAAGAGACGGAGAAACTTTTTCCACGGCTTCAAGTAAACCGGGATAATCGGCGTGATCGGAGAGACTTGGTCAACCTGGTAGCGATATTGCGCCCCCCGGGTGAGGGTCCAGCAACAGTTCCAAACCGGAAAAATGCAAGGTCTTCGGCTGGAAGGTCAGACTCACCACTCAAAATAATACGGCCTCTCTGATTTGCGAACGACAACTTGCTTGGTATTCTGAGCTCATGACGATCCGCAACGCCACCGAAGCCGACCTTCCCGCCATCGTCGCAATTTACAATGAGTCCATCCCGGGAGGTAAGGCCACCGCCGACCTCGAGCCGGTCACAGTCGAGTCGCGCGAAATCTGGTTCCGCGATTTTGATTCTCGGCGCCGCCCCTGTTGGGTTGTTGAGGATGACGGCAGGATCGTCGGTTACGTCTCCTTAAGATCATTTTATGCCGGTCGGCCTGCTTATGATAAAACCGCCGAAATCAGCACCTACATTTCTACGAGCCATCAAGGACAAGGCCTTGGCACCCTGCTCAAGAAAAAAATGATCGCGGAATGCCCCCGGCTTGGAGTGGACCATCTCCTCAGCTTCTACTTCGACCACAATGAAGCCTCACGCCGCGTGAACGAAAAACTAGGATTCAAGGACGCCGCCCACCTTCCCGAAATCGCAGAGGTTTTTGGCAAAAAACGAGGTCTGGTCATTGCGATTCTGCACGTGGAATCCCGCTCATGATCGCTTCGAAAATTGGTAGGAGGTAGTGCAGCGACCCCGCCCGGGTCAGATGATCATCATCCCGATAATAGGATCGCGCGGAGTAGATCTTTAGCTTTCCACGCTCGTGAAAAAACCGACTCGTGGGATCAACCACCTTGACTCCTTTCTCTGCTAAGGCGGCAAGCTTTTCCATCGTTCGTCTTTGTCGATCCGCATGATCTTTCAGAGTCGTGGTGAACTGGGGCAAATCGAAGAATTTTGGAAACCGTTCCCGAGAATAGAAGCGGGCGGCCGTTCTTCCAATCGTATTTTCGGGGACTTGCTGGACGATCACCAGATCAATCCCATTTTGCCCCAATCTGGCTCCCATCGCCGAGAGTTGCCGGGTCAGTGCTCCCGATGCCTCTTCGAATGTCGGGTCCGGATTCATTGAATCAACCACCATTGTCGTGAATCGATGATTCACCGGCTCTCCTTCCATTTCGACTTCATTGTAGCCCTCACAGCGGGCCACCCAACGCCCCACCAAAATAACCATCTTTGGTCGGCTTTCGATAATCTCGTCCAACACGCGCTCATTCATCGCCACCATCTCTGAGGCGCTTTCTTCATCCATATCAGCGAACCAAAGTCCAGTCACCGGTGGAGTGCCATTGTTCACATAGGCCCGTCCGCGCAACCCAAACTCGCGCGCCTTTGCGTCCACTGCGGGGGCCGCCGAAGCACCATGGCTATCACCCCACAAAACGAAATCGATGGCCCCTTCATCGTTCTTTCCAATCGGAACCGACTCACTCCTGGGACTCGTGTATCCCCCCCCGTTCCATTCGACATCCGCCATGATGACGCGGAGGTCTTCCGGAAGTCGGGACGGAAAGCCTCCACTGAGCCTGATCCCAAGGACAACCGAGAAAAGCCCCACCGCCGACACTGCCCCAAATCTCAGCGCACGGGCATTGGTTCCCAAAAGAGCCCCTGCCCGAAATGGCGTCTCGACCCACCGCCACGAGAGATACCCCATCACGCAGGAAACGACCAAGAGGGATAGCTTCCAAATCATCGTCAGCTCAAATCCCACCTCACGCGTAAACACCACCACCGGCCAGTGCCAGAGATAAAGGGAGTAGGAAATCAGCCCGATCCCCACCATCGGTTTCCAGCTCAAAAGTCGGCCCACCTGTGTTGCCCCTCCGGCGTGAATCAACAAGACCGCACCCAGAACCGGTGGCACAGCAGCCGGTCCCGGAAATGCCGTCTCCCGATCAAAGACAAACATCGACACAATCACGAGAAACAACCCGGTCAGAGCGACCACTTCCCTCCCGCCTGCTGCCATTTTAGTTCGGGGCACCATCGCAAGCAACGCCCCGGCCAGCAATTCCCAGCCGCGCGCGGGCAGCAGGAAAAATGCTTCCTTGGGATCCCGAGAGACTTCCAGCCAACTCCAGGTCAAGGACGCCACCGCCGCCGCCAACATCAGCCAGGGCAACTTTAGCCGAAATCGTTTCCAAAAGAACACCATCAGCAGTGGAAAAATGAAATAAAACTGCTCCTCCACCGAAAGCGACCACGTGTGCAACAGCGGTTCGAAATCAGACTTTTCCGCAAAGTATCCCTGGTCCCGCGTGAAGTAGCAGTTCGAGGCCATCAGGACATGTGCCATCGCGCTCCGGGCCAATTCCGAATAGCGGCCAGGGGTTTGTAAATATCCTCCGATAAGCAAAGTCCCAATCACCATGACAATCGCAGCCGGCGCAATCCGCCGAATCCGGCGCGCCCAAAAATCTACCAGCGAGAAGCGGTCCTCATTCAACTGCCTCAGCAAGATCCCCGTGATGAGATAACCCGAGATCACAAAAAAGACGTCCACACCCACAAATCCACCCGGAAAGCCCAAACCCAAATGAAACAATACCACGCCAATCACCGCCACCGCCCGCAGGCCGTCGATCTCAGGTCGGTAGCGTCTCGCCGTCATCTCTGTTCATCCCTGCCCATTCTTAGGCCATGACTCAATCTCAAAAACACGAATTGGAATTCTCAACTTTTGGAATGGCGTTGTTGGTTTCCCTAAAATATCAGAAATAATGAGGAAATAAATCGCATCTTATTAACCCAATCAAACCTCTTATGGGAAAATCCTCATTCTCTTTTCTGCCGGCTTCGCTCTCGTTTCTTGCGCCAAGCCAATCCGCCTCTTGCTACGGCAAGTGCCAAAAGGGTGGCTGTTGCGCTACCTCCAATGCGAAGCCGGGTGCAAATGTGCCAAGTGCTCCGCCAAGACGGCCTAATCCGGTCCTCAGAAAGATTTCACAGCCTACCTTCCGCACGAGGTAGGATTTTTTCGTGCCTATTCCTCTGGAAATGCGATCAATCTTTACAAAACCGCCCCCCCTTGGCAGATACACGAAGTTTTAGCCCCACCGCTTTAAAATATGCCGAAGGACACCAGCATCAAAAAAATTCTCGTCGTAGGAGCAGGCCCCATTGTCATCGGACAAGGTTGCGAATTCGACTACTCCGGGACCCAGGCTTGTAAGGCCCTTCGCGAAGAGGGTTACGAGGTCATTTTGGTCAACTCCAACCCGGCCACCATCATGACCGATCCGCAGTTTGCCGAGCGGACCTACATCGAGCCCATCACGCCCGAGGTCATCGAAAAGATCATCGTCAAGGAGAAGCCTGATGCCCTTCTCCCTACCCTCGGTGGCCAGACTGCGCTTAACGTCTCCATGGATCTCTTCCACGCCGGCACTCTGGATAAGCACGGCGTCAAAATGATCGGCGCCAATGCCGACGCCATCGACAAAGGCGAAAACCGCCTTCGTTTCAAAGAGGCCATGATCAAGATCGGCCTCGATCTCCCCATCTCCGGCGTGGCCCACACCATGGAAGAGGCCAAGCAGATCGCCAAGGACATCGGCATGATGCCTCTTGTCATCCGCCCCGCCTTCACCCTCGGCGGCACCGGTGGCGGCATCGCATACAACAAGGAAGAATTCGAAACCATCGTCACCCGTGGCCTCGATCTTTCCCCCACCACCGAAATCCTCGTTGAGGAATGTCTCCTCGGTTGGAAGGAATACGAAATGGAGGTCATGCGTGACCATGCCGACAACTGCGTCGTCATTTGCTCCATCGAAAACCTCGACCCAATGGGCGTCCACACCGGAGACTCCATCACCGTTGCTCCCGCCCAAACGCTCTCTGATCGCGAATATCAAATCATGCGCGATGCCTCCTTCGCCGTCATCCGCGAGATCGGTGTCGAGACCGGTGGCTCCAACATCCAATTCTCCGTCGATCCTAAGACCGGCCGTTGCATCATCATCGAGATGAACCCCCGCGTCAGCCGTTCCTCCGCCCTCGCTTCCAAAGCGACCGGCTACCCCATCGCCAAAATCGCCGCCAAGCTCGCCGTCGGATACACCCTCGACGAACTCCCCAACGACATCACCAAGGAAACTCCCGCTTCCTTCGAGCCCACCATCGACTACATCGTCACCAAGATTCCCCGCTTCACCTTCGAGAAATTCCCGACCGCCGATCCCGTTCTCACCACGTCCATGAAGGCAGTTGGTGAAGTCATGGCCATCGGACGCACTTTCAAAGAATCCCTCCAAAAAGCCCTCCGCTCCCTCGAAACCGGCCGCTTCGGATTCGGATTCGATGGAAAAGACCCCGAAGCCACTCGCGAGGACATCGAGCGCAAACTCCACGTCCCCAACGCTGAGCGGATCTTCTGGCTCAAGGTCGCCTTCGAACAAGGCTGGACCATCGAAGAGATCTTCGACGCCACCCAGATCGACCCCTGGTTCCTTGAGAACATGCGCGTCATCGTCGCAGAAGGCAACGATCTCAAAAACCTCGACCTACGCCGCGCCAAAAAGCTCGGCTTCTCCGACATCCAAATCGGCCACGCTCGCGACATCTCTCAGGATGAAGTTCGCGCCGAACGTAAGGAAAAGGGCATCATTCCCACCTACCGCCTCGTCGACACTTGCGCCGCCGAGTTCGAAGCCGCGACCCCTTACTACTACTCCACTTACGGCGACGAAAACGAAGCCCGCGAGACCGCCGCCAAGAAAATCGTCATCCTCGGTGGTGGCCCAAATCGCATCGGCCAAGGTATCGAGTTCGACTACTGCTGCGTCCACGCCTCTTTCGCCCTCCGCGAACTCGGCTACGAATCGGTCATGGTCAACTCCAACCCCGAGACCGTCTCCACCGACTACGACACCTCGGACAAACTCTACTTCGAGCCCCTCACCCTCGAGGACGTTCTGAATATCTGCGACCAAGAGAAACCCGATGGCGTCATCGTCCAGTTCGGCGGTCAAACTCCTCTCAACCTCGCCGCCGATCTCGAACGCCACGGCGTTCCCATCATCGGCACCAGCCCGAAAAACATCGAGCTCGCCGAGGACCGGAAACATTTCTCAGCCCTCCTCGACCGCATCGGCCTCAAGCAAGCCGAAGCCGGAACCGCTGTCTCAGAAGACGAAGCCGTCCTCATCGCCGACCGCATCGGTTACCCCGTCCTCGTCCGCCCATCCTTCGTCCTCGGCGGACGTGGCATGATGATCGTCTACAAGGACGACGAACTCCGCCACTATATCCGTAACGCGGTCGACGTGGCTCCCGATCGTCCCATCCTCGTCGACCGCTTCCTCGAGAACGCCACCGAAGTCGATGTCGACTGCATCTCCGACGGAGACACCTCCGTCGTCGGCGCCATCATGGAGCACATCGAGCAAGCTGGTATTCACTCCGGCGACTCCGCCTGCGTCATCCCGTCCTTCAGTCTCTCCGACAAAATCAAAACCGAAATCCTCGCCGGAGCAAAAGCCCTCGCCAAGGAACTCGAAGTACGAGGCCTGATGAACATTCAGTTCGCCGTCAAAGACGACGACCTCTACGTCATCGAGGTAAACCCGCGCGCCAGCCGGACCGTTCCCTTCGTCTCCAAATCAATCGGAATCCCCCTCGCCAAACTCGCCGCCAAGATCATGGTCGGTGAAAAACTCGTCGACCTCGGCTTCACCGAAGAAGTCATGCCTCCTTGCTTCTGCGTCAAAGAAGCCGTCTTCCCCTGGGGTCGTTTCCCAGGAATCGACATCGTCCTCGGACCAGAAATGAAATCCACTGGAGAAGTCATGGGAGCGGACAAAGACCTCGGCATGGCCTACGCCAAAGCCCAGATCGCCGCCTTCAACCCACTTCCCAAAGAGGGCAACGTCTTCTTCTCCGTCAACGACCGCGACAAAGACCGCGCCGTCGAAATCGCCCGCGAACTCGCCGAACTCGGCTTCCAAATTCACGCCACCGGCGGCACCTTCAAGCGCCTCGAGGCGGAAGGTATCAACGTCAATCGCCTCTACAAACTCGCCGAGCAAAAGCGCCCCAACGTCATCGACATGATGAAAAACGGCGACATCGACTTCATCATCAACACTCCAAGTGGCCACGAAGCCCGCGAGGACGAAGTCAAAATCCGTTCCGGCGCCGTGCAGCACAAAATCAGCCACTGCACCAACCTCTCCGCTGCCGAAGCAAGTGTAAAAGCGATCCGCTCCCTCCAAGAGCAAGAGTTCACCGTGACCCCGCTGCAAGAGCACCACGGTCTTGTGTAGCACTTTTTTTCAGAACCTATAAAGCAGAATAGCTTTTGTAATTCTCGAACGGGTGGGTTGGAGTAGGTTCTGGATCTGATGAAGCCCAACCGATCTGTTTTACAGTATCCCGAATGCGAGAATCCTTTGGTGAATATTGGGAGCAAGGTGGCTCGGTTTATCCGAGACCGTTACATTCCGACGGTGGTGATTTGGTTTCTATTGATGCCAGGGGTAATTTTGCTGACCTACGAACTGTCGGAAAATCGAAACAGTGGTTCCTTGGGGACGGGCCATGGGTTGTTTGCCTTGGCCTTGGTTCTTTTTGTAGTAAACTTTTTGCTTTTACGTCTCTTCCCAGTTTGGCGGATTACCGACTGTCCCTATTGTGGATTTCACGAGAAACAGAAGTTGGGCTTGAGTGAGAGCGGGGAGCTTTAGGTTCGTTATTCTGATTTGAGTGTGTGAGATTGTAGATATTGTTTGATGAGTGAAGTGGCTGTTGAAATTCGAGATCTGCGGGTGGACTACGATGATTTCGTCGCGGTGAGTGATTTGAGTCTGACCGTGCCGCGGGGAGAGGTGATGGGATGGGTTGGGCCGAACGGGGCGGGGAAGACGAGCACCTTTCGAGTGATGACAATGTTGATGGAGCCGACTTATGGAGAGGTTCAGCTTGGGGGATTTGATATCGTGGAGGATGCGAGGAAAGTGCGGAAGATCTTGGGCTATATGCCGGATATGGCGCCGGTGCCAACGGATTTGAAAGTGTGGGAGTTTTTAGATTTTTATGCGCATGCCCATAAGTTGGGTTCACGGAAGGCCCGAGGAATACGGGTTGATGAGTGTTTGGAGACGGTGAATCTCTGCGAAAAACGAAACTCGTTTTGCAAGGACTTGTCGCGGGGTCAGACACAGCGTCTCATCTTGGCAAAGACTTTGCTTCATCGACCGGAGGTCTTGGTTTTGGACGAGCCGGCGAGCGGATTGGATCCGGTGTCACGGAGAGAACTTCGCAAAACGGTGCAGCATTTGGCCTCGGAAGGGGCGACGGTTTTGATCAGTTCCCACATTCTAAGCGAGCTGGACGAGATGTGCTCATCACTATGCATTCTGAACCAGGGTCGCTTGATTGCGACCGGAACAGCAGCGGAAATCCGGGCGAAGTTTGGCGATGGAACCCGACGGATGATGTTGGAATTCCTAGGGAAAGCGCAGCCGGTTCGCGAATGGTTGTCAGATCGCCCGCGCGTCTCAAATCTGAATGCCGGAGATCAGCAAGTGGGATTTCATTTTACAGGAACGCCAGAGGAGCAGGCGGGCTTGATTCGGGACCTCATAGTGGCGGGATTTAACCTTAGGACGTTTTCCGAGGAGCAATTCGCTTTGGAGGAAATCCTGGAACAAACCTCAGGGGAGGGAGGGACTTAATGAGCTTTCTGAATAATCCCTTGGTCTTAAGGTATTGCCGAAGTCGGCTACGGCGAAAGTCATTGGCAGGGTGGATTGTCATGACGCTCATTATGACCGCGTTTGTCTTTTTCACCTCGCATTGGGCGGGCACGGATCAGCTTGAAATGACCGTCGCTTCAGCAGCGCGGCTGCCGGTTATTCCTTTGCTGATGATGCAGGGGTTTATTCTATTCTTTCTGGGCACAGGTGCGGTGGCCAGCGGGATGACGGCGGAGGAAGACGAGGGGGTGATCGACTATCAACGACTCGCTCCGATGTCTCCGATTTCAAAAGTCATCGGTTATCTTTTCGGGCTGCCGGTGCGGGAATGGATTCTCTTCCTTGTCACACTTCCCTTTTCGTTTTGGTGTTTTTGGAAAGGGCAGATCCGGCTGGAGATTTTTGGGGAACTCTACGCGGTGGTGGTAAGCACCGCTCTGCTTTATCACATGACGGCGCTCCTCGCGGCAACCGTGATGAAGAACCGACGATTGGCTTTTCTGGGATCAATCGGGTTAATTTTCGCACTCTACACGGTAATGCCGGGTGCCAGTAAATTGGGCTTGGTGGCCTTTAATTACGTCACGATCACGCCGACCGTAGACCAGTTCATGCCGGAGTTGACCGAGCTTCCGGGGAGTGAGCCACTGGATGGTGGAATGGCCCGATTTTTCGGATTGGTGATGCCTCACTCGCAGTTCACTTTAATTTCCCAAAGCGCCTTTTTCTTGATCATGGGGACGATGGTGTGGCGGCGATGGCGGCGGCCTGACTGTCATTTACTAGGGAAGATTGGCGCGATGTTATCCTTTCTCTGGATGCAGGCGGTGCTGCTGGGAACGACCCTTCCATTAATCGAAAGCGGCCGAATTTTCCCAATGAATACGCTCTCGATTTTCACGATCGGATCTGTGCGATCTCTCTCGGGGAGGGCAAAGCCGAATTTTTCCGAAGGTGTGATGATGGTGGGATTCTACGGATTGCTGACATTAGTCATCCTGTGGGTTTGGACCGTGATGATTACACCCTCTCCCACCGTGCAGCAACGGGGAGGACGGAGGGCGTCGAAGTTGGGACGATCAAAACTCCCTTTTAGATCTGATGCCGCCGGTGCCACCATTCCCGTTTTCTTGATGGCGATCACCGGGGCGGCGGCGTGGGGCGTCTTTGCTCGGAAGCTTTTTGAGTCCGATTGGTTTCCTAAAACGGCAATTGGATTCATGTCACCGTTGGCGATGTTTTCGGTCGCTTGTGTCGGCAGCTTGCTGGTGCAGCAATTGATCGAGCGAAAGGGAAGAAAGGCAGCGCTGGTATTTTTGGGCACGCTGGCCTGTCTCCCCTTCATGCCCATTATTATGACGGAAGTGTTGCGCGAGGGACTGGGCCTACTCGAAGGCTGGGTCGTGGCCTTTTCTCCGTTAGCGTGGTCATTTTTTGCCGCCAAGATTTCACTGGTAGGAGAGGGGGAGTATCAAGAACCTCCGTGGGCCTTCTGGTTGGGCCAGGGGGTGATGGCGTTTTGGTGGCTACACCTTTTGAGGAAACCGAAGGTCATTGGGGATAAAAAACCAAAGACACCTCAGGGCGCTTGACTGGAGAACATCCGGGGAATTATTGACCGGATCCAGACCGGAAAAATCTTAACTTGGTGCCGCGAATCCGACAACCGCAGCCATCTCCTTGGAAAACCCACCTCGCTTTCGTGCTGGATTCCTCTAAGATTCGTGACAACTTTTTCGTCCTTTCTACAGATGAGCAACCTAGGACAGACCGGACCAGCGGCAGCGCGCAGTGCTTTGCGGCGTCAGCAACGCACCGCAACCCTCGTGAGCCTGATCACGGCACTGCTCCTGATGCTCCTGATTGGCCTCATTCTCGCGATCATTCTGTTCAAAGTTGGACCAGATGAAAAGGCCACGATGATTTCCTACAGCAGTCAGGCCGAACCCGAGCAGAAGATCACCAAACCGAAGATCAAGACTGAGGTACAGCGCAAGCCAGCAGCCCCCAGTATGGCAATGTCGCGGGTCGTGGTCGCGAATTCCCAATCTCCGACTCCGATTCCGATTCCCGAGATCGAGGTTGAAGACATTTCGATGGATATTGGAGTGGGCGAGGACTTTGGTGGCGGTTGGGGAGATGGCAATGGATTCGGAGGAGGAGGAGGAGCAACCTTTTTTGGCCAAATTGTCCGGGCTGAGCGAATTGCCTATGTCATTGATTTTTCATCCTCGATGAAAGGACAGAACCGCCACCAACTCATGCGGGATGAATTGAGCCAATCCTTGGGTCTCATGAACCCGGGCCTTCAGATTGGGATCATCTTTTTTTCAGGTCCGGCCTGGGTTGCGGGTGACACCGTGAAAGGCACCACCGTGACCACTCCTAAAGGAAAAACTTTTAAGTGGAAGCGCGGCAAAGGTCACAGTCATTGGGAACATGATGGCAAAAAGCAAGAAGTTCCCTGGTGGACGATCACCGAAAAGGAAATCAAGCGCCTCACCGAAATCGTAAAAACCGCTCCTCTCAGTGGCGGAACGGTTTGGGACAACCCACTCAACATGGCACTCGATATGGACCCGCCGCCGCAGATGATTTACTTCATGACTGACGGAGTCGCCAGTGGCTCAGACAAATGGGCAAAAGAAATCGGTGACCGCGCCAAGGATATGGGCGTGGTGATCAACTGTGTGGCCTTGATGCAGCCCAAAGCTGAGAAGGACCTCAAGACAATGGCAGAAGCGACCGGCGGTCAGCTCACCATGGTTGACGGAAAAGGGAAGCGGAAGCAGATCAAGTAGGCGCGCCTTACGGCCCCAGGTTTGAACTCAATCTATCGTGATCGAATGATGATTCATTTGGGGATTATTTTTCTTCCGGTTGCAGAGTCTTCGGAGTCGCTCTTCCTCCGACTTAACGAAGTGACGCTTGGTTGGTAATTAAAGACAAAGAGATGTCGATCCCTTCGAGGTGACGTGGCATCCGGTGCACAACAGCCGCCATCCCACCTTGAGCTGGTGTCGTCTCGACTTTGACCTGGAAAGCCGGGAGGCCCTGATCGAAGAGGTGCAAAGTGACCTTCTTCGTGATGTCAAAGCGGGAGCTGACTCCGCAACTTGCGGCATCGAAAAGGAAGCGTGAGACCTTTCGCATGTTTGGCAGCGAGTTCCGAACCCAGGCCATGTCGGATTTCTGGAAGAGGGACTTTCCAACCCATCAAAAAAACTGGCATGAGACCACGCTGACCACAGGTTTCGAGAAACCTGCGGAATCACCTCACTTCCCGACCTTCTTCCGGAAGAGAATGTCTCCATCAAGTTCTCCAGCTTCCACGGGATCTTTTTCGAGATCTTTCTTCGCTTTTTCGTAGGTCATCCGGTCCAATTCAAGGGCCCTCTTTTGAGCATCGCCGGAGAGGTCGGAAACTCCCCAACGGTCTAAGTCTAGTTCCGCACTTTCTTCTTCAAATTGGGTTTCAAGATCAGCCAGC
>Ga0307999_1000055_pt1 | contig 28652 bp, 47 predicted proteins | sample Neamet1_FD_203158 | JGI IMG/M metagenome (GOLD analysis project Ga0307999, IMG submission 203158) | Marine microbial communities from water near the shore, Antarctic Ocean - #1 | ecosystem: Environmental > Aquatic > Marine > Unclassified | place: Southern Ocean | collected 2014-06-04 | reverse complement strand
TTCATTTAAAGTTTCTTTATTTAAATACCTAGACCTAAAACCTGTTCTAAATATTTCTTCTCGCATTTTTTTATTTCTGCGAATGTCTTGTTGTACTGCAACTCCTGCCGTTACTACAATTATCCCTGCTACTATTGCAATGCATACTCCTCCACAAACAAAACCACTATAACCATTATTGGCTATTTTTAGTAAACCGGACTCAAGTTCTTTATTTGAAGAATTGTCTATTACTACTTTATTAACATTTACTATAGATGCATTTAAAGGCAGCGATGATATCCTTAACCTATTGATTAGGGATATTACATCTGTTTTATTTTGCAGTAAAAAAACTGCTAAATTCGATATTGCCTTTTCTTTTTGCATTTTATCTTCTTAAAGCAACATATGTTACCACTCCTATAACTAATGCTCCTACACCTAATGCAACATTTGTTAGTGTTTTATCTTCTGTTTTCCTAGCTAAACTTTTTTGATTAGCCTCATTAAACATTTTTTGAATATTAGTATCAAATTCGGCTGCTTGTTCTTCTAACTTTTGGTTTGAACAATCTTGTTTATCCCATTCATCTTTAAAGTCTACTCTCCTATTTTCTAAAGCACGGCTTTCTCTACTAATTACTCTTTCTTTTGAGCCACTATTTGCATTTTTTGTTAATGCTTTGTCAATTGAGCCTATAGTGTCATCAATGCCATCGCAATCTATTTCTTTTGAAATAGGATATTTATTTAGCTTATCTTCAACTGCCTTATCATATCTTTTCTTTTCATTCTTTTTAGGTGTAAAAATATCTCCAAACCAAGTTCCACCTAAAAATCCGGGGTGATTACTCCATTGGTCATCTTCATTATTTTCTAAAAAACCACTTTGTGTTGATAAATTCATATCGTTTCTTTTTTTATTTTACTATATACTATTAATGCTATTAATGCTAGGGCAATTCCTCCTGCTAATTGGAATACTAATTTGCCTACATTTTTATCTTCTTTCTTAAATTCATCTATACTTCCAACTGCATTAGAATAGCTTTGTTTCTTGCATTTTCCTCCGCACTTACACTCGCCTCCATTTTGACACGGGTGATATTCTTTATTTTTACATCCACAACTCATTATCTTCTTCCTAAAAATATGCCGAGGAGAATACCTGCTATTCCTCCAATTAGCATTTCGTTATTTTCTTTTTTCTTTACTTCTCCACCTTTTTCCATAGTCATTCTATTTGCCATTTCATCAGTTCTTCTACTATCTTCAGCAGATTGTTTTCTAAATGTAGATTTGTTAGGGGTTAAGCCACTTGAAAAACCTACGGATTTAAGAGTTAGTTTTGGATAATATCTTTTTTGGTCGTTATTACTCCAATTTCCATTTGTACTAACTTCATTTATTATGTAATCAACTGCTTTCTTCCCATATTTTTCTTTTACATCTTGTAAACTTGTTTTTATTGAGTATTGATTATCGGGCATATAAGATGGATAACCATTCTCTGTTGCTTTTTTAATTGCTTGTGCTTTTGTTTTTGCATAAACCTGATTAAATCCTCCTTCATTCCAATTAAAAAACCATAAAAAACTACCATCACTTGTTTTTACTTTACCACCTTTTGCATAATTTTTTCCTCCAAGAACCTCTTCTTGAGCAATCATTCTATATTTCATATACTCCTTATCTGAAACCTTATCTAAATCTTTACCATCTTTTTTTGCTAATGCTCTTGCTCTCGTTACAATCCCACCTTTAGCAAATTCTTCTTCCCCTGCAAATTCTAAATTATAATCAGCTTTAAGTTGATTTAATTTTCTTAACATAGGTTTAAAAGTCTTTGATGAATGAACCATTGCACCATTAAAGTAGATGTAATAATATTTTTGTCCGTAAAATTCTTGATACCCTACTTTTGCTGAATATCCCTCTTCATCTTCATTAAATTCAAATACCTTGCCTTTTTTTAGTTCTATATTAAATTCTTTATCTTCAATAAATCCACCTTTTTCAAATCTTCCCATTTTCAATTCTCTTCCTTCTTTATAGTTATCGCCATTAAACCATTTAGATATTTTATCAATACCTTTTTGTAGTTTTTCTTTTAAATCTTCTATACTATCAAAAGTGAATTTGTCTTGTGTGTAATCTTCGTAATTTCCTGTTCTGTGATAAGGTGCTTCCATATTTACATTACCCGTAAGAACAATAGTGTGTTTACCATCAATACCTTTATCATTATCAGGATTATAGTAAAATGCTTCTACTTCAAACATTATACTATCATCATCACTTCTTGAAAACTCATCTAAATCTTCTGCCTCATCCATATATCCTGCATCCTGCAAAGAAGAGTAATCAACATTTTCAATACCTCCTAATTCTTTTACTATATCAGCAAATTCTTCTTCAAATCTTTCTTTGCCATATTCTAAATTTAATTCTTCTTGTCTTTCTAACTCTCCATCTAAAGTATTAGTAGGTAGTGATTTTCCTGAACCTGTTAAATAGTTTCCGTATGTGAAAAAACGGTATTCATAGCCACCATCAGTATAAGGGATAAAGCCATCTCTACTTTTGTATTCTACTTCTTCTCCTTCTATATCTTGACCTTCATATTCTTGATTAGCATCTTCTAATACATCTTCTAACTCATCTTTTAATACCTCTACTATATCTTCTCTGCTAATAGTTTCTCCACCTTTTGCATAGCCCTCATCTTTTAACCAATCTTTTTTATATTCTTCAAATTCTTTGATAGTCATTATTCTTCTATATTCTTCCCCATCATTAAATTCTTTTATAGTAGAGTAGTTAGTTTCTACTTGTTCGTTGAACTCATCTAATGACTCCATCATATCTTTATAAGAACCAAATTCTACTTCTCCATCCTCTTCAAAATCCTCAACATCCATTATATTATCTTTTTCCACCCATACATAACTATCTTCAATCTCTCCACCTTTGGCAAATTTTGCTTTTTGTTTCTTTGCATCTTGAACAGTTTTATAGATTTCTCCTAAGTCATCTTTTATCTCATTGATTTCATTTTTCTTATCAATAATAACTTTCTCTATCTCTTTTTCTTTACTATTTAAATTATTAATTTGATTTTCGGAACTTGTAATATCTTTACGAATGCTTTTTATTTCTTCTCTACCATCATTGATTTCTTTATCACCTTTTTTAGCGACATTACCCATTGCTTTAGCAAGTGAAACTTGACCTCCTCTTTCGTAAATATTATTTCTATTTCCTCTTTTCATAATTATCTTCCTATAAAAAATGCACCTAGTAAAATACCTGCAATTCCTCCAACAAGTAAAGTTTGATTATTAGTATCTTCAGTATTATCTACTTTTTTTGATTCTACTTTTTCAATTTTGTCATCACATTTGTCTTTAGTAATGGTTTCTTTTCTTAAAGCACCTTTTTCCTTCTTTAGTTTAGCAATTTCTTTATCTTTCTCTCTACGAAGTTTAACATATCTATCTCTGTCAATCTTACCTTCTACAGAACCACCACGAGCCATTTTTCTTTTGCCTTTATCCATTGTAGATACATCAGCATACTTTCTTCTACCCATAGATTCTTCGGTTCCTACACTTTCTCTCATTCTACTATCTAAAGATTGAGATTTTGCACCTTTATTTCTCTCGCCTATACTTTCCTTATCTCTATCATCATAACCTTGAGTTTCCCCACCTTGCATAAACATTTTATCCCCTTCATCCATAGTTTCTACACTAGAATATGCTCTACGATTAAGATTTTTATTAGCTGCTTTGCTTTCATCTCTTCTATCTTTCAATGACTGCTCGTAACCACTCTCTCTGCCCAATCTATCTCCTAAATCTTCATTTAACTTATCATTAAATCCTTGAGTTTCTCCACCTTTAGCCATTTTGTTATTTTTAGCAATTTTTTCCATATTTAATGCGAATTGAGCCCTTTTACGGGTAGTTTCTGTATAATCACTTGGATTTTCTTTTACTTTCATTGCAAAATCTTGAACTGACATTCCTGAATCTTTAGCTTGTTTTGTAAAGGCACCTACAGTTCCTTTATCTTCCATTTCTTTTTCTGCATCTTGAATCCAATTGCTCATATTTTTATTTTTTTTGCATTAATAAATATCCTCCTACTAATACTGCCGCACCTATTGCTAAGTACATTGTCATATTACTTTTTCCTGAAATTCCTGCTTCTGATGTATCTGTATCATATGTATCTGTTTCAGATGTATCTGTATCAGGCATATCATCAATATCTAAAGACTCATCTGAATTTAAAATTTCACCATCATCAGTATCTAGGTTTTCATCTATAACTTCATCAATTTCTTCTTGATTTATTGGCTCAGAAGAAACAGTCATTTCAGATAACTCATCATTGAAATCATCAAGATTCATAGAAGTAGGTCCTTTGTATGTTAATTCTCTTCCGGGGTATCTTTCATCAGAAGGTCCGTGCTCTCTTAAAGTAGCAGTAAATCCTTCATCTACTGAAAGATGAGATGCATCATCATTAGGGAAATCTGTATTTCCTAAAAATGTTCCTTCTCCAAAATTTTCTTGCCAACCGGGAAAACTTGAATCACTATCTCCGTGTTGAGATAATGTTACTCCTCCTGCTTGTCCAAACCACATATCATCCATATTTTTTTTATTTGTTAAAAACATTTTTATTCATATACCATAGTCCTAGGGCTATTATTGACCAAAATACTATCCTAGGCTTTTTCTTTTTATCTTTATCTGCCATTATCCTTCAGGGTTAAATGTTGCTTCAGGCAACTCCGGTCTTGGAGGTGCAGGATTTATAGGTGCTTCTGCGACAGGAGGTTGCATTGCTTGGGGAGTAGGAGTGTAATCTACTTCTCCACCTTGGTCAAAATCTGCTCCATCTTCTTTTTCAAAGAATAATTTATAGCCTACATATACAATTCCTAAGAGAACCAATGCATCAAAAATCTCTCTCTTGTTTCTTTGAAAGAAATTTTGTTTTTTTGATAATTGTTTACTTTTGTACTGCTTTAAACTGCTTTTCTGAATATCCTCAACCCAATCTGAATTTCCATCATCGCTGACTTCCATTTTTCCATCAACGACATAAGATTCTTCAGAATCGCTTTTATAAGTAGAGTCTTTAGAAGATTTAGGTTCAGATAGTTTCTTATCAATAAGACCCCATCTTTCTTGTTCTTCTCTGTCATCTACAAAGCCGCTACTCTTAAAACCTGCATCTATACTCATAATTTAATTATTTTGTTCTTTTGCTATATTTCTACCTTTTTGCCATCCATATCCAAGTGCAAAAAACATTGCTCCTGTTAATAAAAGAGAAACTGCAAAAGTGCCTATGTTCATTTTTTGTTTTGCCATTTTATTGTTTTTTTGTTATTTTAATTACCATCCTAAACTATCTCCATTTGCATAAATTCCTCCTGAGATAGCCATATATCCTGCTGAAGGCAGATTTGATGGTAAAACTCCTGCTCCTCCATCTCTATCTATACTGTCAGGTACACCATCTTTATCTTTATCCTCAAAGGTTGAATTCACATTAGTAGTAGATGTATATGTAGCATTGTCATAATATTCTTTAGATGCTTGACCTTCTACTGCATTTGGGTACATAGTTTTGAAAGCAGAAAATGGTGATTGTTCAGATTTTAATGCCCTTTCTGTAGCAGGACCAAACTTTCCATCTACTGTTAAACCATATCCTGATGATTGATTTAAGAATCTTTGTAAATTTTTTACATTTTCTCCTCCACTTCCTCTTTTTAAAGGGAAACCTGAATTAGAATATCCTCCTCCTGTATTATTTCTTGAAGGATTAGAAGAATTAGAGTCAATATATCCGTTTGATTTAGGTTTTCTAAATAAAAAGTATAATCCTACTCCTGTGCCTAGCACACCTAATGTAATCAATGTTATTTTTAAACCTTTATTCATAATTATTAATCGTTAAACCACATTTGGTCGTTATAACCCCCAAAACCTTGTTGGTTGAAGTTTGAATATCCACTAAAATTTCTTCCGGGACCACCATTATTAGGTAATGAACCACACGGTGCAGGTGAATTACTATATGTTGAACCTAAAGAATTACATCCCGGTGAAGTTAGATTATTATAATTGATACCCGGTAATGGAACTCCCTGACTAACACAACCTAACTCATAACAAGTTGATGAGAAAGTACAACTTCCATCATCTATTGTTGCATTTCCATTAAAATTGTTTGCACTTGGATTGGTGCATCCTGAAACTGCATATTGACAAGGACAATCATTTAATGGTGGTGGTGGTGGTGGTGGTGTATTTATATTTGATGCTGCATTAAAAAACTCATCTCTTGAAATATAAGAGTTAAATCCATCTTGGTCATTATTTGTTTTAAAATTCATTTTTTTTATTTTATATATTAATAATTACCAAACATAAATTGTCCTCCATTGAATCCACTTGATAATCCTCCACTTGAAGTAGCAGGTGTGTTTCCTCCTGAAACAGGTGTATTTCCTCCCGTAACAGGTGTATTTCCTCCTAAATAAGGAGTTAAAATAGGTGATGTGTTTGAACAACCAATTGTCGCAGATGGATTAAAGTTTTCTGCTAATGGGTCAGTACATCCTATAACTTGAGCAGGAGGGTATTGACAACTACCATCATCATATTGTGCAATTGGACTGTAATTGTTTGCATTTGCATCCATACATCCCGGAATTAATGATGGCAATACATTAAATGGACCTATACAAGAACCATCATCAACATTTGCCAATGGGTCATAATTATCTGACAATGGGTTAGGACAACCTAAAACTTGAGCAGGAGGGTATTGACAACTTCCATCATCAAAATTTGCTGCTGAATTAAAATTAGTTCCCTGTGGGTCAGTACATCCTAAAACTTGAGCAGGAGGGTATTGACAACTTCCATCATCAAAATTTGCTGCTGAATTAAAATTAGTTCCCTGTGGGTCAGTACATCCTAAAACTTGAGCAGGAGGGTATTGACAACTTCCATCATCAGAATTTGCTGCTGAATTAAAATTAGTTCCCTGTGGGTCAGTACATCCTAAAACTTGAGCAGGAGGGTATTGACAACTACCATCAGCTTCAAAATTTGCTGCTGAATCAAAATTTGCTGCTGAAGAATCCATACAACCTTCTACAGGCATAGTTACTGTATAAGCACAACTACCATCATCAAAATTTGCTGCTGAATTAAAATTAATGCCCTGTGGGTCAGTACATCCAAATATTGGCAATGTAGTGGGAGTTGGTTCGATTGGTGGCAATGTAGGTTCTCCTGTTGGTAGAGTAGTATTGCTTACTATAGCAACAGTTTCATCCTCTTTCTTTTTAAGAAATAAGTAGGCAACCACACCGATGCCTAACAATCCCAATAAATTTTTGTCCATTTTATTTTATTTTTTTAGTTCTTCTTTTAATTTCAAAGCATCATTTTCATCAAAACCATCAAGAATCGTTTGCGATGTTCCGGAAACAGGTGTGGTAGGAGTTGGAACTTGTGCTACACTTCCATTTGAAATGGCAGTATTTGTTGTAGCAGTTGTGCTTTCTCCTTGCTTTCGAGTAATTATCCTGTGAAGGATAAATGTTGCCGCAATGGCTCCGATGATATATGTTAATGGTACTTTTTTCATTATTTAATAATTAATCCCAAAATTTTAATACTGCGGTTATAATAAGACCCCATATAGTTGTTAAGGCAGTTATTCCTCCCATAATTTTGTGCTTATATGTTTTATCTTCAGTAATATATTCTGAATGTTCATTTACTTGTTCAATTAATCCTTTTTGACCAAACTCAGCATCTCCACAAACGGCAGTTGCTAGTCTTTCCAAAAGAACACCTTGTTTCTTTATTTCTTGCTTTATGTAAGTTATATTTTCTTTTTGTGTTGCCATAATTACATTGCTACTACAATTCCGGTACTTCCTGTACCACAAGTTATTGATACTGCCCCTAAATTTCTACCATCAGGGTTTTGGATTGTTATACTTTCATTTGCTTTTAAAATAATATTGTTTGAATCATCATTTTTTATGCTTCCTGTTCCTAATATAGTAATTCCATTTGCACCTGTATTATCAGTTTTACATAGTATAGAAATATAAGTAATCCCTGAACTTAATGTAGTTTCTAATGTGTCAGTTGCTGCTAATGTTCTTGTAAATATTGCACTCATATTTTTATCCTATGTTTCCTAATATCTCTTCCGGGTTATCAAACAACCAATTGAAAGATATTTGTTTAAAAAATTCATTATTGTGATATGCTAACATATATACTTTATTAGCCTCACTATCTTTTGTTAATATTACAGATGACATTTCATTGACATCTGTGTTTTTTTCTTCAGCTAATCTTACAATAGATTGTTGTAAAAAAGGTGCCGTTAAAAACTCTCTTTGTTTAAAATCAAACTTTACATCTAAAATTTCATTAAAAGTTAAGTCGCTTATTTTTTCATAATCCTTCATATAAGAATACAAAACACTCTTGCCGTTAAACTTAATAACAAGCTGAATATTTTTAGCATCACAATTATTATTATCAGATAATCTCTTGAGAGCATTCCTCATTATATCAATTGCTGAGTTTACTATTTGTGTTTTTAAAGCCGTGTTCATCTTTTAGTTTTTATTTTCAAAAATAATAAAATTATTCAAATTTTCTATGTTTTTATTCATTTATAATGACTCTATTGTTGACTAAAATTTGCCTCCTGTTAATTCACTTGTAGATACTGTATAATCTAAAGGTAAATTATTTATAGTTACTATTCCTGCTCTTACATCTAAATTACCCTTTAATGTAGCTGAACTTTCAGTTTTATCTACTAAATAATCTATAATAGTGGCTATACCTGCTGATAAAGATAAATTAGTATCAGCTTTTGCTATTACAGGTATAACAATTGATTGTTTAGCAGGGATATTATATTCTTTATTATCTAATGATTTTGCAACAACTTCACCATCTATAATTAAGTCAAATTCATATCTATTTACCTTAATATTAAAGTCGGCAGTATTTGTAAATTCCACTTTAACTTCTAGGTTAGAAATACCATTTTTTGAGCCTAAATAAGTTACATTTTTTATTTTATAGCCAAATGAAGAAAGCAATTTCTTTTGCCTATTCAAATAAGATGCAAGTCCTACTGCTGCAAGTCCTATTATTGTGAAAAATAAATATTGTTTACCCATTTTTAATCGTTATAAAATTCAGGTTTTGGTGCTGATGATGATTTAATTGCTAAATATCCTAATCCAAGAACTACTGCACCTACTAACACCCAACCTATAAGTTTTGAATTACCTCCTAAACCTGCTTGTGTTGTTGTAGTAGTGGTACCTGCATTTCCTACAGGATTTAAACTTGGGTCAAATTGCGGAGAAGTAGGTCTATTTAATCCTGCTCCTGTCTTAAAGCCATCATTTAAGCTATTTAAAAGATTTCCTATTGTGCTACCAACCTGTTTATTTCTGTCACTAATTTCTGCTTGTGTTAAACAAGTGTTTCTTCCACTTGAAGTCCATCCTGCCGGTTGTTCTCCTCTTGGAAATTTTTTACTAATTGGAATACCGTTTTCGCAAATATGATAAGTTCTATCTCCTCCAAAAAGTCCTGATATAAATCCTCCTCCACTTGAACTATCCTCTTCATCTGTAGAAGTAACTGTCCCTAAATCAACGGCAGGTAACTCACCTCCATCAACTTCGGTATCTGTATCATCGTTATCGTTTCCTCCGCCAAATATTCCACCTAAGAATCCCGGATGATTACTCCAAGCATCATCTTGAACCTCTCCTGTGAAACTTCTGTAGTCAGGAGTTCCATTCAATCCATCTCCTTGTTCTACTGAGTTAGCTTGAGTATCAGGATTTCCCCTTAATCCAAAAGGATTTGGTAACGGATTATGAAATGTATAATCTTGAGAATCTCCAAAAAAGTTTAAATATTTATCTTCTTTTTTCATATCTTATTTCTATTTTTTTAATATATAATAAATAGCAACTGCACCTAATACTAATGCTATAGTTTTATCTACACACTTTTCTTCTCCTTGAATCTTAAAAGGTACTGTATATTGGTCATCTCCACATCCACTTGCAACTGATACAGGTACACTAGGCACTACTACTACAGGCACAGGAGGTAAATCAAGTGGGTCCGGTTCAATTACGGGTACATTGTCTTGCTCAGGTGCAAGAACACTAACTTCTGAAGATGCAAAGAAACCTGTTCTTCCATCATCCCAAAGTATTTCGTATCTCTCAGGAAAACTTTTTTGAATATTTCCTGTTACTGTTCCTGTTATCATATTACCACTCATAGGGCAAGGTGCTACAATACAAGTCATAAACACAACCTTACCTACTCTTTGACCTGCGACCAATCTCATTGGCTTAGTAGGTAGCACATATCCTACATCATTACCTATTTGTTCAGGAGTTGAGCCCGGAGCAGGTAATCCTGCCGATATAGGTTCTCCTGTAGGTATAACTCCATTATCTACGATAAAATTTCCTGCTTGATTTTGTGGACATCCCCCGTATATAGCATCACAACTAATTCCGTTAAAAGTTTGCCCTGACTGATTGAACCATAATGTATTTTCCATATTCTTTTTTTTAATAATCTCCTAGCATAAACTCTCCATCAAATCCTCTTGTTGGAGTTGCTATATTAGTAATGTTTTTTATTTGTGTTTGTGTTGGTTTTGTTGGAACCGGTGGTAAAGTTGGTCTTGTAGGCTCTGTTGGTCTTGTAGATTGCTCACAACATCTTTTTAGTATATTGTAAGCCTCATTATATGAAAGCGAAGCCCCTAAATTAGCAGCATAATTAGTAAATGTGCTTACTACATTTGTTAATGCAGTTGTTTGACCTGATGCAGTAGCATTTCTGAATTGAATACAAAATTCTTCAGGAACATTTTCGCAAGAATAATCTACATTAGGATTAGTTGGCTGACAACAAGAACAATAATCAGTTCCATTTGATTGGTCATAATACCAATTACCTGTATTTGGATTCCAACTTACAGGAAAACTACCTGTACCTGCTGAACACCTATCGCAATAATTGTTTTTTCCATAATTGTAATTAGCTTGACCAATAGTTCCTCCCATAGGAAGATTTACCCATCTTGGGTCATTACAAATTTTGTTACTTACATTGCCTTCTCCACAACATCTTAATAAAATATCGTATGCTTGGTCATATGTTAATGTATATCCAAATCCACCTGCATAAACAATAAATGGATTTACACTTCCTTGCATATTTGCTGAGTTTTTACCAAATGGAAATGCTGCGTGAAATTTAGTGCACCAATCTTGACTTACTCTTTCGCAAGAGAATTCTTCTAATCCACTATCATCACAACATTTTAAAACTAATGCATATGCTGCCGGTGTACTTATTCCTTCATTTAGTGCAAATTGATTTACTTCTTGCATTGCTGATTGAGCATCATTATTATTCATATATGACCAATACTTTTGACATACTCCTTCTGCTCTTACATATTTACAAGGTATATTTGAACCTGTTCCCGTATTATTATCACAACATCTCTTTAGATATGCGGAGGCTTCTTGACTTGAAATAGCTAAGTAAGATGCAACCTGAGATACAACCATATTCATAGATACTTGACTACCTGAGGATAAAGCATTTTGATATGATGTGCATAATATTGATTCTCTATCTCCTAATGAACCACAAGGTATATCTGTTGGCTCATCTGTTGGTAATTCATAACCATTACATAAACATCTTTCTGCAAGTAAAGACTTAGCTTGTTCGTTGCTTATATTATACATTGATGCTACAGTTGATGCAATCAAATTCATCTCACTTCCATTACCTGAAAGGTAGGCTAATGAATATTTTTCACAATACGCATCTACATTTGAATAATCATTTACCGGTGGTACTGATAATGAATTTACAGTTCTTATAGGCACTTGTGGTGCAGTTGTTTGACCTAAAGGTATCATTCGACTAGATGCTTTGCTAATTGATGGTCTAACTCCTCCTGTATTTAGCAACATATCTATGAAAGCAATTTTATTTTTCAAGAGTTGTTGCCATCGTGGGTCTGTTCTTGATGATAATAATCCTTTTAAAGTATTATTATTAACACTTCTCCTATTTATAAGAAATGAATTACCAAATTTAGATAAGCCATCAATCATATTATTCTGAAATATAACAGATGGTTGAGTACCACTCAAATCTCCACTTTGATTAAACCATAAATTATTTTCCATATTATTTTTTTAAATTTTATTTGACTTGAATAATCCTCTGTTGTAAGCAATGTATATACCTGCTGCCGCTACTATTATCCAAGGTAATACCTTTGGTAGTTTATCAATCTTTGCACCTGTTGTTGTGTCTTGCTGAGGGTTACCATTAGAATCTCCTCCCGTTTCTTCTACAGAACTTGTTATTTCCGTATCATCAGCATTTGAAGCAGCACAATCAGCTAAAAAATCAAGCCTAGCTTGGTTAGATTCAAACTTCATTGTCGATGCTGCATCTACACAATCTTGTGGAATTTTTGTTCTTGTTCCACCTTCTCTAAAACCTGCATTAGGGTTGAAAGGATTTCCTGCTCTTCTATTAGGAGGATTAGTTCTTGCAGTTCTATAAGGAAGACCAAATATGTTTGCTTCTATATCAGTTCCATCTTGAGGAGGAACTGAAGTTATAGAAGTAGAAATATTACTTCTTCCTCTTCCTCTTCCTGAGCCGGTTTCACCTTGATTACTATTTCCTCTAATAAATGGCATCTATTATTTTTTAAAATATTTTTGATATGCGTATAAACTAGCCATTCCTGCTACTACACCAATCCAATAATTCTTTTCGCTAAAAATACTTCCATATCCTTCACTATGAGATTCTCCCGGCATTACTGTTCCATCAGGCATTGTGTGAGTAGGAGGTACTGTTGATTCTATTGTGCCATCCACACCAACAAATACTTGGTTATTTAATCCATTATTTGACCATTGAGATTGATAATTTAGTGGAGTTTGTCCTGTTCCTGTAAATCTATTATAATTCATATTTTCTATTTTTTATTTTATTAATCGTTAAACCACATTGAATCATTATATCCACCAAAACCTTGTTGGTTAAAGTTTGAATATGTTCCATCAAATCCTGATGATAATCCTGTGCCTGAAGTCAATGATGTATTATTTGCATTTAAACCTGAAGTAACATTAGATAATGAAGAAGAAACTACATTTCCATTACAATCTACATTTGCTAAAGCATTATAGTTAGTTGCATTCGGGTCTGAACATCCTGAAACAGGTGCAATACAAGAACCATCATCAATAGTTGCTAATGAATTATAGCCTATTGAACTTGGATTAGTACATCCCATTACTCCTGCTATACAACTTCCATCGTTACAAGTTGCTGAAGGCATATAGTTTTGTGCCGTTGGGTCAGTACACCCTCCATAATAACAACCACAGTCATTATTAACTGAAGCACAAGTAGGAATACTATTGTTTAGAACAGGACCTGTTGCAGGACCTGTACTTATAGGACCTCCGCCTCCACTTGTTATATTTGCACCACTACCTGATGACATTCCTGTTGATACTCCTCCGTTTATTGCTCCTGCTTGGTTAAGCCAAGCATAATTTTCGTTGTTTTGTAAAAAGCCCATATTTTTTTTTTATTTAATTAATTTTTTTTGTGTTTTAAAGAAAAGAGAAAGGGGACACACCCTCCCCTTGACTCAAAGAGTCAATCTCTTTCCTAATCTTTTTATTTAAGGTACATCATCAAAAAATTCTTGTACCGTTTGTATTTCACTTTCTGTTCCTGTTTTTCCATTAAATGATAAGTTATCAGTACCTCCTGCAAATCCAAATCCTTTACCCATACCATAACTATGTTCCATTTCACTCTGCTTAGGATAATCATCAGTAAAAGCAAATTTACTCTTATAGAAATTTCCTAAAGGACTATCATACTTTTTACCAAAACCGGGAACATTAAAATTTGAAGAACCGTTAAACTCGCTATATCCTGAAAAACTGCTAAATCCTGCTTTTTGCAATGCTTCATCGCTTACATCTGCTCCTGATATAATAGATTTATAACTTCCTTCTGTTATTTTACAATCTAAACAATTACAGGTTCGATTTATACCAAGAGTATACCAAGAACCCTCACACTTACAACATAAGTCATAGTATTTCTTTATTGCTTTAGCAGTCTTTCCTCCTAAATTACCATCTATCATTAATTCTTGGTCATTACCTGTACAACAATATCCATAAATATGGTCATCTTGGTTGTTTCCGTGTTTTTCATTAATAGCAAGTTGTATTTGTGCGACTGCCTTATTGTTGGCTCCATTATTTAAAGGAAAAGAAATACCTCCTAATGTAGTTGTTTCGCCATCACCGGGTGTGTGTTTATTATCTTCTTTATCTAGTATTGCTTGTTGTTCGGGTGTTAGTTCTATACCATCTGCATCTTTTTTTCTTAATGCTTCTAACTCTCTTTTTTCTGAAGCTGATAAACCACTACCTTCTTTATCATTATTAGATTTAGCTATAGAACGAATTCCAAAAAACAATCCTGTTGCTAAGACTAATCCTCCTATACTATATAATGCTATTTTTGTTGTTTTATCCATAATTTTATGCGTTTCTAAAAGGTGGTTTGTCAGCTAAAATTTGTCCTATTGCACTTATTTCCTGTTTATCCATTTCTCCTATTTTTGTTCTTAAATCTCCATATCCTTTTGACTCAAACTTGGCAGATATTTGACTTAATGCTACTCCATCAGGTATTGTTCTTATTACTCCTATTATATCATTATAATCATCTGTAAAATAACCAAATGAATCTCCTAACTTTCTTGCTTTTTGTAATGCTGAACCTTCTGTTAATAAAATAAATCCTCCGCTTGTATAATTGTTAAAGTAAGTAGGATTAAACCATTCATTGTAATTACTTAGATTTATTGATGAACCACCAATTGCACTAAATATTTCAGTATATAATTTTTTTCTTCTTATAGAATTATATACTAAATAGACAATACCTATTCCTGTCAAAGAAGCACCTAATGTTATTTTTTGTTTTCTAGTCATTATTTTCCGATTGCTTTTTGACCTCCGCCTATTTGTCCTGCTTCTGACATTCCTCTTGTTCCAATAGCTGCTCCTAGTCTTGTTGCTCCTTCAGGTGTTTTAACAATATTATATATCATCAATCCTGCTCCTCCTACAATAATTAATACAACAATTTTAGATATAGTAGAGCCAAAGTTTATTGAATCTCCAAAAAATCCTGCAACTCCACTTCCAAAGTCAACTGTTCTGTCTAAAATATCTCTGTCTAATTGAACCCCTTGAGAATCCATATACTCTCGTAATTCAACAGAATCCCCCGGTGCTTCTTTGTCAAAATTCAACATCCAAAGTTGATTGGCTTTTGATTTTCCAACACAACTTTTTAATGACTTATGCCATTCAATCCAAGTAGAAAAACTACTTTGATTTGTGGGTATTATTAAACAGGCTTGTTTGCTCATATTATGACCAACATATTTGTGAGTTAGTATTAAAAGTTATATTGTCGTGATTTTCACAATTTATAGCTGCATCTAATCCATCTGCATCTACCCAAAACTTTTTAATTTTACAATCTCTTCCATCTAAATCAACTGTATCTCCTACATTTAATTCATCAGTAATTAATTGCCTTCTTGCGGTTTCTACTGCTGCCGGAGTGTATGGGTCATCTATACTTATAAATTTACCTTTACCTCCTCCTTCTGATTCTAATGCAGGTAAACAAGTTGAAAATCCATCTTTAGGCTCTAATGTCAATTCAGTAGAGGCATTACCTACACTTCTTTCTTTATCACCCATATATGGACCTTCTACAGGATTATCAAATTCTCCTGATATTTTATAAGGTGCTTGTTTGTCTTTAAAAAATAAAAAGTACGCAGCAACTGCCGCTACTGATGCTCCTATAATTATTTTAGTTTTATTATCCATTTTTTTATTTAATCAATTATTTTAACAACTACAATTACAATTAATGCAGCTAACAAAAATGTATTAGTATCTAAGTCCATTTCGTTATTACTACTTAATAAAGGTTCTTCAACATCTTCTACCATTAAATCTTCTAAGCCCATATCATCTGTATATGATTCGATTGGCTCAACTTTTTTAATCACATCCTCTTTAATAATCTTATTTCTAGGCTCAAATGCATCATCTCTTTCAATACGAGTTACATCTTCTAAACTATCTCTTTTTTCTTTTTCCAAAGACAGAGTATTTAGTTTAGATTTTAGAATTAATTCATCTTCTTCACAACTTGGTTCTATAGAAGAAACTTGTGTAATCATTTCTTCTAAATCATCATATTGCATATTATTAGTTCTTAAACCTGAACTAAATTTATCTTTATTAGGGATGTTGTAAACTGTTACATTGTCATCACCCCAAGCAGATGTACTATTTCTAAATGCGTTATTATGATTATTTAAGAATGCCATATTAGAGTATGTTTTGTACTGATGTTATTTTACAAGACTTTCTAGCCATATTATATGCGTTTTTAAATCCGGGTCCTATATAGCCATCTACTCCACCTGAAGCATCTATGATAGCTTTAATATCAGGACTTAAATCCGATAATTTTGTCTGCATAGTTTCTATCTCGTTACTTGAATAGTCATCCTTTTTAATTCCATCAGAAGTATAAGGGTCTGCCGGTGCATCACAAGTAGTTGCTATAGGATTTTTTTCCTTCTCTTTCTTTGCAAAAAGTTCAGAAAATAAATTTCCTAATGTAGTTCCTAAACTATCTACTGTATTAGTAGATGGGTCAGACTGATTTGAACCTCCTCCACCTGTTGTAGTAGTAGTTGTAGTAGTGCCTGATTTTCTAGTTAGTAACCATATCCCCACACCTAATGCTCCTGCTACACCAACACCAATAAGAATTTTATTAGTATTTGCCATAGTTTTACTTTTTTAAGTATTTAGTATATGCCCAATATCCTACGATAAGTGCTCCTGCTACAAAAATTACTTTTTTAGTTGGAAAGTTTGATACACTTGCACTTGCTGAAACATCTGAACCACCTAATGATACTGAACCGCTTACTGCTGCTCCTTTTGGAAATTCAATATTTTCATCTGCGTGGTCCATAACAACTTGTTCTTTAGTTCTTGGTGCATCAGGAATAAATCCTTCTCCATTCATATTAATGAATTCTTCATTTTCAATGAATTTTGCTCCATACTTATTTTTTTGCTCTCCTACCCACTCACTAAATGGAGTATCTGAACCTGATAATTTGTAAACTTGATTTGCAGTCATTTTTTTGATTTTTATTTATGTTAATTAATTATTGTTTATTTTTTTATTGTTTAATAGCCTTCACACATCCAAAGTGAACATCCTCCTCCACTTGCATTGGAATAATTTTGTAAAGGACTTATTGCCGATGCTGAACTATTATATAGATTTGGTCTTGGCATAGGACTTAAAAAAGGTCTTGGCATAGGTTTTGGCATAGGTCTTGGATATCCTAAATAATTATTATTTACTCTTCTTGGACCTCCTGTTTCTATAGAATGTGTATGATAAGGAACACTAGGTCTTAAAGGTCTTAAAGGTCTTGGTCTTCCAACAGGTGCAAAGATTGGTTTTCCCATTCCAAGGATTGGTCTTGGCTTGTAGCCTAATGGTGTATTACCTCCTGTTGAAGGACTTACTGTTGGAAATTTTGGTTGAAATAACATAATTTTATTTTTTTAATATTAATACTAATAGCATAACTCCTACAAGTGCTCCTCCTACTATATATAGGTTCTTTTTTTCTTTAGCTGATTTTGCAGCTTCAGAATCAATTAATTGTTGTGCTTGTTTAAAAGTTGCTTCGCTTTGTGCTGCTGAATCTTCTCCTAATTGTGTTAATTGATTTCTAATTTCAGATAACTCTTCATTTTTATCATTTACTGATTTAATTGAGTCATCTATTTCAGATGAAACAGTAGTTTCTACATTACAATCTCTTGCATTTAAATAACTTTGCACTTTACTTCTATGATGATTTGCTGCTTTTCTTTTTCTTTTAGGAACTCTTGAATTACCTGTGTTTGAATCATATATATCCTGAAAGTATTCATTACAATCTTGTAATTCTACGCAACTATCTCCTGCTGCATAATCACAATTCGCTTTTTGTTCATTTTCTTCATCTTTATATCTATCGCTTTCGGCTCCTTTAGGATTAAAAACATCTTTAAACCAACCGGGGTGATTTGAAAAATTATCATCTGCGTAAGAGGATATATCTGTATTTGCATCACTATCTAAAAACATAACTTATTTCTTTTTTAATATTAATATTAAGATTACAATTCCTGCTCCGAACATAATCATTTTATTTCTTTTTGCTAATGCATCTTGTTCAACTTGAGCATCATCTTTGCTCTGCTCTAAATCATCTTTTAATGCCTGTACTTCGGCATCTTTTTGAGCCTGTAGTTCAACTACAAGATTCTCAGAAGCTACTGCTTGTTCGTTAGCTGCTTCGTTAGCTGCTTCTACTTGGTCGTTAGCTGCAATTACTTCATCTTGAGCAGTATCTATAGCAGATGTTGAACCATTACAATCTCTTGCATCCATAAATGAATCTACTTCAGAAATTGCTTGATTAATATTGTTAAGATACTTTTCTCTTAAATCTCTATCAAACTGTTTGTCTACTGCTGCACTATTCCAAGAAGAATAAAGTGAATTTAAACCTGTTTTTGCCTCAACATATTGTGAGCAATTCATATCTGAATTTATCGGAACCTCATTAGATACCTTTGAAGTAACACTACTCAAAGCACTTACCATACTAGCTAAAGTATATCCGTATGAATTTTTTGTTTTTGCTATAGCATCATATGCACTTTTAACAGAACTGTCTTCAGCATATTGTCCTAATAATTTATGACCCATACAACGAAAAATACCACTAAAACCACCGCATTCAGTACTTCCTGCATCTTTGTGTTCTTTTATAGATGGGTCAATTCCATATTTTGTTGCAGCAGCCAAATAACCACTTGATATAGGTCCTGCTGCATTACTCATATTAGAAGTTTGCCAATCGGTTCCTTGTAAGTTTGCTCTTCTTGCTCCCGGTCTTGAACCACTTGCATATAAAGAAGCATCTTGTGTTGCATCTGTATCAAAGTTTCCAAAACTATTTCCGTTAAAATCACTATCTATAAACATATTCTTTTTTTTGTTTTAATTATCCATCACACCGTTTTTAAAACGATATGCTCCTAATTTTAATCCTTCAACTCCTCCGAATTTAGACTTACTTTTACAATCTTTATTAGTGAAAATTCCATCTCCACTATCATCCATACTATCACAACCTCTATCCCAAGTTAAAACAGGCTCATAAGAGTATTTATCTCCTCCTACATTAATTACTGCACTACCTGATTGATTAAACCATAGTTCTGTACTTCTTTGTGCTCCTGATTGATTAAACCATAAATTGTTTTCCATTTCTTTTTTTTTTAATAATCGCCAAACATAAAATCACTTTTGTCATTTCCTCCATCAAAACCTACAAAGACTTGATTAGTTGTACCATCATTAGACCATTGATTATTTGATACTCTACTATTTCCACTTGCATTTAACATTGATGGAGTAATATTTTGATAAGGGTCAATCATAGTTGTATTAACTCTTGTAGAAGTATTTCCTGCAACTGCATTTCCTGTTGTTACACTATATTGTTGTGTTGGACCTCCAATTCCGCCTCCTCCAAAAATTGATGAATAATCACATCCACTTCCATCAGGCAAACTACATAAAGGATAGCAAGGGTCATTTGCTACATATCTTCCATTACACAACATTGTTTGATTTTTCATATCTTTATCTTTTTGCTAGTTTATAAATTCCAAATCCAACTCCACCAAGAACTACTAAACCAATAATTAGGTTCATAGGACTAAGTGCTGAATTAACTACTCCTGCTCCTGCTGATTGTAAAACTTGTTGCTGAGATGCTACATCTCTTTGAAATGCTGCCTCTTCTCCTGCACAAGATGCTTCCATACCATCTTTAACACTACTTCTTCTTATGTCCCTAGTTTTAATTGCTCTTCTATTTACTCTTTTCGCACCCTTACCTCCGCTTCCGCTATCGGCATTTAATCTTTCTAAATCTGAATCTAATCTATCTAAACTTGATGTAAGAACTGCACAATTTCCTGAATTAGGATATGATGAATTTACTTTTGCTTGTTCTTTTGCTTCTCTTTCTGCCTCAGCTTTCTTTTTACTCCAAGTAATACCTAAAAATCCGGGGTGATTACTCCAAACATCACTATCAGGCATTTTGCTATTATCACTATCAGATAGAACCATATTTGGTCTATTACCCATATGATGGTCTAGTGTTATAGTTTCTTCCCCTGATGCATTTAAAGCAGTACCGAATACCTGTGATACTCTTACCGCTTCTTCTTTTGTTATATTTCCTGATTGATTTGACCAAACAGTATCACTCCAAGGCATATCATTTGGTACATCAGATGCCATACCATCAAAGTTTAAAAATTTATTTTCCATTTTCTTCATTTTTGTTATTAAGCTGATTCTTGTCCTTTATAATATCCGTAGCCAATTACATAAAATAATACACCTACTGACACCATTGATAAAGCAAAAGCACCTACACTCATTTTAGCAGCATTATTTGAACCCATACCACTCATATTACTATATGAAGTTCTTCTTCTATTGCTCATAGCTGCAACACTATTATCAGGAGTTCTTACACCGCCTTGACAAGCACCTTCACATCCACCTGATGGAACTGCTATTATATATGGTGGTACTGATGGTGGATTACCCGGACACTTGCAATGAAAACCATCTTCTCTTCCTAATTTTGCCATAATTTTAATTTTTATTTATTACTTAGCAGCAGTACCGCCTTTTCTTATTGCATAACCAATGACAAATGCAGTCAAACCGATGCCTAAATATCCCATTACTAATTTTGCGACACTCATTTTCATAACTTGCTTCTCTTGTAATTCACCTGAAGCATATCGGAAACGAACATCTACCGGGGATAAGGGTTTACCTCCTCCACCTGCTCTTCTTGATAATGGTGGGTCTGCCGGTCTTGGTCCTAAAGGTCCTCCTACTCTTCCGGGCATTGCTGCTAACCATTGATTAGATGCATTAGGTGTTGCTCTTCTATCCATTCCTGTTGGTAAATATCTACCTCTTCCTGATGCATTAGAGAATACACCTCCGTTTTGCCACATAGTTTCTCTGTTTCTTCCTGCCTGTTGCCAATTAGTACCCGTAAAACTTCTAAAGTTTTGTCTTTGTCCTCTAGGACCATAATTAGTTGAGCCTTTTGAAGGAACTCCTCTTGTTTTTGACACACCTACTCTATTGTCATCTCTTGGTTTTGATACACATACACCATCTTCACATTCATAGTTACAATTTGGACCACAAGTAGGACACGCTAACATACTGCTACAATTAATTGACATAATTTTTCTTTTTTATTAATACTTTTATTTACTTGCTCTCAAATTAGGTGCGTTATTTGTAGTGCAAAATTTATTTCTTTCAAAATTTGTTATAAACTGATTTAAAATATCAAATCTTTCTTTGTTTTGAGGTGTTGGAGTGTCCTTAAATGTTGTAAGGAAACTTTGATAAGCCTCTATTCTTGGGTAACCAAGAGCCAAATAGATTAATAATCCATTTAAATCTGCTTCTGTTTCATCTTCCATATTCTCATTTAAATAAAAATGTGAAAACTCGTGTAATAAAATTGCCATTCTCATAGGAACTGTAAACTTTTTATAGTGTGCTTTGCTTACTTGTATAATTCCTTTTGACTGACTAATTCTTGCAGGGGTTTGTATTACCAAACCTCTTTTTGTTCTAATATCATCAAAGTAATCTATTCTAAAATTACCCTCATCTGAGATATATGTGCTTCCATTTGGAAACTTTCCTGCACTTAATATTCCTGCATTGTCAGAGAACTGTTGAGCAAAATTTGCAAAATCTCTAATTTTTGGATTACTCCAATCAACACAATCCATTTTTCTTTCTAAAGGTCTAGCATCTATCTTAACTACTTTGAAAGAATTATCCTGTCCTTTTTTAAGATTTCCATTAGCTTTATTGTAAACACTTATTAATGATTCATAAGGTGACATTGGCATTCTAACAAAAAACTTTTGTGTACCACTTATTGTAGCATATCTATTTGTATAATCTGTATTAGGCTTGTTTATATCCTTTACTACTATTTGAATCTTTTGAGGACCATTTGTAGCGACCTCAATCATAATAGTTAATGATTTTTGCTTTGTTTTAAATAAAATATTCATTTTTTAATTATCCAAATTATTACAGTTAATACTATTATTCCACCTAATGCTCTTTCTAATATAGTTTTTACCGGTAGCCCTTCTACTTTCACTACCATTTCTTCCGGTTCTATCGGTTTCAGAGCCATAATTCATTATTTTTTTAGGTTAATTATACTTTCTTTAGCTATATAACCTCCTGCTAAACCTCCTGCTAATACTCCCATCCAAACACTCTTTTTTCTCCATAAAGAAAGAATTGCTCCTAATACACTTCCTAAGACTGCTCCTTTTAGCAACTCTTTGGTACTATCTTTTACTAATGCGGCTTTACCATTATTAACAATACTACTTATATTGTCTTGAGTTTCAGGTGGCATTTCCATTTTATTTGATACATTATTTTGTTTATCAAATGAAATTTCAGGAGCCTCATCAAAAAGATTTACTTCTCTATCAAACATATTTCAAAGAACTAAGTTGTTGCTACAGGTGCCGGTGCCGGTGCCGGTGCTGCTGCCGTTTTACTAGCACCACCTTTATTTCTACCACTAATAATAAAATATCCTATAACTGCTAGAACTCCTACTCCTAATAATATAAATGTAACCTTACTTGAACCTCCTAAACCTGCTTGAGTTGGAGGGGCTACACCTACATTTGCCTGTAAATTCATTTGTGTTAGCATTAAATCTTTATTCATTTCAGCAAGTTGCATTTCGTGTGCTCTTTGCTTTCCTGCTTCTTTATATTTCTTATTGCCTGAAAATATTCCTGCTACAGTACCCAAAACGGCAGTACCTGCACCAAGCCAACCATCTCCGGTAATTTTCCCATCAGCATTCATAAATCCATCTCTACTAATATCTGTATCTAAATCACTAACTCTTTCGTTAATATTTACTGCTCCACTACCATCTATAAAAGGTAATTGGTTAGCTGCAATTAATTTCATAAGAGCAACTCTTACACATTTTTGCACTAAATTGTTTGCAACAACCGTTACTATTTCTACTTTTCCTGCTCTTGCTGAAATATTTATTCCGCATCTAATAAGTGCTTTTTTCACTAAAGCCGGTCTGCCTTCAATTACTTTTGCAACTTCTGACAACATTAGTTCTCTCGTTATAGCCATATCTTTTGTATTTTTTATTGCTTTAAAATTCTCTTTAAAATTATGATATTCATATTTCATATTATTTTTTTGCTATAATATATCCTACTGCAAATCCTACTGCTAATAATAGAAGTGGAGATGTAGATTGCATTTTCATCATTCTTTTATCTCTATCTCTTCTATTTCTTTTTAATTTATCTTTTAGGATTTCTTTTTTTACTTCTTGTATTTCTTGTACTACTTCTTTTGCATCAAAACCTGTATTATTAGATGTAGGCTTAAATGAAGATGGAGCCACAGGCTCGAAAGGAGTAGGTTCAGCAACTACAGGGTCAGCAAATCCGGGTGTTCTACCCGTTGCATAAGAAAATTCTTTGTCTGAAGTTGTTGATAATGTGAATGCTGATAATAAAGATTTATCAGGATGTATTTCTGTAATATCTTGTAAGGCTACTTTTTTGTATTTTCTTACAATTATTTTTAGTCTGTTAATTAATTCATTTACACTATTGGTAGCTTTAAAACCATAATTACTTAAAAGTTTATTCGCTCCCGAAGAATTATTGTGTGCTATATATTGGTATAAATTCATTTTATCTTGTTTATATATCTATCTTTTTATCTTCCTTCTTATTTTTTATCTTTTTCAGTAAAAAAAAATGGGGCTTGAAACATATGCCTTTGCATTTGCCTCTGCCCCATTTAATATCTAATCTCTAAAAGTTAATAACTTAATATTAACCCTGTAATGCACGAGCGACTCCTTGACCAAGAACAATCTTGTCTTGTCTTACTACATTTGGATTACCATAACCACGAGCAATAGAATTGCCTGTTAGAGCACGACCTTGAGAAACAGTTTCAGATGGGAACAAGTAGACTTTTAAAGTCGCTTTTGCTGCTATACTGTTAACTGTTAATGTCGTAAAGCCATCCCATTTATAGGTATGCTTTAAAACAGTAATGTCTGTTTGGTTTTGGTAAGGGTCAATTGTAGGAACAAGAGTTTTTTGTTGTTGATTACCATTGGAATCTACTACTTTCACTACGATAGTTTCTAATACCTGTGTTGAGCCTCCATCACTTTGTAGGTAAGTTAATCCAACCACGAATGGTTTAGATGAACTTTGCCATAAAAATTCAAGATAAGTTACACCTGAGATAGCCATATTATATAGGATATCTGCCGTGTTACCTGCTTCACCTGCGGGAATACCACCTGCTGCTGCGATTGCCGTTACCTTAGTTATCGTATTATATGCTCCTCCAATTTCAACAGATGCTACATCTGCTGCCGTAGAGTTATATAATGAGATAATGTAAGGTTGTGATGAACTAGCATCAGCCGACCCCATAGCGTTTAAGTATTCTTCTTCAGAACCACCAAAGTTGAAAGAGTCATCCCAATCAGAATATTCGCCACCATTAGCTGACAAATGTTCGTTTGAAATGTTTTCTTCTGCATCAGAGAAATAACGGTTTAAATTTTCCATTTTTTTCTTTAATTTATTTGGTTAAACAATAATTCATAAAACTTTTTTATGAACTGAACAATAAACTCCCCTTTTACGGGTTACTCTTTTTTACAAAACTTAATAAATATCTTTGTTTTCATTTATCAACCAATTGGAGCCGTAGGCTCAACAACTAGGACTAAATCAAACGAAATGCCCTTAGGACTTACAATCAATTATTATTATGCTTCACCATCTTTGTTAAGAAAATTCTTTTCAACCATATTTGCTCCAATGATACCTATCATTACACCAAATGCGACTCCAAGAACACCCATTAACATCGACTTCTTTCCTTTTCCTTCAATCATCTTACTAAAGATTTTAAATTAAACTTGGCACTAGCCATTGTTAAATACATACACAAATTTATAAACTCTAATAAGTTTATATGCATAATGGTATATATATAAGTGTAACGGGTTTAGTTGAAGTTATTTTAAAAAATACCCTTTAACCCTGAGGAAGTATAAAAAAAGTTGAAATTATGTTGAAATTATAATGATTTTTTAATTTCATTTACTATAACTCCATTCATAACTGAAAAAATACCTACTATTAAAGCAAGTTTAATCACCTCATTAGAATCGGGTAATTTGAAGTTATTTGGATTTTTTAGTTCGCCTTCTAGTTCTTTTGTGTGGTTTTTACCCATATTAAAATGGATAATGGCTTCTGTCATAAATAACACAAAAGTTGTTCCACCAACAATAAGACCTAAATTCTTTTTCATTAGGCAAAGATATGTAAAAAAATAATATTAAATATTAATTCAATACTTTTTCAATTTCCATACCTGATAATACATATTTAATATCCGGATTTATTGCTATATGATATTCTTTATAAAGCCCCATAGCAATTGCCATAGAAACCGATGGATTGCAATAAAATTTATCACATTTTTTAATCATCCAAGCCATATCATACAAGTCTTTTACTTTATCTCCATAAAATATTAAATCATCTTCAACATCATATTCTTTGATAAGAGCATCATATTCATCTTTTAATCCAATAAAATAATTTTTATTCTTTTGGTTTTTGATACATTTTTCCCAATTAAAATCAACACCCTCTCTATATCTTTGTGTTATATGAAAAACATTAAAATCTTCTTTTGGAATCTCTATGTTATTATTTAATTCAGGAGTTTTAAATTTAAAATCATCTTTTAATAATAAATAAGGAAATGGTGTGTCTTGAGGGTTTTCTTTCCATACTCTAAAATATGCGAACACTACTTGTTCTTCAAAAAGTTTTGGAGAAAGTCTAAAATAATCTAAATCATAATCTAACTCTACTGAATTATCATATTTCACTTTAACTTCTGTATCAATTTCAGATGTAGAGCCTTTTTTATAAGTTTTATCTCCATATTCATCTTTATATAATACAACATTATTAATATAGGGTTGACTTTTAAGCAATCTATAAAGTGAATTATATTGTTTATCTATTGCTGAATATTGATGTTTGTTTTTCAAATAAATATCTCCACCGCCTTTTTTAATTATTAACGGTAAAGAAAATATTACATCTCCTAAACTTCCACTATGGAAAAAACTTTGTGCTCTTTTTTTAGGAAAATTCTCTACTCCTACTTCTTTTGTAAATTCCTCTGTACTTTTTACATTCATCCATTTTAATTTGTTCTTGGAAAAATTCTCCCAATCAAGAGTTATTTTTCCTGAAATGGCAGGTTTTTTCTTTTTATCAAATGTAATTATACCAACTCCTGTATCTGTGTCTATAACTGACATCTCTACATCTTTTCTTTCGTTTCTAACCCTTACAAATGCTTTCCATACATCACCATTCCAATAACTTGTTACTGCCGGTACTTTTTGATGGTCCTCTTCCAAAGGCAGACAGTCGTGCATTAAAATTGTCCCTCCTTCATTTAAACAATTTATTGAATTATTCAAATCTCGATACACTTGTTCATTTAAATGCAGTCCATCTATAAATATAATATCATACTTATTATTATATTTTTTAAAATAATTATCAGAAGTCATTCTAAAAGCAACATCCATTTGAGATGGGTGCCATTTTTTATCAGAACTGCTTTTAGCTTTTGCAAAATCAGCTAAAAATTTATCATCTAATGGGTCACACCCTTTTTTATCTTCTATATTAATCTTATTAAAGCATTCATTATCTCTAACACCTATTTCAAGATATGTTTTATAATTATTTTTTTTTATTAATGCATTTATAATATCGTATCGTTTCATTTTATTTAATTTTAAATTATTCGAGAATAAATTAATTGAAATATTGTTGTCTTATTCTTGCCCTTACTTTTTGAATTGCTTCATTCCTATCAATAGTCTGACCATCACTTAAACTTTTTTTGTTTATAGCAGGTTTAACTACTGAGTTAAAATTTCTTGACAAGTATTCATCAATACCATTATTGATAATAGTTTCTGTCATTTTTCCTTTTAATTTTTCCTCATCTAAATCTACATACATAAAGTATCTTGGATTGTCATTAAAGTATTGTGTGTTTACAATATTTTCAGCTATACTAAACAATTCATATTTATCAGGAAACTTATTTTTATGCCTTTCTATACTATCAGAGTTTTTATGAAACCTTAGCCAATTTGCATTCTGCCAAACTTTAGTTGTAATTCTCCCTATACTTTGAAAATGCATTATTATATCTAAATCTGTATGTCGATTTGAACATATTGCTCCAACAATATCTGTTGGTAGGTGGTCACCAACATACTTATTTATATCTTCAATAAGAAGCATACCTCCCCTGAAATAATGTAATATATCCCAAAGTTGATTTGCTATCTCTTTAAGTGTAAGTCTTATTCCTGTTTTCTCATTGAAAGGTCTTACCCTTCTTATCTCTGCGGTTGGCATTACCGAAAATCTAACTAAGTCCTTCATTGAGATTGCTTTATAATCTACAAACTCATCATTAACATCTAATATTAATACTCTACGAGGCTCTACTCCTTTTTCAGGATTACCATAAACATAGGACTCAATAAGTATTTTAGTTTGGTAGGTTTTACCAATTCCTTTTTTCCCTACTGCCATTCCTAGTTTTGGCTCTCTCATATTATCTTTTTTTAAATGTACCGGTTAATATATTTGGTGTATAATTTTTATCAATTCTAACTTTATCTTCAATGTTTGTAAAGTTTATCATATCATATCCCATTCTATTCATAAACAACTGTAAAGATTTTTCATCAAAATGATGTAAATGTTCATCCGGTTTTCTATGTTTCCAATTTGAAAACCATTCATCATCATCTCCTGCCAAACACCAAGGCAAAGATATTACGGCATATTTACATTTTAAATACTTAACAAACTCTATATCAGTAAAATGCTCTAAGCTATCAAAGAATGTAATTACTTCTGCTTCTACTGATGTTATATCTTTTACAAATTTTATGTTGTCTTTTAATGGGTAAGCAGGTTCTATATCATTTCCATATAGTTCTTTAATTGAGTTTTTACAACAATCAAGAAAATCACCATTACCATATCCAACATCCATCAA
>Ga0307999_1000049_pt1 | contig 29166 bp, 40 predicted proteins | sample Neamet1_FD_203158 | JGI IMG/M metagenome (GOLD analysis project Ga0307999, IMG submission 203158) | Marine microbial communities from water near the shore, Antarctic Ocean - #1 | ecosystem: Environmental > Aquatic > Marine > Unclassified | place: Southern Ocean | collected 2014-06-04 | reverse complement strand
TAACGGTAACGGTTCTAGCTGGGTCAACACTGGCTCTTTCCAGATCAACACTACTTCTGGTGCTTTGGAAGCTTTTGACATTGACGGTCAGGCTGACATTGGTGCTTTCTCTGACGCGGTATTCCGTGACTTGATTCAGAAGATGGACGATGCAGACGTACCTATGGACGGTCGTAGCTTCATTGTACCACCTACTCTGCGTAATCAGATCATGGGTATTGATCGTTATACCTCTACTGACTTTGTTAACGGCAAGTCTGTTGAAACAGGTAAGATTGGTAACTTGTATGGTGTAGATGTATTTGTATCTACTAACTGCCCCATCATGGACCCAACTGACGCTATTAAGGTACGTGCTGCCCAGCTAATCCACAAGGACACCAGTGTTCTTGCAGAGCAGCAAGCTGTACGTTCACAGACTCAGTACAAGCAGGAGTTCTTAGGCACTCTGTATACTGCTGATACTCTGTACGGTTGTCAGGTTATGCGTCCTGAAGCTGGCTTTAACCTAGCTGTTAAGTAAACTGTAGTAACTGGGGGGTTCTTAACGGAACCCTCCTTTCTTATTTCTTGTTTTCTTAGGAGCTATTCATGGCAATTTTTAGAGGGGACGGTGGTGCTGGTGATTCCAACACAGATGCCACGTTAACCGCAGTAACCGCACAAGCTGTAATAGCAACGGACAAAGCAAGTCAAGCAGCAACAAGTGCAAGTAACGCAGCAACTAGCGCAACCAGTGCATTATCAAGTGCTAATAATGCAGCCACTAGTGCAACAGGTGTTGCAGGGTATGCTTCAGCAGCCCAAGCATCCGCGAATGCCGCAGCTACTAGTGCGTCAGGCGCATCTACATCCGCAACAACCGCATCTAATTCCGCTACTGCTTCTGGTAACTCAGCTAGTGGGGCATCTACTTCAGCTACCAACTCAGGCAACTCCGCTACTGCTTCTGCTGCAAGCGCAAGCACAGCTACTACTAAAGCCTCAAACGCCTCTACAAGCGCGTCTAACGCATCTACCAGCGCCACTACTGCTGCTAGTAAAGTAGTACTCGCCACTGCTCAGGTAGCACTAGCTACAACACAAGCAACTAATGCTGGTAATTCAGCAACAAGTGCTGCTAATTCTGTATCTGCTGTAGCCACAAGTGCTACTAATGCATCCAATTCTGCGACTGCTTCCGCTAACTCAGCTACTGCTGGCGCTAACTCTGCTACGGCCTCTGCTAATTCAGCTACTGCTGCTGCTAACAGTGCAGCGTCTATAGGTGCTAACCCTAGCTTTACCTCAGTTACAGTTACAGGAACTACCGCTGTCAAGATGTCAGCAGGTACTACAGCTCAACGTCCATCAGGCGTAGCTGGTCAGTTTAGATACAACTCTACGCTTGGGAAGTTTGAAGGATACTCTACAGCGTGGGGAGAAATTGGTGGTGGTGCTGCCGACCTCAAACTTAACAGCTTTACAGGTAATGGTTCAACTGTTGCTTATACACTGTCATCAAATCCTGTTGAAGACAATACTCTTGTATATATAGATGGTGTGTATCAAAACAAAACCAGCTATGCGATTGTCGGTAATGTGCTGACGTTCTCTGCTGCTCCTCCTAACAGTTCTGCTATTGAAATTACAGCGGCAACAATTGCTCCAGTCACAGCAAGCACTGAATTCAAGCTAAGTCAGTTTGCTGGCAACGGAAGCACAGTTGCTTTTACGCTGTCTGCACAGTCCCCAGAGAACAACACCAACGTCTATATTGATGGTGTCTATCAGAGCAAGTCCAACTATTCTGTTTCAGGCACAACGCTTACCTTCAGCACAGCGCCTCCAAATGGTTCTGCGGTAGAAGTTATGGCAGCACACGCTGTTGTTGTGTCTGTTAGTACCCCTGACGATAACACGGTGACAACAGCTAAGATTGTCAACAACGCTGTCACAACAGCAAAGATAACTGACGGAGCAATTACTTCTGCCAAACTTGGCGCAGGCGTTGGTGGAGCCTTTAATGACTTTGCTGTCAAGACATCTGCGTACACCGCAGTTACACGCGACCAGCTCATTGTAAACTCAAGCAGCACAGTGACAATTACCCTGCCTGCAAGCCCTAGTGCTGGCAATGTAGTCTTCATAAAGAACGCTGGTACAGGCGCTGTAACCGTGGGCCGTAACGGCTCTAAGATTAATTCTCAAACACAGGACGGAACATTGGCGGCAGACGCTGGTGCAACTCTGGTCTTTGTTGACGCAACCATAGGCTGGAAGGAGCTATAAGATGGCTATTAAATTAGGTGGAGCTGGTGGCGGCTCAGAAGTAAATGACAACAAGGTTATCAACAGCAATGCTAATTCAATAACAACAGAAAGTGGCGAAGTCTGGTTAAAGTCTGGAGTTGTATCGACAGATACTACAGCATACCCAGATGCCACAGGTGTAGCTACAGGCGCGACATATACGAATACTAATTGGTCTACTGGCGGTCAAGTTGCTATACCGTCTGGAATCACATGGGATGGCAGCTTTTTCTACGTATGTGATAGATACACCAATGGCAGCGTTTATAAATATACTTCTACAGGCACATACACTAATAGCAGTTTCACAAGTAATGGCTCTGAAAACATGGGGCTGATGTGGGACGGGACGTATTTTTATATGGGCGAGAGTAATGGTGGCTATGTCTACCGCTATAACTCGTCATTTACATTACAAAATTGGTCAATAACAGGTGTGTCGGGGGTGCAGGGCGTAGCTGTTATAGGCTCTGTTATATATGTATTGAGAAATAATGGATATATATATGCCTACAACATTACGTCAACAGGCGGCACTACTTCACACAACATTAACACTGCTGGGCAATTAGGAGGTGCAGAGCAAACTTTAGCTACTGATGGAGAGTATCTCTATGCTGTTTCTACTTCAGGTGTGGCGTATAAATATGACCCGAAATCTGGCGGGGCTGGTTATCTAGGAATTTCATTCAGTGTAAATGCTTTGTCTAGTACGGCTATTGAATATGGCGGTCTTGCTTTTAAAGGCACAGAATTATATTCCACGAATGCCACTGACGGAAAAGTCTTTAAATTTAATGAAGCATTGAGTGTTGGTTTGGGCGGCAAGGTTGAGTCTGATGGTGGCACTATTTATACGAGGATTAAATAATGAGTTTTGAACAATATAATCCATATGTCTGTCCAATATCATCTGCCTTTGTTTGGCGCAATGACGAACTTTCGCGCACTGACATACTGGTCGCAACACCTGACCACCCGCAGCGTGACGAATTAATAGTTTATCGTGCGGCATTACGAGATTGGCCTGCTACAAACGAAGCTGGTGAATACATCAACGGCTTTCCCAACACAAGACCAGAGGTTTAAAACATGGCTTTAACTAAAGTAACATCAGGAGTTCTTGCTGACACGATAGCCGCTGGTATTCCCACAGCTACTGTTGGGAGCAACGGTAACGCAACAGCTAACACGCATCATTTTGTTGGTACTGCTGGGGTAACACTGACGCTACCTACGCCTACTGTGGGCATGAGGGTCTACGTTACTGTAGGTAACTTTGTGAACACAATCATTGGGCGCAATAGCAGCACCATCGTAGGCTCTGCATCAGACCTAACAATTAACGTAGCTAATATGTCTATCGGGCTTATTGGAACTTCAACTTCTTCGTGGGTATTTATTTAATGAGTAATCTAACAGACCTAATCTCAGCAGGCGGCGGTGGTGGTGCATTACCACAAATCGCATTAACACAATCCCAAACATGGGTTCCACCGCAGGACGGCACAATATGTATACACGTTATTGCTGCTGGTGGTGGAGGTCATGCCCATACAAATGACGGCCCTTACGGTGGTGGTGCGGGTGGCTATTGTAAAAAGAACTCTTTAGCCGTGACTACATCAGGTTCCTTTACCGTGGTGATTGGCGTTGGTGGTTTAGGCGGCTACACTAACGGAACCTACAACGGAGCATCAGGTGGAAACAGTGCTTTTTCCGGTACTGGTTTATCAAGCACTCTCAACACTGATGGCGGGATGTACGGAACTTCTTCAGCCGGTGGTGCGGGTGGGTCGGCAGCTAATGGTGACGTAAATAACTCTGGGGGCGCTGGCTCTTTTTACGGAGGCGGTGCTGTAGGTGTTTACGGTACAGGAAATCCCGGAAGAGATAACGCACAAGGTGGTGCGGGTGGTGGTTCTTCTGATGCTCAAGGTTGGGATGGATTGACAGGCTATGGGTATCTTGTTGGTGGTAAAGGCACTAAAGCAGTTGTTTTTGCAAACTATTCTCCCATTAGCCACTTCCCTGCGCCTGCTTTAGCAGGAGGTGGTTCACTGTTTGGAAATCCCAGTACTGGCAGTGCATACGGTTCTGACGGTGGTACTGGCGCAGGTGGCGGAGGCGCTCGTAATGCGGGAGTGGCTGCTGGCGGTTGTGGCGGTGACGGCATCGTAATTATCCAATACTTACCAGCATAAGGAGAATTAAATGAATTATATAATTAAAGACGCAGATGGCAATGTAACAAATCCTTGCATCAAAGCTAGTGCTGAGTTTATGGCAGCTACTTTTACGCATTATGAAGAGTGGGCAGAACCTCAAGTTAGAGAACCTACGGCAGCAGAGACTGCTCGTATATGGCGTGATGAAGAACTATTGGCTACAGACACAGCTTCGCAAATACCAGACTGGCCGAATCGTGACAACATCCTGACCTACCGGACTGCATTGCGTCAATGGCCGTCTACCTCAGACTTCCCTGACATACCTCCCGAACTAGGAAGCTAATATGATTGTAGAAATCTCAGCAGTAGTTGGTGTACTCAAGACTCTGAACGCAGGCATAAAGACTGTGAAGGAGTCTGGGTCAAACTTGTCAGACCTTGCTGGTATTTTTACAAGTCTTACGGAAAGCAAGGTAGCCGTAGAAACGATTGAGGAGGCTTCTAAGCAGGGTGATCATGTACTGACACAGGAGGAAGCCTTAGAGCTTGCATGGGCTAAGAACGCCATTAGAGAGCGTGAGAAGGAACTCAAGAAGATAACCCCTAGAGAAGTGTGGCGTGACATGTTACACATACAACACAAGTCTCTAATGGAACACAAGCACAAGCTAGAGAAGCAACGTCTAGCTAAGTTACGCAAGCAGACTAAAGCAACAGAAGCAGTCAAAACAATCTTAGGGACAGTCTTACTAATCATTGTAGGAATTGGACTATATATCTTAATTACTGGAGGTCAGTAAAATGACTACAATTATTACAAAGAACTCAAGCACTGCAAATGCTGTACCTTCTGCTGGAGCTTTAACTCAAGGTGAGCTGGCTGTCAACGTAACAGATAGGAAGCTGTACACTAAAAATGCTAGTAATGCTGTTGTATCGCTAGGTGCAGACCTGACAGCAAACAACCCTACAGCATCTAATAATGTAACACTAGGTGCTAACGCTGGTGTGGCTCTAACGACTGGCGTTTCTAATACTTTTATTGGTTCACAAACGGGTAAGACTGTTACTACAGGCGTTAGCAATACAGCGTTAGGGAATGAGGCTCTTAGAGATGATGTATCAGGAGCAGGTAACACAGCAATAGGTAAGAATGCTCTTAATAAATGTCTTGGTAACTTCAACACTGCTATTGGTTTTATTGCTGGCAACGCTGCAACAACGGCCTTTAGTAATACTTTTCTAGGTGACTCAGCAGGTGCTAACGTCACTACAGGACAAGGCAATGTTAATGTAGGTCAAAACTCCTTGGCTTCTGCTGCTACAGTCAGTAACGAAATTACATTAGGTAATGCCAATAGTGCTGCTTTACGTTGTAACGTACAGAGTATCTCTACGTTGTCAGATGCTAGAGACAAGACTAACATTGTTGACACATCTTACGGTGTAGACTTTCTTAACACGCTACAGCCACGTCAGTTTACATGGGCTACTCGTGATGGTAGTTCTAAGGACGGTAAGGTAGAGCAGGGCTTTATTGCACAAGAGTTGCTAGAGGCTGCTGGAGCAGACAAGAACAAGCTTAACTTAGTCTATGAGTCTAACCCTGAGAAGCTAGAGGCTACGGCAGGTAATCTTATTCCTATCCTTGTGAAGGCCATACAAGAGCTTTCAGCGCGTGTAACAGAACTGGAGAATAACTAATGAGCCATCAAGACGCAACCCCAGCACAGCAGTATCTCTGGTGCTTATCCAGTGTAGACCTTATCAATGCTATTGTTGCTGATGACTCTAGCCACTACGAGCCTGCCGCTACTGTAGACCGTAACGTACAACATCTACAGATTATGATAGCCAAAGACTTCTGGACTACAGAGGACATGACACCTCTTAACGCTGCAATCACAGCAGGACTTAACTATGCTTGATACAGGTAAGGATGTTATTGACTTAGCTGCTGCCTCTACAGGTGTTCTTGCTTTAGCAGCTTGGCTTCCACCTACGGCCTCTATATTTACTATAGTGTGGCTAGGTATCCGTATATGGGAAACTGACACTGTTAAGAAATTGTTTAATAAACCTTGACATTCAACTAAAAATAGTGTATAATATATGAGTATTTTAAATAGTTTAATTAGTCCAGTAACTTCTTTATTAGATAAATTTATTGAAGATAAAGATACTAAGAATGCTTTAGCACACGAAATTAGTACTATGGCAGAGCGTCATGCCTTAGAGTTATCCAAGGGCCAGTTGGAAGTCAATAAGGTAGAGGCGGCACACAAGAATCTATTTGTAGCAGGCTGGAGACCAGCAGTCGGTTGGTCATGTTGCTTTGCTCTAGTCTACTCTACAATCCTATCCCCTATCTTAGGCATCTGGTTTACTGTACCTCCTGTTGACAGCTCACTGCTTACAACTGTTCTCATGGGTATGCTAGGTCTAGGCGCTATGCGTACCGTAGAAAAAACTAAGGGTGTTCAAAGAGAGAAATAATTATGGTTGATGCTTTCGCTAGTCCTTTTGACACAGAAGATGCTTTTGCTCCTGAACCCATAGCACAAGCAGCTCCTGCTTTGTCTCGTCCTGCTGCTCCTTCTCTTATAGGAGCGTCAAAGCTAGGCAGCACACAAGAAGCCTTTGGTAATCTGGGTAATTTCCGTAACCAACAAGAAGGTCAAAGTCGTGCGTTATCCGACATGGCTAGAGAGTCTGGTGACTTTAGTAATATTAAAAATAGAGATATAAACAAACTACAACGTGACCCTACTGGTCAGCTAAAAGACTACTACAAGAAAGAAGTAGATACCAATGTTGTTGATTACGTTAATAAGAATGAACTACCTGCTTACCAAGAAGCAGAAGACGGTACTAAGTTATTCTTAAACACAGGTAGTCAAGAGTCTATCATGCGTGTTGCAGGGGATGACCACAAGAAAGGTGGACATTATGAAGCCTCAGGCCCTGTAGGTTCTTATTCTTCCGTATGGGTAGAAGATCAATCTAGCTTTGAAAAGCTGGCTACAAACCCTTATATTGCTATGGGTGCTTCCTTTATTCCCGGAGCCACAGCAGCACTTACCGCTGTTAAAGTAGCGACAGGTCAAAAGGTTACAGCTACAGATTTATTAATGGCTGGTGTCGATGGACTTAAAGTTACAGGTATGCTCAAGCCACCACAAGGTGCAGCAGCAGCTAAGAAGGCAGGAGAGACTGCTAGAAGTGCTGCTATGACCAGTGGCTCTGCTTTCGGTGATGCTATAAACGCAGGTAAAGCAGCGGAGACAGCGGCTCTTGTAGGTAAAGGAGTAGGTGGTCTAAACTACGGACAAACAATGGGCTTGATGAACGCAGCAGCAGCTGGCGCTTCAGGAGACATAGGTGGTGCGCTTGTTGGTTATTACGGCCCACAACTTACAGCAGGTGCGTTGGGTAAGGTAGGTGTAGATAATGCCTTCCTTCAAAGCAAGGGCATACAAGTAGATGACTTCACTGCTGGACTTAACAAAGCTATTTCAAAAGTAGCACAGGGTGGTTCAGCTAAAGACGCTTTAAAGAGTGGCTTTGTTGAATACATTAAAGAAGGCGGTACGTTAGGCAACTATTCATTACCTGACTTTGATGGTAAGTTCCCAGACTTTGGTGTTGACTTTGGTAAACTAGAGGACGCTGTTCGTTGGGCAGGTAGTAAGATTGAAGACGGCACAAGAGCAGTAGGTAGTCTTATAGATGATAACACATGGGAGAAAGTAAAAGATACTGATTTAAAAGGTATTGAAGATACTCTCAGGACAGTCGGTAGTGGCTTTGATGATGCCGTTACAAGACCCACAGGGAAATTACTCTCCGCTGTAGACACAGGGGTTAGAGGCGCTGTTAATCCTTTAGACAACTGGGTTGACGATGTTAATTTAAAGCCTGTTGAAGATGCATTTAGAGCAGCAGTTAATCCTTTAGACAACTGGGTTGATGACCTACCTAAGATAGACCTACCTAAGATAGACTTACCTGAGATAAACTTACCTAAGTTAGGTGGTGGCTTTAATATGCCTATGCCCTCAGGCTCAAGAACAACAGATAAAATATTTAATAATGAACTATTTAGATTTAAGGGTGAAATAGGTCTTGGAGAGTTTGAGGACATTCTGTCACCTAATCAAGTATCTCTTGAAGATTTACTTACGTCACCCTTTACATCTCAATTTAGTTAAACAATAAGGTTATATAATGACTTACTTACAGCTAGTAAACAAAGTATTAGTTAGACTTCGTGAGGATGAAGTAGCTACTGTTAATGAAAACTCGTATTCTAAGCTGATAGGTGAGTATGTCAATGACGCTAAACTATCAGTAGAGACTGCTTGGGATTGGACAGGGCTACGCACTACACTCACAGTAGATACACAAGCTAATGTTTTTAACTACGTACTTACAGGTGCTGACAACACCATTAAAATGCTAGACGCTACCAATGATAGCTTAAACTCTTTCCTACAGTACAAGACATCTCGTTGGTTTGACAACGCATTCCTAGACTTCACAAGCGTACCTAAAGGAACTACACAGTTCTATAGTATCAACGGTATCAATAGTGTTGACTTGTATCCTATACCAGACAAAGCATATACATTACGTTTTAACCTTGTGTTGCGTACCTCAGAGTTCACAGCAGATACTGACGTACTGAACGTACCCTTTAACCCTGTTGTTCGACAGGCTACAGCTTTAGCAGCACGAGAGAGAGGAGAGACTGGCGGTACTAGCGCAGCGGAGTTATTCGCATTAGCTGATGATTCATTAGCAGATGCAATAGCTATGGATGCTGCATTACATCCTGAAGAAACTATCTGGTACTCATAATGGCTCAACAATTACAGAACATTACCATAGCAAGTCCAGGATTTGCTGGGCTTAATACACAGGATTCACCTATTAGTGTAGACCCTTCCTTTGCTGCTGTTGCTGATAACTGTGTCATTGATAAGCTAGGACGTATAGGCGCACGTAAGGGCTATAGCGCAGTCACAACTAACGGCTCTGCTGTGTTAGGTAGTAGCCGTGGCATAGAAACTATCTTTGAGTTTACAGCTAGGACTGGCACTAAGACAGTGTTTTCCACAGGCAACAACAAGATATTTACAGGAACAAGCACGTTGGTTGTAGTGACTCTGCCTGCTGGTTATTCTATTACTGCTAACAACTGGAAGATTATATCTTTTAACAACAGTGTTTTGTTCTTTCAGAAAGGACATCATCCGCTAAGGTCTTCAGGTGGTAGCACTACATTAACAAAATTAGTTGACAGTGGCAACAACGCACCTTTTGGCAATGAAGTCTTAGGAGCCTTTGGTCGTGCATGGACAGTAGATGTGACAGGGAATGCTCATACAATTTATTGGTCTGCTATCTTAGACCCTAACGATTGGCATGGTTCCGAATCAGGAAACATTGACTTAACATTAGTATGGCCTTCTGGTTATGACGAGGTTGTGGCACTAGCGGCACACAATGACTTCTTAGTTATCTTTGGTAAGCATTCTATTATTGTTTATTCTGGAGCTTCTAGTCCAGCAAATATGGTTCTTGCAGATACTGTTGATGGTGTAGGTTGTATTGCTAGAGACTCTGTTCAGCTTACAGGTACTGATCTTTTGTTTTTGTCAGACTCCGGTCTTCGTAGCTTTGGTAGAGTGATACAAGAAAAGTCTCTACCTATGCGGGACATTAGCAAGAATGTACGTAACGATCTAATGGCTGAAGTAGCACAACAGGTGTTACCTATTAAGTCACTGTACAGCGCAGGGGAAGCCTTCTACCTTCTTTCATTGCCAACAAGTAACGAGGTGTATTGCTTTGATATGCGTGGCCCTCTAGATCAATCAGGGGCGCACAGAGTAACCACATGGTCAGAGATAGACCCTATATCCTTCGGTAATCTAGAGGACGGTACAATATACTTAGGTAAATCTACAGGTATTGTTAAGTACTCAGGTTATTTAGATGGTGCAGCTACGTATCAGTTACGTTACTTCAGCAATCCTACTGATTTCGGTAATGGGTCAAACCTAAAGTTCCTAAAGAAATTTAACTTGACTATTGTGGGGGCGCATGGTACGGACATTACTCTTAACTGGGGTTATGATTACACCAGCGCCTATAATAAGCAAGTCTTTACTTTCTCTTCGGCAAGCACTATTGCTGAATACGGTGTTGCAGAGTATGCAATAGGAGAATACTCCGGTGGTATTGATGCTTTAATTAACACACCTTCTGTTAACACAGGGGGTAGTGGTTCAGTCGTTACTATTGGCATTGAAGCACAGATTGATGCAGTACCTTTATCTATTCAAAAAATTGACATACATGCCTTAATGGGGAGACTTATCTAAATGTCTAATTACACAAAGACTACTAATTTTGCAGCTAAAGATGCACTTGCTACTGGCAATGCCAATAAGATTGTACGAGGTACAGAGATTGATGCAGAGTATAATAATATTGCTGTTGCTGTTAACAGTAAATCTAATACTGCTGGGCCAACATTTACAGGAACTGTCACCGCAGCCGCAGTTACTGTGTCGGGTACACTCACGGCTGGAATTATAACCGGAGGAGCTTACTGATGGCTAGTCCTATAAATAGAGACCTACAATACGGTGGACGATTAAGCATGATGCAGCCGCGTATGCAACAAGGTGGGCAGGGCGCTGGGTTTTTACCTCAGTCAGGTATTGCTGGGCCAAGACCACCACAAGGTGGGTTTTCGCAGGCTGACTATATGGAAGGTATGTTGAACGATATGTTTGGCACAGGTGGCGCAGCGCAGACTGACACAGGTGGCACAGGCATGACAGGCAGAGGAACTGTTGGCCCTAGGACTTCCCAGTTTCCTTTTGCCCCACAGCAAGAAGTTAGATATGAGCAGCAAACTCCTATAGTCAGCGATCCTGACTTCGTCAATCAGAGTCTGTCACCTAATACTTTTAATCCTTTTGGGACTAATGTCCAAAGAACAGGCCAGTTAGGTTTTGATGGCGGCGGCAACTATGTCGGCATGCCTCCTGACTTCGGCATGCCTCCTGACTTGAGTGGCGGATTTGATGAAGGCCCAATCACCGCAGGTAAAAACCCGTATGCTTCAGGCAACAATGGTGCTGGCGCTTACGGTAGTGCTGCCATAGGTGGCTTGTTGAGTGGTAACTTAGGTGGTGCTTTACAGGCCGCAGGTGGTTACTACGCAGGACAGAAGGGCATAGAGGGTGCTTATCAGACAGGTGTTGCTGGTTTAGACATGGCTGAACAGATGGGTCAACGAGGCTCTGACGCTGCTCAGTTTAAACCTTATGGTGTAACGTCCAACCTAGCCAATATACAGACAGATGCCTCAGGTGGTACTAACATAGGGCTTAACCAACAACAACAACGTATGCAGAACCAGTTGATGTCTGGCGCACAGCAGCAGTTTGGTAATGTCAACTCTATTGATCCTTCTATTGCAGCTCAACGTGGTGCTATGGGTGGTATGTTTGGTCAACAGTTAGGTCAGCAAGGCCAGCCTACAGGTATGGAAGGCATTACACAGGCAGGACTAGGCGGTGCAATGGGACAGTTTGGAGCTGCTGGTCAGCCTCAAGACTTACAAAACCTACGCACACAGTATGGCAACCTTGCAGCACAAGCAGGTCAAGGGCTACTGACTTCCCCTGAGCAAGCACAGAATGACATTTACTCTTCTATTAGAGCAACACAGCGTCCTGAAGAACAACGTAACGCTATGGAGCTGGAAGAAAAACTATTAGCACAAGGACGATTAGGTGTTTCAACAGGAGCCTATGGCGGTACACCAGAGCAACTAGCTATGGCTAAGGCACAGGCCGAAGCTCAGAACTCAGCATCTCTACAAGCTCGTCAGATGGGTATGCAGGAGCAAGCACAGGGGCTACAACGCGCACAGACGTTGACAGGTATGACACAGAACCTAGCAGGCATGGGTTCAGACCTAGAGACAGCAGGTATAGGCCGTGGTGCTACACTAGCAGGCGTTGGTATGCAAGGGGCGCAGACTGGACAAGGGTTTGACCAGCAGAACTTGCAGAACCTTATGGCTTTGCAGGGTGCAGACCAAGGTGCAGCAGCAGCACAACAGGCTCTACAGCAGGGTCGCTTAGATATGGGTACTGGCATGTTAGGTGCTGGCTATATGCCTCAACAGCAAGCTTTGGCACTGGCTCAGTTAGGTCAGGCAGGTGGACAGATGGCACAACGTGGTCAGTTGGCAGGTGCTGAGTTACAATCACAGATGGGTGGTCGTGGTCTTGAGTCTTATATGCAAGGCGGTAACATGGCTAACTTGTTACAACAGCAGCAGCTACAGGGCATGATGGGTAGTATGTTTGGTAATCAACCAACAGCTATGGAACAAGCACTAATGGCACTGTCCGGTGGTAAGTTCCAAAATGAGGGTGGGCTTGTAACTCAAGGCATTGACGCAGTTAAAAAATACTTTGGTGGTGAAGACAATCCTTTAGGCAGTCCTTTAGGCAACTCTTCTGATAACGCTGTTGCTCAGTATATCCTTGATCAAGGGAATTCTCAACAATCAGAGAGTAGCAAAAGCAAGTTAGATGCTTTTAATGATTTAATGTCTGGAGGTGGTTAATAATGGCACAAGATTTAGCAGGTATGTTAACAGGTATATCATCACAGCAACGTGTTGATCCGAACTTAAATATGCAACAGCAGCAGTTAGCTATGGGGGCTAACGCTGCCAACATGATGAAGGGTGGAATTCAGTCTATGACTGGTCAGACAGACCCTTCAGCGCAGTTACAAACACAGTTGTCAGGCAAAATAGCTAACTTTAGCAATCTTCCTCCTGAAGAGAAAAAGAAGATAATAGGTGTACTACAAGCCACAGGTCAAACGGCTTTGGCTGGTCAGCTTATAGGTGGAACAAAGGAAAAGTACGCAAAAGGTGCTACGTTTACTGTACAAGATTCAGTTGAGAATAACTTTATTGCTATACCTACTGTAAACACAGGTACTGGTGAAATGGAACTACAGTATAAAGCCATTGGTGGTGGGGACTCACAGCCTGAAGGTGAAACAGTAATTACAGGCGGTGAGTTTGGAATGACAGCTACTGCTGAAGGTGTGCGGAAAGCTACTAATAAAGGAAATATAGAAAGAGCAGGAGAAACTGCCAAAGCGTTTTCCGCGTCTAGGAACGAAGCGTTAGCATTGTTGCCAATGATGAAGACAAGAATAAATAAGCTTAGAAAGTCTTTACAATTACTAGATCAAGTAGAGACTGGTGGCCCCGTAAACTTAGCAAAGTATGGAATAGAGAACTTCTTTGGTTTAACTACAGGCACTAGAGCAGAACTTGAACGTGAGATGTCTATGAGCATCTTAACGTCTCTTAAGCCTCTTTTTGGTGGCTTAATTAGTGACGGTGAGCGTCAAGCCTTAACGGCTATCTCAGCTAACATTGAAAAAGGTAACCCTGCTAACAGAGCAATCCTTCGTTCAATGGTTGACTATATGCAGAGTAAATCTGAAAACGCTTTGCTTTATACTCAAGCGAGTAATCAAGAAGAGTATATGGGCTTAGTTAAAGCTTTGTTTGAGAAGCCAGCGGCTGTAGAAGAAGCAGAAGAAGAAAAAACTTGGGAATCCATTACAGCGGGTGGTAAATAACAATGACAGAGACATATACAGCAGTTCTTCCTAACGGTAGGAAATTACCTAAAGTCCCTATGTCTGCTACGCCTGCTGAAATACAAGATGTAGCGATACGTGGCGGTTTGGCAACCATTGAGGATTTTAACACAACACCTACTAATGTAACTGAAGATACTCAAGACCCTTGGTACGAAGGGGCTTCAGACTTTGTAAAGGAAAACATGGACATCCCCATGAGTATAACTATGGGTATTGCTGGGGCAAAGATTGGAACAGCAGGAGGGCTTGTTGGTTCTGCTATTTTAGGAACTGTGGGAAGCGTAGTAGGTGCTTTTAGCGGTACTTTAATTTCAGATGAGCTGGCAGGTAAAGATTTAGATTTTGGAAAAGCAGTTGAAACCGCCCTACTTACTGGTGGTGTTGACATAGCTATGCTTGCGTTCCCTGCTCCTATTAGAGCATCATTCTTTGCTACTAGAAGAGCATTAGGTTTTAGCCCTAGAGAAGTAGCTAACGAAATTATAGCTAACGCTGGTAAAGTAGCGGATGCAGGAACAACAGAGTCTTTAAAAGCCACACAAAAGTTATTAGAGGCACAGGGCGCGTCTTTGTCTCGTTATCAGACAGGTAACGCAAGTGCTTTAGAAGTCTTTGGTGAAAAACTAGGACAAGCTGGTGTTGTGTCAGGTAGAGAAGCGACTGAAAACATGGATAAAGTTAATCTTGCTGCTCAAACAACCCTTAATGATCTTATTGGAGCAGTAGATATAAGAACAGGTGCTTCCCCTACTGAGCTAGGGGCTGGTCTTTATGATGTTATTAATGCAGGAAAACAAGCACTCAGTCAAGTCTACGGTGAAGGACTAGAAAAAATCTCTACTAAGGTAGCTAATAACGTAGTAAACACAAAAGGCATTAGTAAAAAACTACAAAGTTTCTTAGCTTCTAAGCAGGAAAAAACTTTTGGTTTGGTTAACGGAAAAGAAAAAACAAAACTAATATCAACACTAGACCCTGAAGCAGCTAAGTTTATTAAAGAGCAGCTTTCAGGTGCGTTAGAACTAGGTAATATGTCTGCACAAAGCCTACTTAAGGTAGACAAGTTGATTACACAACAGCTACGTAAGTTTGGTGACATTAAGTCTCCTAGCTACAACAGTGTTGCAGACGCGCAGTTGGGAGAAATGCAGGACATTCTAAAAACAGCCTTTATCGACACGTTAAAACAGGCTGATCCTAAAGCTGCCGAAGCCTATCGTCTTTTAAAATTGTCATATAAAGAAGGTAGTTCTGGCTTGTTACCTGTTATTAATAAAGGCACAATACAGAATGCAGATAAAGGAAACTTTGACGTACTGGGTAATTTACTAACTACTCAGACTAACACTAGTAAAATAGCAGCCATGATGAATAGCATTGATGAGGCATACGTTCAGTTAGGCAAAGTAAAAGGATTGCCTTCTGAAATACCTTACGCTACAGCTAAGGAAGCTAAACAAGCAATTAAGCAGTCATTTTTAAAGAACCTAATGCCTAATGTAAATTCTGCTACCTTTGATATTAAAGAGTATGCTTCCTTAGCTTCTCAGTTTTCCACGCCAGCAGGTAACAAAAGATTACAAGTTATACTGGGTAAGGACTATGCTCCTGTAAAACAAGTGTTTAACTTATTTACGGAAGCAAGTAAAAGACCAGAGGGTAACTTTGGAACATTGTTTTTACGAGGTAAGGAATTTGCAACTGTAGGAGCAGCCGTAGGAGGTACAGCAGTTGGTGGCCCACTGTTGGGCATGGGTTCTGCTGCCGCTGTGCTTATGGCTCCTGTGTTTCTTGCTAAAGCAGCCGTTAACCCTAAAGCTGTCAACAAGCTGTTAGCTTTTGATAAGATGACGTTTAAGAATGATATCTTTAAAGAGAAAGCCTTGACCTTGATTATTAGTGATGTGTTAAATGGACTTACAAAGGAAGAGCAAGCGGAGCTACGCAACAACATTAGAGAACAGTATAACTTAGGTGACTAAAGTATGGCTATTAATCAAGCATTAAACGCAGCGGAGTTTTTACGATCTCTTGGTTTAACTGGTTCTCAGAAAGCTGACGAACTGGGGGGCTTGTATGACGAAAGAAAAGCAAACTTTGAAGACAATGCAAACCGTCAGGCTCTTTATGCTGACGAGAGGATTCCTGAGAGGTTCCGTAACCCTGAAGCTATTGCTCGTGCTAATGCTGCCTTGCCACCTACCGAACAGTTACCACAGTATGCTAATCTAGCGGAGACAGCGTTGTCAGGCGCTGGACAGACCGCAGGCTTACTGGGTGACTCTGTAGGGGCGTTTGTTCCTCAGTGGGTAGAGGACACGTTAGGGAAAGCAGGGGAGCTTGTCATGTCCACTGACGTGGGTCAGAAAGCAGGAGAGCTTATATTAGATTTTTCTAAGGAAAACCCACGAGCTTCGGAGAACTTAGGGAATGTGTTTAACGCAGGTTCGCTAGTAGTTGGTGGTGGGCTAGTCAAATCAGGAGCAACTGCTAACAAGGGTGCTTGGGCTGCTGGTGTTAAAAACTACATTGATAATTTTTATGGTAATGACAAGCCAGATGTTGACCCCTCAAAACTAGAAAAAACTTTAGGAAGAATAGCTTTAAAATTTAAAGGCGCAAGCACTACGGACACAAACGTAGCAATGGCCGGTAAAAAGATTACTGGTCTTATGAAGTGGGGAGCTGGTGGTGCTGCATCTGCTATTGATAGTCTTTTTAACCCCGTTTCTCGTGGTTTATACAAAGAAACTGGAATAAGCAGGAAAGGACAAAAGGCTGTTAATGATTTACTTCTTAAAAATAACGGCAAGCCTACTGATAGAGATTTAGACAAGGCAGTAGCTCAAGTAATCTTTAACAGACACCTTATAGAACAATCAGATCGTCAAGGTGAAATAGGTAGCCCTCTTCTTGAGATTGAAGATTTTTCTAATCTACAAGGCTATAAACCAGACACTCTTGAAAACTTCCGTAAGGGTGCAGCGGCTACTAAATTTACCACACCTGACGGGAAACAACGTAGAACTGCGAGTACTGTTATTGATACAGCCTATGCTAAAATAAACAAGGCTTGGGGGAATAAAACAGATTCTAAAAGAAAAATTGTATTCAAAGAACCTAGCGGTGGGAGGTCTGGGGATCATCTTAAAGATTTAGCGTTTAAACATCCAGCAAACAAACACATCAGAAAAGTTATTTCAGAACACAAAGGAACACTTAGTGTTGAGGAGTTATGGAAAAAGCTTAAAGTTATTGCAGATAAAGAAAAGACATTCCAAATTACACAAACATTAGACCAAGTAAAAAAAGAGGGTCTATGGGTTCAGTCAGGTATGAAAGGAACTGCTGTTGTTGAAGGAGGAGTTAACGGTTTAATGAAGATTCTACCCAATGGAAGAGCCATTGGTTTCATGTCAGACAAACATGACTTCTTGGAGAAGTTACCCGTTGTTGGCAAGTTTCTTGAGAAGGCCCTGCCTAGAGAACTAATGGCGGTATCTGGCCCTATGCATATGGATATAATGGGTACTCGTTGGGCAGAACAAGCTTTAGAAAAAGCAGGTAAAAAAATAGTCAAGAGAGAAAAGTCTAGTCCCAACAAAAGAGATGACAGACCTGACATAAATAAAACACTTGAAGACTATGTATCTGCCAGACCGACAGCTTACGGAGTAGCTCGTGGTTTTGACCCTCTAACAGGGACTGGACTAATGGCAGCAACTACAGGCAATAAGGAATAAAAAAGGGGCCACTTAAGGCCCCTTAGTTTTATCTATACTATTTCACATGCACCCCCTACACATGCTAACTCTTGACTACCTGTCGTGTTGTCTTCCTTCTCATACTGTTCTAGGTCAGTCCACTTAACATCCACTGGCATTGCTGCTACTAACTCTTTGTACTTCTCAGCAGTGATGTCCTCATACGGAGCTTGTTGATATACATGATCACTAAATGGCAACAAACTAATACCACTACACAAGTCGAAGTTATCCCATATCCATTGAGCTACTTGGAGGAACTCGTTATCAGTGTAATAAACAGTGATGCTTGGTTTGTGTTCGCACCAGTGGTTCTGATATGCTTTCCAAAGTTCTAGCTGCTGCATTGCTCCTACTTGTTTGACCGTCACACTAGTGCTTGGTGCTTTCACAGGGAAGCTAAACACAGATGACGATGGACTCATCAGGTCTTGTTCCACAGGGAAGCCCATGTTGGACATGAAGACTGCAAGCGGGTCTTTGTTGTCACTACGTACTCTGCGAATGTAATACTCAGAGAAGCGAGGATGGATGCCAGAAGCAGAATCGACAAGCTGAGAAACAGTACCACTTGGCTTAACGCATGTAATAGCCGCAGATTGAGCAATCCCAAGTGTTGCAGCCCATGTTCTATTAGTCTCCACACAAACATCTCTTATCTCCTCTAGCCACTTCGACAAGTCCTTTGACTCTCCCTTACTCAGCAGGTAGTGATCCATTATACCTGTCATGCTAACGCCCAGCAATGCCTCTTCCTCAGTGTTTCTTTTCCATATGTTACGCAGGTATCTAAAGTCTGTTAGCGTAGCCTGTAGCGTACCTATGATGGACGCAATCTCTGCCTTAGCCTTCAGTGTCTTGAGTGTGTCATCTTCACGGACAACAATCTCTGACAGGTTACAGAACTGATTACTGCGTAGGATGATCTCTGAGCATGGGTTAGTACCAAAGTCCTGCTCTGCATCTCTACGTCCGTTACGTGCTGCTATCTTCTGTGCTGCTACACGACTAAAGATACCACGCTCACCTGCCTTACTCTCGTACATTGTCTGCATCTCTGACAGGAATGACTCAAAGTCTGGCTTCTCTGTGTACGCTACGCTGTTGTTGGCTAGTCTACGCTGTCCTTCCAGCTCCCACCAGTTACCTGACTTGGCCTTAGCCATACGTGGGTCAGATAGATTAGACAGGCTGATCAATGCTGAACGTCTAACACCACCTACAACTACAATGTCAGCAATCTTACACACAACATCGTGACACTCAATGCTGGTCAGCTTGCGTCCTGCTGCCTTGCTGAACTTCTCAACACAGAAGTTGAACAGATCAATCAAAGGCTCAGGGCCACTGGCTCTACCACCGAAGGTCTTAAGTCTCTCACCGGACAGACGTACCTTGCTCATGTCCCAGTTAGGTATCTTACCTGCGTAGAGCATAGCGATAAGCTCACGGAATGCAGAGGCCCACCCTATCTTACTGTCCGACACGACAATGGTGCTGTCAGTCTTGTGGAATGTCTCTGCAATGACAGGTAGCTTGGTGATGAAGTTACGTTCAACACTGAAGCCTACACCTGTACCACACATCAGGACATACATCAGCTCGTCAAAGCTGCGCGGTGAGTCAATGGCTAGGTAGCTACAGTTGAAGCCTGCTACGTTGTCCTTGTCTAATGCTACTCCTGCTGTCATCATGCAGCGCATGGATGGCATAACGTCTAGGTTATGTATAGCCTTGTACAGTTTACTAGCTACCTTGTCATCTATCTGTCCACGTTCCGTCCAGAAGTTTACGTATCGTTGTACTGTTTCCTCCCATGTCTCACGTCTGCCTGCCTCTGGTATCCATCGTGCGTATCTGCTCTTGTGTATAAACTGTTGGTACTGATCCATTATGTGTTCTCCTCTGTTACCATATCTGTTAATCTACGTAAGTACCAACCTGCTTTCTGTAAGTCCTCCACCTGCTTGCCCTTGTAGTCATAGCGCCACAGGTACTTCATGCAATTGCCCTTGAGGTAGCCTTTGAATGCGTGACTGGACATGGACTCCTCTATTGCATCAATACACTCTATGTTGCCTGAGTTGTAATGCTTGGGCGCACCTACCATGTCTTCTTGTTCTTCCTCAGCCATTGTAGCCCAAGGCTCTAGTCCTGTCTTGTTGGTTGCTCTGTCCCATTCAAATCTTGTTGCGTCATTAATACTCATCTTCAAAATCCTCTGCAATTCTATCAAAGTTTCTAATTATTCTACCTTCAAAAGCTTCTATCAGGTCAGTGGTTGAAATCTCCAGCAGTTCACATATCAAATCTTCATCAAGGAACAGTAACATCTTTTCTTTAAGTTCTTCAAGAGTCAACGCTTTCATACGTTCTTCCCCTTGATGTACTTGGTCAGCTCCTTAGCTGTGTCGATTGTGTAATGCTTAAAGCCTTCCTTCTCACACCACTCACCCATCGTAATCTTACCACCCTTACGTACCTTCTTGCTGGGGTTTGACAACACAAAGATTAACTCCCACTCTGGCATAGAGTCTCTGATAGCCGTGTACTTCTGTGTGTCACCTACCCTGAAGAAACCTTTGCACTCTATCAGTACTGCCTTAGCCTTGTGTACAAAGTCCGGTAGGTACTTCCTGTGTGTTGTGTAGGGCAGACCGTAAGGCTCAAACTCATACTGTCCGTCCAGCTTTGCCGCTAAGTCCTTCTCTAGTCCTGATCTAAAAGCCTGCTTCATCTGGCATTACCTCTCTTACTCTTGGCTCGCTTACTACGTTGACGAGATACTTTGGCCCGTATGAGTAGCTGAACACCCTTAAATCTGGGTAGCAATGGTCTTTGAATTGACAGTACGAGCAACCAATAGCAAGCTTTAAGTTTCCTGACTTGCCGTCCGGTACGGGTTGATAGCACCATTCCTTTGGTTCTGGTTGCTCTACTAGCTTTTTTACATGGGCTACTCTCTCTGTTATAGGTTGCTTAAGCATCTCATAGACAGGTGCTTCTGTGTCATTCAAGTCATACTTAAGGTAGGTCAGGTGTCCATTGGCCTTGTCCATTGCAAGCCATCCAAACTCTGTCTGCCCTTCTGAGTAAGCGTAGGCTTTGATCTGATCAATATAACCAAAGGGGTCATCGTAGGCCAGTGTGCCATCCTTAAACTTCTTGAACCCAAAGCTGCTTGCTGACTTGACATCAGTAACAATACCGTCAATCTTGCAGTCCATATGACCCACGATTCCATCAACCTTACATACCTTCTGTTCGTCCGTGACTGTGTGTCCTGCCATGCGTGTTAGGAAGATCAACATCTCCTCAATCAAGTGACCATACATAAACTTGACGTAGGTGTGTGGCTGTATCTCTTCGCCACCTGTACCGTTAAAGTGATTCCAAAGGTACTTGTCGGTGCGGCCAATATTTGACAGGCGTAGCCTGCGGTTATCCTCTCGCTTCTTTCGACCAAACTCAGTACGCATTAGAGCCTTGACACCTTCCCCAAACCTGTCTATCTCTGCCTCTACATCAACAGATGGGTCAGCGTCCTTACTGACCATCAGAGCGTAGATGTCCTCGACTACATCTTCAACACGCTTCATCGTACTCTCCTGTTACACCATCTATAATACGTTTAGCCATCTCTACATCACACTTGAACCACTCGTTACGCTGTTCAAACAACTCACCTAGTCTAGCGTGGGTCTCTGCTTCTGTAGCTCTACGGTCTTCTGTGTCCACTACGTAGACCAGCTCGTAGTCCCTGTAAGGTGAGCTTGTCTGATAACCTCCGGCCCTATCGTTTGCATCTACTGCCATGCCTACCTTTACCCAACCTTCCCACGCAGGGTTCGTGATTATATACACCTGACCCTGTGGGTTGTCTTTGTAGTTCTCTAAGGAACTAAAGGCTGCATCCTCAAACCCTTTGTACTTTCCTGCTTTGTATAGTGGGTGAGACTTGGAAATATGTTTACCGTTGACATACATACGTTGGGAGTCTCTCACATGCCAACAAGGTTTGCAAACATACTTACCCTGTCTCTCCCTAGCTCCTGTCCAGTTCTCTCCCAGAACAAGCCCTGTACCACAATCAATACAATCTCTAGTGTGTGTCTGCCCATGTGTTTCCAACTTTGTAATCTCCTGCGAGAGGGCAGTTGAGTTTGTAGTACAGTCCGGCAGCTTCAACACAGCTTGTTGCCAACCTTCCGAAAACCTCTGCTCTCTCTTGCTTGACCTCTGTCTGGATTTCATCGTGTATGTTCCCTAATATGTTATAGTCTATACCCCATAGTATAGCATACTCGTCAAGCAAACACAACGCTTTCTTCATTACTATCGCGCCTGCTGACTGTAATAGGCTATTTAATGCAGCGTGTTCTGATCGTATTGTGATCCTTCTCCTATCCAAGCCATAAACATAGCCTCTTGTAGCCGCCATTCCAACTCGTGTTCGTAACTCTCCAAGAGCAGGCGTATTTGCAAGGAACTTTTCCTTAAGTCGTTTACCATCACGCTTGTTTCCTCCAACGATGCTCCCAATCTTGGCATCTCCGGCCCCATAAAGAAAAGCGTAGATGAAAGTCTTTGCTTGATCTCTAGTTTCAAGGCCCGCAGCCAACTGGTTTGCCGTGTGTATATCTCCGTTGAGTATTTCATTAGTGTATCCCTCGTCATTCATGTAATGAGCCAGCATACGTAGCTCAAGCCCGCTTGCATCCATACCTACCAGCTTGTAACCTTCCGGTACTGTCCACACATCACGACACTGCTTGCCGTAGGGTGAGTAGACTGCTGGAACCTGCCCCATGTTGGGACTAGAATGGGTCATGCGGCCCGTCACTGCTCCGCAGGGGTTAACGTACCCGTGTACTCTACCATCGTCCTTAACTGCGTCTAGCCAGCTTTGTACCTGTGCGATACGCTTCTGTATCATTAGGTACTCACCTATCAATGACGCTTGTGGTATACCTGTCACCTTACTTAGCACTGCCTCATCTACGATGGCCTGTCCTGTCTCAGTGAACTGTTGTGGCTTCCAGCCAAAGTATTGTAGGTATCTCCCTATCTGCTGTCGTGAACCTAGGTTAAACTCTGGAAAGTCTATACGGCTGAATGGTGCTACCGCTGTCTCCCAATGATCGCCTAGAAATTTAAGCCCAACAACCGAACACGTACCATCTTTCTTAATCTTGGGTGTAATTTCTTTGACAAATGTCGGTAACGGTTTGAAAACCTCATGCACTTTGTCTTCCAAGTCATACTTTTTCTCCTTTAATTCCGCTAATAATATAAATGCTTTCTCTTGATCTAACGTCCAGCCTGTTTTAATCTGCTGTGATATAATGCTTTGCACTCTATGTTCAAGGCTAATGCTTTCAGCTCCAAAATCTGCAAGGTCAAGAAGTAATCTCTTGTACACCAGCACATTAACATTAACGTCTTGCTCGCAATAGTCCACCATATCCTGCGAAAAATTATCCCAGTCATTGTGTTCGCCTTTCGGTTGGTTTAAATACTTCTCACCCCAGTTACGTAGAGAGTGTCCACCCTCTCGTGAAGGGTTAGCTAGTCTCGACATCACTAATGTGTCAGTGACCTTACACTTGCTAAAGTCCGTACCTAGTAGCTGCTCAAGGACAGGTATGTCATAGCCAATTATGTTGTGGCCTATGATCTCACACTCTCCAAGCCCTGCTATGTAATCGTTGAAGGCTAGTAACGTGTCACCTGAGAACGTGTGTGTCTCACTGGTGCTTAGTTCCGTAGCTACAATTACCCAGACCTTTGTAGGTTGTAATCCATTAGCTTCTATGTCGAATACAATCTGCATTAGAACTCCGCTTCATCTCCTGTTGGACAACTGGTCTCAATCATACGACCAGACTCCTTATCATAATACAGGTAACAGGCAGGCCCTGTCAAGCCCACGAACCTATTTTTTAACACACGGACACAGGTTGTGTTGCGTGTCTCTGGGTCTGCGTGTTGCTGATCTCTCTCCAAACCAATGACAATGTCACTGAGCTGGGCGATAGATGCAGAGCCTCGTAGCTCACCTAAACTAATCTTACCACCGTCCTCGTGCGCTTTGGAGCCGCTAGGTCTGCGTAGGTGTGACACTAGGAATAGTCCTACACCTGTCTCCTGAACCAGCTTACGTAGGTTGGTCATTATACTGTCAATTGCTTTACGCTCGTCACCGTTGTCCTGATCGCTGACTACAATGCTAAGGTGATCCAAGATGATCCACTTGCAGTCCAGACCTTTAGCCATGTAGCGTATGCGCCCTAGCAGGTTGTCCTCGCTGGTTGATCCCCAGTGGTCGAACATAAAGATACGTCCTGACCCCATGGTCTGATCCCAATAGCCTTTTTTCTCCTCCTGTGTCACTGTCTTGTCAAGGTGTAGCTGCTTGTTGGCCTCAATTGACATGATGCCCAACGCTGTCTTTGGTATGTCCTCCTCAAGCGCGAGGATACCAATGTTATCTTTGGACGCACCCAGTAGGTAATGCTCCAGCTCCCTGACGATCTGACTCTTGCCCATGCCTGAGCCTGATGTGATAGTCACCAGCTCCTTAGGTCTGAAGCCGTGCGTCATCTCGTTTAAGCAAGCCCACGGGTAGGGTATGGACTTAACATCCGACTGCTCAATGATCATCTCCCATGTGTCACTACCACGAACAATGCCATCCGGCTGGTATGTCTTGGCGTTCCACCACTCCTTGACAAATGCCTGTACCTTGTTGTCCCGTAGCATGTCGCCTGCGTCCTTCATAGGTAGCGTGACGTTCTTTGCTTTGTTGGGGGTGAACAAATCAAGCACTGACTTGGCTGCCTCCTGTCCTGCCTTGTCGTTGTCAAAACATATGACTACATTCTCAAAGGTCTCTAGCCATTCTAAGCTGGCCTTGATGTCTTTGGCTGCTCCTGCTGCCCCTGATCTAATGGAGACTGCGGGCCACTTGCCGTCAAACATCTCGTTGACAGCCATTGCGTCTGCCTCGCCCTCTGTGACCGTAATGTACTTGCCGCCACCCTTGAACGCCTGTTGGCCGAAGAGACCCGCATTATCAAAACCTCCTGTCGCATAAAAAGATTTGTTGTCCACGATACGCACCTTGGTGCCTGTCGCTGTGCCTGTGTCCTTGTCGTGGTATGGGTAGTGGTGCTTGGTTATCTTACCATCTGTACCATACTCCACAGTGACACCGTAACGCTTACACGTTGACAACGAAATTCGTCTGTCACTAATTGCTGCTGTTGTACCTGTCATCTCTAGTGACCTCGTTGGTTTGCGTTCCTGTGCTGGTTGACCCATCTGGCCTTTGCCGTGTTCGTAATGGTTGCAGCCCCCAGAAAAGCAGACTGCATGTCCATCACTATAACGAGCCAGATTGTTAGATGAGCCACACGAAGGGCATGACTCATGTTGAACAAATGTTGACTCGTCTGTCATTAGAAGTCCTCGCCTCCCTCCTGTTCTGCGACCTCTAGCACCTTGATCTTATTAAGGTACGTGCTGGTTCCGTGTACCGGATGGGGTGCGCCCTCTGCGTACATGATCCGCACCTTGGAACCTCGACCAATGCGACCCTTGAAGGTGTTGCCCTCTGCGTCCATCACTGGAACATCGTACTTGGTGCTGAACTTGCGTTGTTTAACGCCCTCATACTCACGGAGCTTGACACCTAAATCAGCCAATGTGCCTGCTGTTGGCTCGTCTAAGCTGAGTACCAGCGAGTACTTACCTGTTGACTGGCCCTGATACATCTCGTGTTCGTCAAGGTTCTCAAATGCTACTAATCCTTCTAATACTGCCATGGTTACTGCCTCTAGTTATGACCCCCTAAGGGTCTATTGGTTATTCTTTAATTATTAATAAAACATTTCCCTTTAATACCTGAGTATTATATCAGCTACTCAATATGCTGTCAACCTCTTTTATGTTTAAATTATTAAAACTGTCATGCATGGCCTCGTCACTATGTGCCAGACAGGCATTGCAAAGGTCTAGGTGTATCCCTGTCTCTCTGTCTTTTTTCTTTAGCTCATACTCTGTCAGTATAACGTCACACGCTTTGCATCTACTCATTATGAAATACCTCTCTATATTGCTGTGTCATTTCACTATAGGGATTACTATAGTAATCATCCTTCATTTGTTTGGTCACCCTCTGGGTAATCTCTGACATTGTCATGCAGTATATCTGATACTCTATAAGCTCGTCAACCATTACGTGTGCCTCTGGTTCTATCCAATCGCTTATCTCGTATCCTATCATATGTTCCTTTATTTTGCTCATATACCGTCCTCGTCATCGTCATGGTAGCTTGTTTTTGTATGGTAATCTTCCATAGTGAGGCCAGTATACAATAACCAACTAAGGAATACAACCAACACACTGAGAGCCATAATCGCCATTAGTCTATAACCTCGTAAACTCTGCCGTACGTCACAATGCACAGGGGCAAGTGCAGTACTGTACCCATGAAGGGCATCGCCTCTGTGGCCCCTGTACGTTCGTTATACGTCCACACTGCTCTACTATCTGGGAATTCAAGGTCAAACCCGACACCCAGCCTGTACTCCATTGTCAATTGTCTACCAAAGATAATCATTCGCTGTACGCCTCTAACCAATTGCTGTCAGCTTTGATGTCAGCCAGTGCCTCGTCAATCTCCCACTGCTCCATGGGTGGGTAGTCGTCTGCGTCATGCAAATGCTCATCACCGTGGTATTCGTTATTGCTCATAGTATCACCTCTAGTATATTGTTAGTCATCATCCAGAACACGCCCTTATGAACTGCTATTACAATGGCTGTCAAGATAGACCAGCCTAGTGCGTCAATCATTATAGGAGCCATGTGCCTACACCATATCCCACACAGAAGCCAAACACAAGCCCTATGCTGCACCATTTCACATACCAGTATAATTCATTCATCACGCAACCTCGCTATGTATTTAACCATTCATCATAAGTTTTTAAGGGCTTTCCTGTGGTAAAGTCAATACCGGCACCATCATCAGCAAAGGAAAGGTAAATCTGATACTCCGAATCATTAGAACCTCGCGCCTGTGTTTGCCATTCTTGGTTATATCCTAGTTCCATCATTTAACCCTCGTAATAGTGTATTCTTTAAAGCCCGAAGCGCGACCCGCTGCATGCGCCCCAGACATTGTAGCATAGTATTTGCTATAATCAAACATGTAATAATATACCCTGTACATTATGCCGCCTCATCTATATATTGTTGGTGCGCGTCCCTGCCTATGCCTATCAGTACCAGTGCATGTCTCACATCTAGCCCGTGATGCTCTGCCATTACTTCCACTGTCAGGTAATTATTGACCCAGTCCAAGTAAAAGTCCATTAGCTGTGCGTTCATTACTCGCTTATTCATTATGCCACCTCGCTATAGTCTGGATTACATTCGCTGCTAGACGTTAGCAGGCAATCAATGCGATCCTGTGGCACTGTAAGCGCCTCACAGCCGTTTAACCATTTGTTGATGTGCTTGGTAGTGGTGACACTGTACTTGGTCTCTGTACGTACTAACGAGCCATCTGTCAGACATGCAGCCACTGGTGTCTCGTAGCTAAAAAATACTTGTGCAAAGCCTAGATCTAATACTGTCATGTTACTTCCAAATTGCTTTAGTTTCATCTGTACTGCCTCTGTGTTGGTTTGGTTTAGTTGGTTTAACGATGCCCACTATAGACTAGTGGACACGATAAAGCTACTACCCTATGCAAAATAATCATTGTTTAGGTTGAGCATCATGCTCCCATTGGAATGTGGCATTGCTTCCATGACTGTCGTGCCGTCATCATCTAGCGCCTTCCACCATCCTGATTTATTGGTGACAGCAAACCCGCCATCTTTCAATTGTTTGACAATTGGTTTTAAATCTTTTTTACTCATAATTTTAATCATTATATAACTCCAGCCAAGTCCATTGCGATATACAGCATGCATACCCATGTTAATACTAATATAGCTACTACGTCTCCAAATCCGAACATGTTATTATCCTCTCCCATTGTAAGCGTAGGTGTCTGGGTTAGGCTCTGCCCGATAAGCAGCGCACTCATTTAGCGCGTCAAACGCCTCGCCCCAGTCTGAGATGTGGCCATCGTTTGCCAGTCGAATGACAAAAGCTTTCGCGTCTGCTGGCAGTAGGTCGATTTCAATTGGTAAGTTGTTAGTATCCATAATATGCCCCTTGGTTTGTGGCCGTCCTTGGCCGTTGTTTAGTTTATGCAGACTTGCGTAGTAGCACCGCATCGTAGGCTTCTAATACTTCTAATGTAGATACGACCTGTACAGATGACAACATGGCGTTTGCTTTTGATACTGCAACACCAACCTCCGAGATGCTGCTGCTGTGATCTAGTATGGCGGTGGCGATGGTAGTAAGCTTTTGAACTGTGGACTTTTTCATCATGTAACCTCTGTGTTTGTTTGCTTGATGGTGCTATTTTACAGGCTGACGCATTATTGTCTAATGATTTAAACGCATGACCTCAATTAACTTTATGCATCCTGTGCATGACTACTGTATACCTTTAATCATGCGCGCCCGCGTAGCAAGAACCATGCCAACTTGTGTACACTTGTGTCATGCAATAGTCATGCCACTGTTGGGCCATGTGGTATCCTATGGCATACTCACACTCGCCCCATGCAATACTCGTGCCAACATGCGGGCCTGTGGATAACTTGTGTATAACTTATGCACAGCCTGTGGATGACATGTGGATAACCTGTGGATAAGTCCTGGGAGGCCACGGGGGGGCGCGGGGCTGGCCCAAGATTGTTACTGTACCCCCTTAGATACAAAAAAGTAGCAATTTAGAGGAAAAAGGTAATTAATGTGTGTATAATCCGGTAATCCATGTGTATACTAAGCCCTTGTTTTCCTTAAATAAAGCTTGACACACACGAGTATAGCCTTTAGCTATTAAAGGGACGGCCCTTATGTATAAATATGTTGACATAAGAGTAGAAAAGACTTGACTTTTGGTTGTAAATATGGTATAATCTACTGTATAGTAAAGAAGATAAAGACTACCTCGCGCCCTTAAGTAGCCTTAAGCATCGTTAGGCTTGATCTTTTATTAATAATTAAAGAAATCAATTAAAGTGTACTTAAGTATCCTTAAGGGCTAAGGGAAATACAATGAGTAATAAAGAATCAAAGAGTGG
>Ga0307999_1000048_pt1 | contig 29215 bp, 31 predicted proteins | sample Neamet1_FD_203158 | JGI IMG/M metagenome (GOLD analysis project Ga0307999, IMG submission 203158) | Marine microbial communities from water near the shore, Antarctic Ocean - #1 | ecosystem: Environmental > Aquatic > Marine > Unclassified | place: Southern Ocean | collected 2014-06-04 | reverse complement strand
CTTTTTAATTTTTAATTTTGCCATTATAATTGGTTTTAAAATTGTTTATATATGTCAAAGATAACATTAATTTATATATTAACAATAAAGTTATTCACCTATTGTCAACGTAACAGATGTTGGATTGATTAGTAAATCAATTTGACTAGCTATGTTAGCTTCTAAGTTTGCCACTTCTTCTTCTCCCATTGCTGATTTTGTCCAAGCTACAATCTCTTCATTTGTTACCTCATCAAAAGGAATAAACCCTGTTGTTGAATCTGTACTCAAAGTCTGAGTACCAATGTTAGTTACTGTGTAAGGTTTTCCTTCTGAATTTAACTCCGTTGATACTCCCGTTACTCTCCAATGTACGTTATACACTACATCTGATTCTTCGTTCTGCTTGATATAAGCGTCTACTGTCTTGCAATCCCAATTGTAATTTATCATTTTGTTTTTACTGTTTAAATTATTTGCTAATATACTTAATTAATTAATACTCTGCTGTATTTACGCTAGCCTAACACTAATACTGTTTCCGTTTCCGAAGCTGAATACGGCTGTACCACTTCTACTATCTGTGGTAATCTTTGTGATAACTGTTTCATATGGTTTGCCGTTTATATTCAATGTTAACCTAGGAGCATCCTCTCCGTTTGTTCCAGCTGCTCCACTCGCTCCTGTGTTTCCTTTTGGTCCTTGAGAGCCTGTTGCTCCTACTCCGCCAACAGACCCTGTCGATCCTTTAGGTCCTGTACTTCCCGTTGATCCATTTGTTCCTGCTGCTCCAGTACTTCCTTTAGCTCCTGTTGATCCAGGTGTTCCTTGTAATCCACGTGACCCAGTTCCACCTGCTGCTCCTGCTGGCCCTTGTGACCCTTGTGGCCCTTGTGACCCTGTTGAGCCTTTAGCTCCTGTACCCCCAGTATTACCTTTAGCTCCTGAAGACCCATTAGTTCCTGGATCACCTTTCAATCCCTGACCTCCAGTAGCCCCTTGAATACCTTTAGACCCATTAGTTCCATTACTTCCTGAAGATCCTGTACTTCCTGTTGATCCGGTGTTTCCTTTAGCTCCAGCAGGTCCTGTACTACCCTTTAACTGTGCTTTTACAGATGATGGAAGTGTTCCTACATTGGATAAGTTTGAATTAGCAAAAGATGAAGAATCACGACCATCTAATTTGTCAGAATCGTTCATTTTACCTAACTGATTCCTAACATGAGAACTTGTTGCCTTTCTAATATATCCATCATTAGTATTAACATACCAATCAGTTACTGTATTTAAAGTATTACCACTAGTAGTGTTTATCCATCCTAAGTCAAGATAACCACTAGAATTTCTTACAGGAATTGTATTTGCTGAGTTTCTAGACGTTGAAGCGCTTTTACCATCAACAGTACCAGCATTATAAGATGTTGACCCCGTAGCTCCTGTAGATCCTCTAGGACCTGCAACAGTACTTGCTGCACCTGTACTCCCTTTTGCTCCTTGAGCACCAACAGGACCCTGAGAACCTGTAGCTCCTTGTATTCCTTGAATACCTCTAGACCCATTAGTTCCATTACTTCCTGAAGACCCTGTATCTCCTTTAGCTCCAGTACTTCCTTTTGAACCTGTTGATCCATTCGTACCATTACTTCCTGGTTCACCCTTTAACCCAGTAGACCCTGTAAGACCTACTGAACCTGTTAATCCTCTGGCTCCTGACAAACCATTACTACCATTAGATCCAGGATTTCCTGTTGAGCCTTTAGCTCCAGTATTACCTTTAACCCCTTGAATTCCTTGTATTCCTTGACCACCGTTACTTCCATCATCACCAGCAGATCCTGTATTTCCTTTTGAACCCGCAGGTCCTGTACTTCCTTTTGCACCAGATCCACCAGCATTCCCTTTTGGTCCTGCAGCTCCTGTAGCTCCTGTAGATCCTCTTCCTCCTGTTGCTCCCGGTGTAAGTTCGATGTCTGCTAATTCTTTCTCTAGTTCGGCAACTCTTTTAATAAGTAAATCTATGTAGTTTACACCTTTTATACCGTTATCCCCTATATGAACTAACTCTGGATAGTCAACCTCAATATCTTCTGCTAATACTCCATAGCGTTTTCTGCTTCCTCCATCATTATTAAAAGTGTATTCTTTAAATGGAATTACTTTAGCTTTATCTTTAACTATTCCTTTTATATTACCCTTTAAACTTGCTTGTGATATCTGGATTAGTGTTGGTGTAGTTACTGTGTCATCAACTATTATTTGGTCTGCTGTATATTTTTTAGCCATTATATTATTTTTTTACTATTACCACTGGTTCATTACTACGTTAACCCACGCATAAGATGAAGTACCAACTTGCATACACATATCCATATAACTTCTTGTGTTCACAACTCTATATCTCATAGTTCCTACGTTTGCAGCAGTTGCTGTGGCAGTTTCATTTGCCATTCTAATTCCTCCTGCTACATCTAGCTTAGCTCTTGGTGTTGTTGTACCTACTCCTACTGCTCCGTTTTCAAATGTGAATTTTCTATTAACGTCATCTACTGTGAATAATGTATTGTTACCAAAACCATTATCACCTATACGTATAACCCCGTTATTAAAGATGTCAACTACTTTAGATTCTACATCTAAGTTGAACATAGTACCATATTGTTCATCTACATCACCGAATGTTATTGTTGGTTTATTACTAGCTGATTGAGATACAACAAAGTAATCTTCTCCTGATTCATTGTTAATTTTAACCAATCCACTTTCAGTTCCTTCTATAGTAAGCTTTGAATTTGGTGTTGTAGTTCCAATTCCTAGCTTACCTTGACTCAACCTCATACCTTCACCACTACCATCGTTAAATACCATTGTCTGCATCATTTGGTTCTGTACAATAGCGTTACCGAAAAGTTTATTATCAAATAACATAAAGTCCATTGAAAGGAAACTCGTCCCGTATAGACCTTTTAATTCTGCTACATTAGAAGATGAAGGTGCAATAGTTATTACTCCGTCTACTTCAAGTTTAGTACCAGGACTAGTAGTCCCTATACCTACGTTACCTCCATTTAACCAAGAACTACCAGCAGAATCTATTCGAGTAGACTCTACTGATGCGTTATACAAACTAAACAGCCCTTTATCCAAATTAGAAGTATTACTGCCTCTGGGAATAATTCTAGAGATCATATAATCATTTGATCTTAATGAGATACCTGCATTATCTCCTTTAACTGTAAGTTTTTCAGTAGGACTAGTAGTTCCTATGCCTACGTTGCCAGAACCGTCAACCCTTAGAATAGTTCCAGATTCACTTATCCCTTTTCTTATATCAAAATAAGGTTCAGTTGTTCCTGAATCCATATTAAAAATGAAAGACCCGTAATTATCTACACTTTCGTCTTGAATACTTTCAAATACTACAGCTGCATCGTCAACGTGTATCTTAAGTGCTTGATCATTCGCTCCGTTTCTCGTTATGTAAAAAGGTGTTGCACCTGTAGTAGTGTTAAATCTTCCTCCACCATTGACGTCTAGTTTTACTGAAGGACCAGTAGTTCCAATCCCCACATTACCATTGGATATAATACGCATTTTCTCGACACCTGAAGTTGTAAAACCTAACATATCAGTTCCAGCTCTATACATTCCTGTGTTAGAGTCAGTTGAAAAAGCATAAGCTGGCAGAGCTGCGGTTCCGTAACCAGCAGTTACAACCCCAGTTACATCTAAAGCCCCAGCAGCAACAACATTATTACCACTATAGGTTATAGGTGCATTACCTAATGTAAGTGATGTACCTGAGCCAGTCCAAGCAGCTAAATTACCACCAGTTCCTGCGCCTCCTAAAATAGAAGTATTGTCAATTTTTTGCCAAGCATCTGTGGCTAAGTCAGAGAATACAGCCCAATCCCCAACCTTCCAGTCAGTTATACCATCTAAGTTTGTAGCACCATCTGTATCTACTATGTAGTAGTATCCAGGTGTTCCTACACCTGAAGCCAATGCTGGTGAGTTTGTATTTGCATTCCATACTCCTTGGTATACTAATACCCCTGTTGTAGCATCATTTAATTGCTGAACATTTACTGCATCAGTATTAGCAGTACCAGCAGTAACACTTGTTACCTTACCACCTGCTGTTATTCCTGTTGTACCAATTAATAAAGTACCTGCAGTAATAGTTGTAGCTGCTTCTACCGTAGCATAAGTAGCTACAGTACTTGCTGTTAGGTTTAATGTCCTTTGTGATCCTGGTATAGTTGCCATATTATATTTTTTTACCTCTTAGTTTAACTCTTGTAAATTTATTCTTTATTGATGCATCCATTTCACTAGCATACTTTGTACCATAGGTAATACTATCTTTTGTATCACTCATTTTATAAGCATTCTTAGAGACATCTCCTAATGCTGTAATTTTACATTTCAAGTAACTACCTGCTGATGAAAAATTATGTTCTGTAGTATTTGTACCTGAGTAATTTTCCCATGTTACTCCATTATCATTAGATACAAAAAAAGAAAGTGTCGTACCTGATGGCGTGAAGTAATCAACTCTATTCCAAAATACAAAATTAATATTTGCTGTATTTGGTAGAGTATAATTTCCGTACTCTATACTCCAATTAGGAATTAATTCATTCTTATAAACATCACTCCATATTCTAAACCCATGACCATCAGCACCATAACCAACTTGAACCCACCAAGGAGTTCCGTTTGCTGAATACATTCTAGTTATATTACTTCCGTAATCACTTCTATAAGAACGTCCTCTACCGCCAGTAGTCGTATCTTCAGTCATATCATTATACCGAAGAGTAGCAACAACCCTTTCATTATCACCATCTATCCAACCCGGTATCATAGCCTTTCCTCTATCTGCCGCTGTTGGCATAAAATTAGGATAACCAGGCATTCTATCTGTTGGTTGACCATTAGTTGCTCCCTGGTATTTTGTACCAGCTCTAAACTGCACTGCAAAATTATTTCCCGGACTTTGTGACTCAGTATATACCCTCTTCAATACAGTTGCTGTGTTTCCAGATAAACATGGAGTTATATCAATTAATGCATGACTTGAATTTACACCTACCCAAAATACATTAGGCGAATTTACCGGATCTGGAATAAACCATCCCTGCTCATACCCATCATCTCCAAGACCAGCATCTGCCATATCACACCATACTGTTTTTGGATTTGCTGTAGAAGCATCTAACACTAATGTAAAGTTAGCATTATAAAAGAAAGCATACAATATTCTATCATTTATTTCATCATACTCTATTTGACCTCTATATCCACTTCTATCGGTGGCTGCTGATCCAGGGTACATTACAGCTGCTGAGGTAGAGTCTAATCTCTCTTCAGCTCCTGTATTTATATTCCTACGCATAACTTTTTTATAATGATGCGAATCATGATCACTAGCATAAATCCATTGCCCAGCTGCTTTTAAAGCACCTATATAAGCATGACCAACTCTATTAACATAACCACCTCCTGTATCTTGAGATCCTATAAAGAAATCTGGATTACTGTGTGTAGGTCTTGGATCTTTTACAAAAGTAGTACCTCCATTAATTAATCCGCTATAGTCAAAAGTTGTATAACCCTCAACATTATAGGTCATTACAACCCCTTTTTTATTTACCTTATCTACAGCTACAGATATTAAATGATTATATGTACTTGAAGTATCTCTCCATAAAAAATAATTATCATGATACAATTTAGTCATTGTGCCATCATTATTTAATCTTCTAACAGCAAAACCATCACCCCAGCCTACTGTAAATAATAAATCACCATCAATATCTAATGCATTAGTCCAACCTATACATCTATCTCCACCATCATAATCTCCACTACTACTGCTAGTTGTAGTATTACTCATACCTCTTTTTGCCGCAGGAACTATAGCAACCTGACCTGAATAGTCATTCGCCATAGCTCCAACTATAGTATGGATATCTGATCTTTCTAAGCTAACTGTTTTATACATTCGTCTATTTCAAATTTAAGTAATTGGATCATATTATCATTAAAGCCTATTGGTGCTATTTCCGCCATAGCAAACTCCTCTTCTAATGCTAGTTCATAAAAGGCTAAACAATCTAACCAATATTCTCTACTATCTTGTATAACTTCACTCATATCTATGATGTTACTACTTCCACCCAAAACTGGTGAAAATTATTATTATTACCAACACTTTGCATATAAGAGTGATTTTGTCCACTATAAACTAATACAGCTCCTACTCTACTTAATGCAGCCTGTGTTGTTTCTGAATCCATATATATTTCTATATGATCTAAAAATCTAGTTGTTGGTTTTTCATACTGTACATAGTAAGCAGTGTTTAAATTTGTCACTGACATATTAGTAACACTTAATGCTCCTACTGTATATGCTTTACTTGTAGTTCCTGCAGATGAATAAACTCCTCCTTTTACAGCATATACTTTATAAGACATTGTTCCTCCTGCATAGAAAGAAGTATCAACTATAGTCATTGTAGAAGAAAACCCATCTGGCGCAATCTGAGCAACTATTCCGTAATCAGCTCCATCATCAGAAGACCATACTTGATAGTAGTCTATATTCGATGTTGAAGATTGATTGAAAGCCACTTCTATTGTTTCACCTACTATTGTAGATGTTATTGTTGTTGGTGTTGCTGGAGTTACTATTGATACAGCGTTGTCAACATAAGCTTTATTAACTGCGTCTGTAGATGATATTACATTATCTATACCCTGTATTCTTCCTGTTCCTGATAAAACTATACTACCACTATTCAAGGTTAATACCCCTGAAGTGTTGATAGACATTCTTTCAGTAGTCTCATCGTTCACAAAGAAGTCTAAAGTCTCCGTTCCTGAGTCAAACTTAATTGCTGCTCTTTGACCTGTGCCTGCCTGGGTGTCGCTAAAAACAATACCTGCTTGGGTTTCATCGGAATTTATAATATAAAGATTCTTAGTTCCTCCAGAAATGGTTATATGACCCTCTGCTTCTATTTCCCCTGCGAAAAATGATTTTCCACTTGTGTTAATTACTAGTGCGTCTCTATTGTTAGTTGCATCTCTTACTGTGAAATGATCATTACTAACACTAGATTGGCCGGCTGTGATATTCCACTGTTGGTCAACGCCATTTGAATTTAATAATTTTAATCCCCTGTTTTCTCCTGTACTAATATCTGTTATATCAATAGTCAACATTTCTCCAAACTCACCTAATCCGGCGAAATTTGCAGTTGTTCCTACTAATGCTCCTGTCAGCGCTCCTCCTGATAAAGGTAAAAAAGTTCCAACACCAGCTCCGTTAACCGCGTTATCTACATACAGCTTATTAGTTGCATCTGTATTTGAAGTAACGGTATCCACTCCTTGGATTCTACCAGTCCCATATATTGTTAAATCACCAATTATTGTTAATGTTCCTGGTAAAGTTGAAGCTCCACCCTCAGCATTTATATTGGCTGTTGTTCTACCCGCCCATCCTGAACTCCAGTTGTCAGGTGAAGAATTTATTTGTAACCCTGCCTCTGCGTTTACATAAACATTTTCAGCTGTTTGCCCCGTAGCGTAAGATGAGGACTCTCCTGCGTTTAATACTAATTGTTGGCCACCATAGGTTCTAACTTGGTTTGTTCTTAATCCATCTCCATTGGTAAAATCAGCCCTACTTGTGAAAGTTTTTACATCCCCTATGCTTTGTGCTCCTGTAGTTCTTACTACTGTAGAATCTACTTGTATAGTTCCTGAACCTGTAATAGTTCCGCCAGTTATACCGTTTGTAGTAGCAATAGATGTAACACCTGATGATGTTACATATCTCCCATCTAAATCAACTGTGAGAGACGCTAAACCAGATCTCCCTAGTGTTAGTACTCCTGTTGCTGTTGAAAAGGCTAATGAGTTGACATAGTTATTTGTGTCAGCTGGGGCGTTTGCCCACTCACTAACAGAACCCGTTGAAGTAAGTACTTGACCTACTGTACCAATGGAACTATTTGAATCAACTATTGCTAAGTTTACTATTACATTACCGTCTATTTCTATGGATGATGAAAATTCTATTGCCATGGTATTATTTATATTTTACTAAGATACTCATTTATAATAAAAATATCCATATTATTGGTTTAAATTACAATCTACCTGACTTTCATAATATTACATAATACTGAATCCTGAACTTGCGCTGATGTTGTATTAAAAGTTATTGTTCCATTTGCTATAGTTACATTTACATCCATAAATATTTGATTTCCTGTAGAAAAGTCAAACGTTTGAATTAAGAATGGTCCTGTACCTAACCCGTGAGTTGCTGCAGATATAGTCCATGTATTATTATTTGAACCTGGATATCTTGCTGAAAAAGAATTACTATCAACATGTGCCTTTAATGTAGCTGGAGTAACTGCTCTTAAAGCATCTGTTCCTGCATTTACTTCGGCCTGTGTAGCTAATTCAATTACACCCAATGAAGAAGTTGATGCTGTTGGTAATGTTCTAGTAGAACTTGTAGTAATTACACCATCTGTTAATGTTAATGTATCAATTACATTTATCCCAGATGTAGAAACGTTAGTATCTGTACCTACTGTTGGATTATAAGAACCAACTGTTTCAGTACCTAAAATAATACCTCCGTTTTTAACCGTTACTTCACCTGCTGCTGATACAGCAAAATTAGTAGGACTGAATGAAGCAATACCTACTACAGTTGTAGAAGCTAAATCAATATTATTTTGAACAGTAGTCCAATCTGCCAATGATGTTGGTGTATTAGATTCAGCAATAAGTAAATCACCTACTCTAACTTGTTCTGAAAAGAACGTACCATCTACAGTTACAGTATATGTAAAACCTTTATTGATTGTTCCTGTTGGAACTGAATCAAGATTTGGTGTATTTGTAGCAGCATTATAACCACCTTGATAGATTAATGCTCCTGAACCTGCAACAGATGCATCTACATAATTCTTAGTTGCAGCGTCTTGTGCTGCTGTTGGATCAACTACATTAGTTAACTTGTGAGTATTGATGCTCAGATCAGTTGTAGGAGCTCCTAATACGTTTAATGGTATATTGCCAACTGTAGTTCTTTTTACGGCTCCTGATGCACTAACATCACCTAACAATAATGTATCACTTGTTTGTACTACACCACTCATAGCTGTTGCATCTGCAATAATCCCTGATGCTGTATAATCTATTAAGATTGTAGGATTAACAGTTGATGTTCCAGTTTGAGTTAATCCTGCCCCTGCAGTTACACTTGTTACTGTACCTATTGTTGTATCATTACCTGTTACTGTAAGAGTATTTCCACTTCTAGTTACAAGAATATGTCCAGCACCTTGGATGATTACATCATCCGTAGTTGAATCTGAACCTGATAATCTTACACCAGCCGTTCCATTAGATGAACCAACACCTGAAAGATCATACGTTGTATCACCATCTGCTCCAGTTTGAAAATCCACCCATGCACCATTTGCATATAGTTTTAATTTATCCGTTACCGTATTAAAATATATCCTTCCTTCTGCACCTGTTGGATCAGTTGCTAAGTTGTCTATAACAACCTTTTTTAATTCATTGCTGTTTAAGTCAATGTTTCCTACTACGTTTATTCCTGATAGATATTGTATCATTATATTATATTATTTATTGTTTATTTATTGTTTATTTATTTAATTTAAGAAAGCACATCCAGAAAAAGGTATGCTAAATGTTACTTGTATTACGTTGCTATTCATATAATCTACTTGGCCAGTAACTATCTGATTGTTTCCATCTACAATTGTAACAGATGGAAATTTACCTAAGTTATGTGTAATTGTAACCACCTGTAATGGTGAGTTAAAGCAATGTGTATAAGTACTTCCTCCATTTATTAGAGAATCTAATTCTATTATTGTACATACATTACTTGGCGATGTAGGGCAAGACGCACTTGCTGCATCATTTACAGTTGCCAATGGCTCTATAAATACACCTGCTACATTTGTACCAATCACTGTTTTGTTACTTGAACTATGCTTCCATTCTGATATAAAATGTGAAGCAACAGAGTCCTCATAGTTAACAAAACAACATGGTGTAATCCCAAATTTAATTTCTCTAAATACAGTAAAAGCTTGTTGGGCAAACTCTTTCTCAATACCAACTCTTTTATTTAAAGCTAATTCTGATGTATATACACTATTGGATCTTTTTGCTATAGCCATTTTAGTTATTTCTTAAATCTTTAATTTGTTGCTTTGCCAATTCTAAGTTTAAATTGCTCGGTTCTGGTTGTGCAGCTAAACCTTTTGCATTATTATAAGCATTTACACATGTTTTATGTATAATCACACCATTTCCAACACTGTGTTTTTGACAACCACATGTGAAAGGTTTATTGCATTGAGAACAATTCATATTTTTAGTTTTAAATTATGTATGGATTACTACCTCCGCAGTTACCTGAAGGGCAGTGTATTTTTCCTAATCTTTGTTTTGCGTATGTATAAAGTTGCATACCTTGTGCTGCTGATTGGCAGTACTCAACATTAGCAACTGCAGCATCAATAAGAGTTCTAATAAAATTTAACTCATTTAATAAATCCTGTTTAGTTGTTTCTGGCTGGCATGCTTGAACATTTAAATCACATAATGCTTGATAATAGCTTGTAAGTAAAGTAGTTACTCTTAAATGATTATACTCTACAAAAACTTTACTATTAGGTGATACACTATATCTAATAATGTAGATACCATCTGGTAGTGCTTGTTGCACTGAACCACATTCCGTTTTTTGTAAAGCAAGTGTACATGCTGTCAAGCACATATCAAAATCTTTATCAACTTTTATTAAAACAGGAACAGAATAACCCGGAAGAGTTATTAATAATTCCTCACAATCTACTGCTAAACCTGCAGCATATTGACTTGTATCTTTAATACATAATAATTCACAGTTTGATACTGTGGGTGTTTCTAAACTTAATATATGTTTATCTGCCATGACTTAATGCTTTATTGCTCTATATAGACAATATACAAAAAAAACCAGAATATATAAAATAAAAAGAGCAGGAAGTTTAACCCCTGCTCTAATTTATTTAAAAACTTATGCTTTTATAAAAACATTTGCTTATAGAATAGTTTCTACAGCGATGTTATTTCCAGCAGCATTTGCTAATGTTACTAATTTTAATACAATTGCATCAACAGCAGTTTTTGCAGCTGTATCAGTATCTTTAACAAAAATTTGGTAAACATATTGATCATTGTCAAAAGTACTTGATGGGTTGTTAAATCTTGGAACAACGTGTTGTACATAGTATGCTTTATAAGTAGCATTTCTATCTACTGCACCAACTAATTCATCAGACATTTCAATTTCTCTAATTCTAGCACTGTCAGCATTTCCTTGGTTATAAGGAGATTGACGGTATCTTTCAGATAAAATTAAAGCTCTAATTACTTCTTCACCTTGTGTTTGCTCCATTGAACCTGGAGTTCTTGTAGCAGTACCACAATCGTTACATGGATTACCAGTTTCATCTAAAACAGTTGCAATAATTTCAACTGGTTCAGCGTTAAAGTGATCTCTAGTATCAAATGAACAGTTACCAAATTTAGTATCTACATAAGCACCAACCCAAGTTATAGTTGCGCTAACAGTAGCAGCAGCAGCATTTGGAGTTAATGAAGCAACATAGTTACCAGAAGCAGCAGTTCCCATTGCTTGTGCAACAGTGTATACGCTTTGAACAACTTGTCCAGCAGCATCTGTAACAGATACGATTAAACCACCTTCAGATACAGTATCAATAGTGATAGTACCAGCGGCACCACCTGATTGTACAACAGTAATTACATCTCCTGCAGCATATCCAGTTCCTACATTAGCAATAGAATATGTTAATATTTCACCTGCACCATCAACAGTAAGGATGTTTATTAAAACACCAGAACCTCCAGCTGGAGCAACAGTAGTAGTTAAGTCTGAAGCAACAGCATAACCTGTTCCTGCAGCAAGTATAGTACTTGTAGCAACACCATTAAGATCTGCTTCAGCAACAAATGGTTTGATTAATGGATTAGCTAATGTCATGTTTGCCATAGTAGCTAACACTAATGCTGGATCCAAGTATTCTTGATCATCAACACAACAAATGTTTGCAGAATCACCAATTGCATAAGCATTGTGATTTAAGAAACGTAATGCTGGAGAACCTTTAACATCCATTCTCATGAATTGTGTAGTTCCACATGGAGTACATTCAGCACCTAACGATAACGTTGCAGTTGCTTGTACAGCAGCTAATGCTTCAACTTCCCAAACTCTTGAGATATATTTTGGATTAATTCCTTTAGATTTTACTGACTCTTGGTATCCTCCATGTCCTGGGTTGTTTCCAATAGTATCTTTTGTGTAAAAACTACCTTGTACTAAATAAGCTAAAGAGTTAGCAGGTACAGTTCCACCTGGAACAGCAATTGTCTTCCAGTTTGAATCTACTACTAATCCTAATTTTCCTGCAGTTAATGCTGCAGTTGAAACATTACCAGTTACTTCACCTGATGATGCTACAAACGTTTTAAAAAACGCATTATTAAAATATGCCATAATTTATAATTTGTGTGGAGACCATTACCCCCACGGGTTATATATAATGATTTAAACAGTTTACTCTGCGTGTAACATTATTGTTACGTTATCAATATACACAATAAATTGCTAATACTGAAATTTAATTATTTCTTTCTGCTGATGCCTGTCCTCTTTGCTGCTGATACATACTTTCTATATCACCTGCAATTAAAGATACAGTATCGTCTAACATTAACTCTACAACATCATCCTTAAACTCACAAGGAATATCTACTGTAGATACAGCTCCTGTATACGGATCAGTACAGTTTAGAACTTCAATGTATACTGGCTTTCTATAATAAGTTAATACTGGATTAACTATAGAGAAGTCAACATTTCTGTATATTCTAATTGTATTGTTTAACATTGTACAGAATGTTTCCCCCCACTCAAAGTCCGGATTTTTCAACGGATCTCTGAGTATTAGTGGAACATTTGCTTCTTCTGATAAATAAACCATCATAGTTCTAGCAGGACAACATTCAGATTTTGCATCTGTACTAACACGTTTATATTCCAAGTATGTATCTACCGGAAAATTGTTAGTTTCAAAATACGTATCTGTTGATGTACCTGTTAAAGATAATTCAATCAGTAAAGGTTGTAAATCATCAATTCTTCTTTTTGACAACTCATCACCTTCTTTGTACATATTACCCCCATGTAGATTTCTTCTACACCATTCAAGTTGAGTCTTATTAAATGCTTCAACAAATTGCCAGCATTCTATATTATCATAATCCTGGCTATCAAGTTTATTCAATCTCTGTTTTAACTTAATTAAAAGGGTATTGTTATTCATTTTTTATATTTTTATGATGCCCAGTAAGGTTCAACTTTATCTAAAATAGCCATCAACGTTTCTTCATTTTCAGGATTCTTCATGAACTCTAAACATTCTGAAGGAGTCTTTCCAAGTCTAACACCGCTATCAATTGGTTCAATCCAACCTCCTGCTTTAGTTGTAATGAATCTATAGTATAAAGCATCTTTTATAAGAGCTCTTATTTTTAATTCTTCCATGTCTAATTGAGATGCTTCTAAAAACTGACTTGCAGCTCTTTTCTTTGAAGACTCAGTACCAAACCCATTAATATAATTATCCATATTTTCATATAAGATATCATTAGGTGTAGACTTAACATATTGTACACTATCTGTATCACAGATTTTAGCAACATACATTAATTTAGTTACATTTGAATCATATAGTTTTTGTAACTGAACTAATGATTTATTTTTTAATTTACTTAATTCTGTTCTTGTACTTAAACTTTCTTCTACAGTATCTAAAAAGAATTTAGGTGGATTATTTGACTCCTTTGCTGATCTTAATGATTTAGCAACAATAGAGAACCCTCCTGCATTAATAGCATGCAATTTAATTAAGTCATAAGGATCTTTATCTGGATCTAAAAATACAGGATCATTACCACATCTTAAACTTATTCTATCCCAGAACTTAGAATTATCTGGCTTCATGATAGTTAATTTGTTCCAAAACTCTTTATCACTTGGATCAACTACATTAGCTGCTAATTCAGCTTCTAATTGTGAAACTACTTTTCTAATTTCAGCAATCTTTGCTTTCTTTTTCTCTTTAGAAAGCATCTTTACTTCAGGAGCAAACTCATTTAGTCCTGTTACGTACCTTTTAACACCGTTCATTTCTAAACATGCTAAACTTTCTTCATGAAACACTCCATCATGTAAAGATAATCCATATGACTCTAAGCCCATGTTCTCTTTTCCTGAAGTGAAATAAGGGCGCACTGCAATAGTTGCACTTTTTCCTTGTTGATACTTTTCTACAATTGTGTAATCGCTCATTGTTTTTTTGGTTTTTAAAATTAATAACTCTGCTTAATCAAAGGTACATATTTTTATGAAGTATGTACAGTTTATATATTAATAATTTCTAAAGCAAGATTTTACTCTTGCTGAAGTTTTTGATTATACATCAATAACAATTTTTAAAAGATTAAAAAAAGGGGAGGTTTGATCCTCCCCTGTTTAATTACTTATCCTTAGAATGATCCTCCAGTGATTGGATTTCTCATTACAATTTTAAGAACTTTAGTTGGATCTTTCACCCAGATAGCTGGCATAGTTTGAGTCATCATAACTCTATAACCATTGAAGTTTCCAGTAGAAGCAAACCCTTGAGTTCTTCCCATGTAATCCATAGTACCATTTTGGTAGAACCATTTTAATTGGTTATCCCAAGATAATTTTAATAAATGGATGTTGTCATTTCCTTCGTCAGTAACATCAAAGATGATGAAACTAAATGAACTTAATGGACGACCATCAATTAATGGATTTTCAATATCATTAGTGTTTAAGTTATCAAATGCAGGATTCAATACAAACTTAACGTTAGCTAAGAAAGGAATAGTGAAGCTTGTGTAAGCAAAACCATAATCTAAATCCATACCTGAACCTTTAACAGCTCCAATATCAGATGCATTTTGAACTAATCCAGAACCATATACTTCATCAGCAATAGCTTTATTGATTAATTGCATTCCTGCAATACCTGTTTGTACAACAAGAGATCTTTGAGGATCTGGCCCTTTAAATTCAACCTTACCTTGGTAGAAGTTGTATAATTCAGACTTGAACATATCTAAAGTGAATGAAGACTTATTATAAACTCTTTTGAATGAGTTGTCTAATTGTGCCCATAAACCTACAGATAATCTAATGTCATCCGGTCCATCTTGTTTAATTCTACCACCTTTACCCCACATAAGGTAAGTTTCAATATCAGTAGCAATCTTAGATAAGTGTGCCGCTTCCATGTTTGTGATAAATGTTCTTGTAAGAGATCCGCTTTCAAATGCTTCTTTTGCACCAGCTTTACCCATGTTTGCAACTAAACCTTCAATACTTGCTACTGATGGGTTATTTGCGTCTGTGTTAAAGTTTCTCCAGATCTCAGTAACAGGTACAGTACCATCAGCGTTTAAACCACCTTTGATCATTAAATCTGCTCTTGAAGAGATTGAATAGTGAACGTGTGCTTCTGCTCCACCTACAAAGTTGTAGAATTCACGGAAACCAGAACCTGTTTCAATATCAGAGAATCTTTCTCCGTACTCACCTCTTGCAGAACCTTTTCTGAAGAATTTTGTACCTTTAGCTAAATACTTATTTTCTAAGATTGCTAAGTTGTTGTTATTTACTAATTGAACTGTGTAGATAAAACCGTCACCAGCTGGGATGATATCATCTGCTGTAATGTAAAGTTCTAATCCATTGTATTTATCATAAGTGATAATATCACCATGACCAAATGTTCTTTTAGAAATTTTAATTTTAAATGTAGTACCATCTACACCTTTATTATCGTTTGCAGGCTCAATGTCTGCAATGATATATGGAAGATCTTGTGCAATTGGCGTTTGCCATTTGTACTCACCACGGGCATTATCTACCATGATTGTGTTCTTTCCACCGAATGATGCCATTTGATATAAAGGCATTTCTACCTTTTGGGTCATTGCCCATAAATCAACTGGTCCCATATCCATAGGTTCCGAAGAACCTAACATCTGAGTAAGATGGTAAGAATCAACATGAGAGCTAGCCTTGTAGCTTGTGTCTCTTAAGAAAATTCCATTGTTTAATACTGGAGTGCTCATAATTTACTTGTTTTTGTTTATACTATTTATATTTTTGATTGTTAAATCCTTTTGAAAATATTACCTGATCTCTGTAATTTCTTGCCTGCTGGTTTTCTTTTTGAGCCTTCGTCTTCTTGAATTCCCAATGATGCAGAACTGTTATTGGCAGCTGCGGTTTTTAATTTTCTAACTGTTTTTTCAACACTTTCTTGTGCTCCTTTATCCATGATCTTTGCTTTATATCCTGCTGGATCCTGCAATAACCATAATGCTTCAGAAATTAATGTATAGTTTGGTTCTACAAACTGATACTTTTCTAAAAGATGCCCTAATAAGTTTGTGTTCTTTCCACTAACAGATGGGTAACTTGGTTGCACTAAACCATTATATAACATGGCTTGTGTTTTTCTATCTACTTTTATGTCACCTAAGTTACCTTCTTTAAGGGTCTCATATACATTTGACATATATTGCTTTGATGCATTCTCTTGTTGTTTTCTTTTTAAATCTTGTTCTTCAAGTTTCTTACCAACAATTTTCTCTTGCATCTTATCTAACTTAGGTTTAAACTTAGCAGCTTGCTTTTCTAATTTTCCTAAATCTTTCCAGATTTCTATCTCTTCATCTATTTCATCTGAAGTTCCATAACCTGTAGCACCTAAATATTCTTTAATAATTGTTTCTTGATCTGATTCAGATTTAAGACTAAGTGATTTAGTTTCTTCAACACTACCTAAAGTATTAAATAATCCTTTTAAATCTTGTCCTCCATCTGCTACATATCTAGCAGCAATTTGTAATTCTTCAGGTAAACTTGCAAAAAACTGTTTAGGAGTTTCACGTCTTACTTGATTTCCTCTTTCTTCTAGGTTAGCTTCAATTAATTCTTCCCAATCTTTAGCTGTATAATCATCAAATGATTTATCATCATCAAATGGTACAATTTTATCAGATTTAACTAACTTGTCAAATACATCTGAAATACCAGATATAGATTTTCTACCTCTTTTTCCTGGCTTATCTTCATCTTCTGCAGGTTCTGCATCTAAAGAATCAAGAATGCTATCAGCATTTTCTCCTACTGGTGCATCAACTATAGCATCACCTTCTACACCAGTATCTGATATAGGGTCTTTCTTACTTAAGTCATCAACACCATCTTCATCATGATCTGAAAATGAAAAATCTGCTTTCTCATTTAAACCTGATAAAATATTTTTTTTACTTGCAGTTTCATCAGGTAATGTCATATCACCTCCACTTGGAGCTCCGTTAAAGATCTCATCTAAGTTTATATCTAATGTTTCTACCTTGCTATCCACGGTTGTATCGTTTGTATTCATAATATTGTTGGTTTTAATATTTAATTGTGCTTACATATACAATATAATAAAAGTTCTGTAATGATCCATCACATTAAACTTATAATATTTTAACTTTATATAAAGTTTTTAGCAGTATATGGCTAACGTTACTTTTCTTCTACATTATTTTTTAGAAGATTTATCATCATATTTGTTTTTATTTTCTCTTGCAACCTGCAAACTCTTACTAGAAGCGTCTCTTGTTGCTGCTATTTTCTCTCTTTCAACCTGAAGTCTTTCAGATTCCATTGTTCCTTTAACAGCCATCTCATCACGCTTCAGATTAGTTTGTTCTCTATATTGAGAAGTTTCCTTAATATCCTTCATGGCGTCTTTATAGTCAGACTCCTTATTTTGATTTATATCAACTGCAGAACCAAACCCAGCAGCTTTAATTTCTGCTATAGTGATGTTATTTTGTCTATCCTTAGCATTCTCCTGCATTTCAGATTGTAATTTCTGTTGCTCTTCTTGCGCCTTAGCTTGAAGTTGTTGTTCTTGCATTTGACGTTGTTGTTGCATTTCTTGCTCTCTTTGTTGTTCCATTCTTGTTTCAGAATCTCTTAAGATATCTGTTACTTCAGATATAGAATCAGCTTTAACAATATTACCAAGCTCATATATAGATGCTCCCGTAGTATTATTTGTTACTGCCATTTGTTTCAACTGTTCTAAGATTGCTCTATGGTTAGTTTTAGTAGTGGCAAAGACATTAAAATCTCTAAGTAATAGATCAGTTCCATTCATTGTAAAATTAACCTTCTGAGCCTCTGTAGAGATGTATGATAATCTTACACTAGGATTACTACTATTATAATACTGTGCTAAATCAGTTCTCATTTGGTGAACTCTTGGCATCAAGTGATCAGAATGTTGTACAAAGTATATCTCTGTTTGTGCATATGATTGTTGCATAGCATTAACAACACCTGTTGCTGTTTCTGCAGATACTGCACCACCTAAACGTTGAGGGTTAATTCCAATAGAATCAAAACATTCTTGTTTAAAGTGATTTGCTAATGAAATTCTACTCATCAATCTATTAGTCTGCTCCATATTAAGAGTTTGATAATGATTAAAGTTAGTTGCGTTCTCTGTATTAGTTATTGAAGTATCTAAAGGAAGCATAGAAAAATCTTTCATTGCTGTATACGCTTTAGCATAATTGTTCTTCCCCCAATCTTCACCCATAGAGTGACGTGGTAAAGCATTTTGATCAAACATAATTACTGTACCTAATTCATCTATAAGGATGTCAGCAATCTGATTATTAACCATATTGTAACCTACTTGGTATGCCTTCATTAAATCTACTAATGAAGTAGATCTTGTGTTTCTATCTGAATATACTCTTCCTTCCACTGGTAATTTACATCCATATAAAGAATTCTCACCTTTAAATTGGAATGGTAATCTACCTGGCTTTTCTCTATTGATACCTAAGTATATAGGGTTAAGTCCGTTATCTGCAGATGATTGCCATGTAGCAGGTGTGTTTGGTCCTATCTTAACTCCACCCCATGTTTCATTAATCCATATCCATTCAATATGTTCACCTTGTAATAAAGTATCTTTAGATTTGTTCTTGAAAATTGAAGTATCATAAACTGGTTTCTCAGTTACTTTAAATGATTCATCAATGATCTCTTGAGTTACCTCACCATCAAATTCTATCTTAGTTAAATGACCAACTTTTCTTTGAGTCTTCCAATATATTGTAGCAACTCTCATTAAGTTACCATCACCCCACTGCTCTAAGTCTTCACTTTGAGAAAGTATTTGTGATAATATATCCCCACCTCTTGAAGGGTCTGCTGCTAAATTACTTGTGTATTGTCTATATGCTAAACCTGGAGCATTTGTATTCCAGTCATGTGATCTTGTAGCATCATAATAAGAACCATCATTCTGGTAACCATTAACTTGATACTGTGCTGATTTTGCTGGGTATATTCTTTGTAACGATGATAGTTGTTTTTCAGCCATTAAATATCCATACTTATCTACAACATCTGATACAGTCATAAGATCCACCTTACCTACGTAATTTGAATCTGATATATATCTTTGATCTGGAGATTTTTGATAGAATGTTAATACTGGATTCCATAACTCTACATCATAATCATCTTCTAACATTCTAAAATGCCAAAATTCTCTATCTGCAATAAGCATATCTCTGAACCCGCGTTCTTCAAGCTCTTGCATTTTGAATCTTTCCTCATCCACATTTAATTGGTGAGTTGCCCACTCTTCAATACTACTTCTATATGACTTACTAAAATAGTCTTCTATTTCAGGAAGTGTTTTTAAATTATCTGGTGATAGTTGTTGTTGAGCTTCTTCAGAAGCTGGATCCATTCCTGCTTCAATCATTTTCTCAATCATACTTCTTTCAGCATCAGCTAATAAAGACTCTTCAATTTGAGTAGACTTTTGTTCAAGCATTTCATTATAAGACTTATCATCTACAGCTCTAAACTGTATCTTATTATATCTTTTTGTAAACTCACCACTTAATACATTAATTACATTTGGTATAATAGGATAAAATTTAAGTTCTAACGCTGAATCATTCTCCTTTGTTAAAACATCCATAAGATCTTTGTAATCATTGTCTTCTTCAACAATGTAATCCGACTTATCAATTACACCTTTAGCCAACTTGTAATTTTTCAAAAGCCTTCTTGCATTAGATCTCAAGAATTCTACCCCTTGTGTTTCTAACCAATCTAAATTCCATGCAGCCCAATCATCAGTCTTTTCTGAATAAGGTAAAAACTGTACTGGTTGAGTTAAGCTTGAATATGTTGGACCATCCTTAGCTTTAGCTCCATTTTTTAACTGCATTGCGTTTAACACTCTCATTATGTATTTTATTTAGTTAAATCTATTTGTAATTTTTAAATCCTGACCTACGTGGTCTATTACCATCAGACTTTGATGAACGCCCTATATTTTTAAAGGGGCTATACTTTAATTTACTTATTTTTTCTGAATTCTCCAAGGATTTACCCTCTGATTCACGTCTTTTTGAATATCCTCTATTAGATTGTTGTATTTTAACAAAAGCAATTAAAGCTCCAAACGCAACTAACCTATCAACGTTTAATCCCGGATAGTATGCAAGCATCTCAGTTATAAGCATAGGATCAGGTACTCTTTCAACACCAAATGTCTGATTTGTTACAACACCGTTAACATCAGTTTCCTCATCTATAACCTCTCTTAAGAATTCTATGGCATAAGAAATCAAATGACTCTTAAATAGAGTACCCGTATTCTTCCATCCATATTCTTGATAAACAGTTCTATTAGAACCTAAATCTTTTAAAAATAGTATCTGTTGTTTAGGAACTAAATATCTTTGTTTCTTTCTTGCAATCATATGCTGTATAAATAAAGAAATATTATTCTCCACCAATGTCCATGCATTATACCACTCTATAATCAACTCTAATCTCTCATGTGTTTTATTGATATCATCAAATCTACCACACCATGCTGCTACTATCTTATCTTTCTCAATGAACTGCTCAACATCTCCTGATAGAGTAGTCCTGGTTACTTCAGTTGCATTCTTGTATACAAAAATACTACATAATGAATCAGATGTTGTTGTCTTACCTTCTGATACAGGATCAATTGATGCATAGTATGCACCAAACTGAGGACTCTTAACTGGTCTTTCCCATACTACTATTGTTCCAGTCTTATCTACTTGTTTCTTATCTACTGGGAACTTAGTGATTGGAAGTTTATTTGTTCTCTTTGCAGATATTCCTTTTTCATCCCTATCTAACTCAATAAGTTCATATGGATATTCTTTCTCTTCAATTCTTTTTTTCTGTCTTGATAATATACCCTGTGGGAATATAGATTCTTTTCTATATGCAAAAGCTTCACCAATATTCATTGGCTTTTGAGAAATTCTTAACTGGAATTGTTCTCCATTTAATTCATTCTTCCAACCAGCTCTTTCTTCAATGATTGCTTCCACTGCTTCTTCCACCATTGAATTACCATATGTATCTATGAATGGAGGCATTGACCATTGCTCCGGAATAAACAAACCTGCCATTCCAATAGTACCATCCTTATCCATTAGGTTAGTTTCAACAGAATATATATCATTTGCTTTAGGATTTAAGATCATTTCCTTCAATGGATTACATTGTTGTAAATCACCAACAGATCCTGCTGCAATAAACATCCCTGTAGTCATCATACCTGAAGACATTGCTGGACGTAAGTACTCATATGTATCAGACATCTTTGGTGCAATACCTGCTTCCTCATGGAAGAAGTATGTACACGGACCACCAACACCTGCCGTTGCATTCTTCTCAAAAGAAGCCCCTTGTATTTTAGATTTTAATCCCCTTGCTGTCTTTCTACTATTTATCTTAACTTCAATTTGTTGTTGCCATAGTAATACCTTTTCAGGATTACAAGGTCTATACCATGCTGTATGTTCATTTAAAAATGTCTTATATTCATCTAAGAATTTCCAAGAACCCTTATCATTAATATAATCCTTCAATGATGCACCAATCTTACATATACTTCCCTCTTCAAACCAATAGGTGTTAAGGAGTTTTGCCATATGAAAGTATGAAGATGCTATCTGACGTTTCTTTAGTATTGCTGAATGTTTATTATTTAACTCTGCTAATAATTCATACAATGCCATGTGATACTGAGCATCTCTTACCTTTGCAAAGCCATACTTCTTTTCTTCTTTATCAAAGATTGGTAGGAAGTTTAACCACATGTAATAATCTCTGGTTAAAAAAAAGCTTTTATTACCATCATTATATATGACACCTTCTCTACATTTATTCTTCTGGTCTTCCCAATATGCAGTAAAATCTTTTGATCTAAATGGACTATCACAATAGAAACCTTGTTTATTAAAGCGTTTAGCTTCTTCATTGAATATGTGTGATACAGCTGTAAACCCATAAAGGCCTGGCTCGCTAAATACACTTAGAATGTATGTAACAAAGTCAGACTTATCTATGAATTCAGTAGTCTCCCACACACCATTGTTGTATGTAGGGACCGTTTTATACATTTTCTGTTTCAGTTATAATTGCAAATATATCTCCCTCTTGAATAAGCAAGTGATCTTCACCATCATGCTGCATAGTAGTTGGTAAACAGTGTTCTGTATATTGAACAACATCACCTACTTTAATCTCCTCCACCGATTGTCCTTTTGCTATTACAACTCCCTTGCATTCATTCTTCTGAGCAATCTCAGGTAAAAATAATCCTGATGCAGTTTTTGTTTTACGTTTCTTTTGTTTAATCAATACTTTCTTTCCTGTTGGTGTTACTTTTTCAATCATCTTTTTTGTTTTTGGTTTATTATTAAATATTGGTTCATCCCAGTAGCAAAAATGCCATGAGTCTTTTTCTTTATCATTCATTATAGTTGATCATATGCCAATCCGGCTCCTCCACGTACTGAACTTTCTTGTTCTTGTTTCATATCAGTGAATGTACCCTTATAAGATTGTCTAATTGCATCAAACTTTGCAGCAACATTAATCATAGAGTTTATATTACCGTCTCTACCGTGTTCTATGGCCGTAACTTCCATATATTTAGCTAATCTATCAAGCATAGCTTTAATCCCCACATACGCTCTGTAAGTAGGTGTCTCGTACATCTTCTTACACATTTCTAATGCATATCTAATCTTACCATCTTCAGTAGACTCTTCTAAGCCAACCTCCTCAATGATTATATCTTCCTTTTCATACTCAGGTAAGTTAAAGAATGGATTGAGATCTGGATTAGGACAGCTCATATAAAATATGTACTGATACACTTGCATGTATGTATCTGGATAGTTAGTCATTAATACTTTTAAGAACGGTAATGTGTGACAGTGTTCTGTTGGTATAACTTTATTGTTTTGTATGTCAAATAATCTAACTATCATATTATTGTTTGTCTTTTAACCACATCATAAGAGAAGAAACTTCATCTTTTAAATATGGTAGTTCATATATCTTTACTTCCTTTAAAACAGGTTCACCATTTAGTATTTTACTAATTGGATATCCGTTTGAATCTTCACCCACTGTTTCAAACTTAACATGTTGTATTGTTAACTTACCAATCTTTAATTTGGGGTTATGCTTCTTAATAATATACGCATAAATACTCAATTGTAGATTATAATGCTTGATATTACAGTCATCTAAGTGATTAACAGGCTTATATAATTTATTAGTAATACCTTCCCAATTGGTATAACCCTTTTCTTTAATTTCCTTATTTGTTTTATAATCATGGATGTTAATATACCCATCAACTACTTCAACTAAATCTGCTTGACCACATAAAGCCATAGACTTTAGATATACCATATGTTCTGGATATACACCCTCTTCAAGCTTTTGTTTAGGCGCATATTTCACACCATCTACATCAATATCAGGTTTGATAATTGGTACTTCAGTTCCATTACGCTCAATGGTTTCAAAGTCTAACATATCAGCTTCTCTTTGGTTATGATACCAGTTACCAAGCTTTATTGCGCGCGTTGTTTCATTATCCCAAGCATCAAGTATTTCTTTTTGTGTCATACCATGCCACTTGGAGCGTTTGTTCTTAGAAGACTTCTTTGCTTGACCTTCTCTATCAAACTTAGGTTTGAACATTCCTATAAATGAAGTAACACTAGTCCAATCAATCTTATCTTGATCATTACTTTCATAAATGTGCCCCTCTTCTTTAAATATTATTGCCATGTTAGTTGGTTATTGTAGAATACCAGTATTGATCTTCTTTATTAGTAATTATAAGTGTGTTATATGTATTATATATATAATTTATCTTAATTTCCTTCTCCATCTTTAATTTGTTTATTAATTAAACCCTCAACATCCTCAGATACAATTGCTGGCCAATATCCTTTAGGACATTCAGAAGATAATGATCTTAGCTTGTAGTCTAAACTACATCCACAATCAGAACAACAAGGTTGAGTTCCTGGCGCTAAACAACTAGTTCCTTTAAGATCTAAAAGCGGACACTCAGTACAGACTTGATATCTATCTGTGAATATTGCTTCAATATGATCTCTTTTAAACATATTGTTTTTTATTCCTTCCGTTATCTTGTCTAGATTGTTAAAGGCATCTAAATATTTCTTCCAAGGTTTACTCATTTTTTTTAGTTTTAAAATCTTTTCTTTTTAATATATCAGATTCCATCTGAATCATTGCTGATTCCATTTGAGTTATATTCTCCTGTATGGATTCACTTTTAGCATAACCATTATAGGTTCTTTTTGCAATGTTACCTAATATACTTTTATTCTTCTTTATTCCCAAAGCTAACTTTGCTTTCCTCAACTCAAAGGTACCTATACCCTCAACATTAATTCTTGGAAAAGCCAGTGTGGATAAGCTCTTTCGTAATTTAGAATAATAGAAGCTGATGAAGTCATCCACTACTTGTGGATGAACTCCAACTTCTTCTGCTAATCCTTTCTTAAATTCCTTATGCTTCTTTGGGTTCATTTCCTAAAATTTTATAGTCTAATAATACTACACCAGTTGACTGAACATTTAAGTCAGCATTTAATGTAATGGTTTTCTTAAGACCGTTCTTTTTAACAATCAACCCTTTCTTCTCTGCTTTTGAAATAGCATTTCTTGCAGACTGAGAACTTTTAAATACATTTAGTTCTGTTAATAAAATACAGAATTTAGAAATCTCAATATTTGGGTTCTTAGCTAATGCAGCTAAAAACTTTAAATCAGAATTACTTATTAATATATTTTTAAAGAAGCAAAACGTTAATATTTGATACTTAATAGTTTCATTAAGACCAACTCTCATTTTTAATTCTACTCTATTTACTATTGCCATTATTATAAACTTAATATCATATCAACAAAGTCTGGATCAGGGTAACAATCTGATTTATCTAGTCTTACGTTGGTATGGGTTAATAATCCTTTTACCTTACCTTGTGCAGCTTCCATGTGAAATCCAAATCCTTTAGTTGGACCATGTTTTTGAATGAATTGTTTTAATCCAATTCTAACATCAATACCATCTCTTTCACCAATGTATCTAATCCACTTTTCAGTTTCTTTTAATTGCTTTTCAGAATACTTATGGTATTTTAAATGACCTTTAAACTCTTCCTTTAATTTAAACACCTCTTTAGCAGCTACTTCACTTCCTGTATAAGTTTTATTATCAGATGTTAAGTAACCAAAAGAACACATCTCTAAACCAACAGAATGTCTGTTCATCCATCCGGAATGAGTTCTTCCTAAGTGCCATCCTTGACCACCCTCTGGGAAAGCCTGAACCATTACACCATCATACTTATCTTCCCCATTCCTATGATCTCTGCCGCCTAATACAAATTCAGTGGCAATTCTTCCACGTGTATCTCTACCCCAACTATCTATTGTCTTGTATGGATTATGCCATCCTGCAGTATGGTGTAGAAAAATATATTCATTTTTAATTGGCCCATTGATATACTCATCTTTAGGTAAAAAATACTTATGAATTATTTGATCATAGTTTGTTGTATAATACTGATCTTCTCCATCTGTATCCTCATCAATACCCCAATCATCAGTGTATGGTTTATTAAATAATAATACCCACATTTCACTCTCAACAATTCCAGTAACCGCTAGATTATTAGAAAGTTGATATTTAATAACTGCCTTCTCAGTATCTCTACCGAACATACCATCCTCTTTCAAGTGTAGTTTCTGTTGAAGGTGTTTTACATTGAGACTTTTGTCCCCCCTTTTAATTAACATAGTGATGAGTTTAGATTAAAGTTTAGAGGCTGCAGCTTCCATAGCTTGTTTAAAAGCAACTGCTTCTTCTGAGTCTGGTGCTACACCACCCTCTTTTTGATCAACATGTTGTTGAGCCATAAACATTTGAGCCTGCATTCTCTCTGCTCTAGCCTTTTCAATAGTAGCTAATAACATTTCATACTCAGCTTGAATTTCCAAGTGCTTAATGTTGTCTTTATAAAATGCAGTTATTTCTTCTCTTCTAGCATTAAGCTCTTCCTTAGTAAGTTCCGGTTTCTCATCTAAGATTGGTACTATTTTTTGATCTTTCATATTCTTTATTTAAGTTATTGTTATACAAATATATATATAATTAGTTTAACTAAATAAAGTTTAATCACTTTTTTATGGAATTTTATTTTTTATAAAAAGGTTTATAACGATCTCCAGTTCAATAATATCATGAAACATGATACCCCCTTCAAGTATTTCAATATTCCACGAACCGTTAGAAACGGTATCATTGCAATTGGATATAAATCCAATATTTCCAATCTTATAATAATAATAATAAAATGCATTTGCACCAGATTCCTCCTCTGATACACATTCCTTAACAAATCCTAAATCAATTATCTCTTGTTCTTTCATAACATTACTCCCTCATTATAACATAAATTACATTATCTATACTTTAATCTATCATTCTCCTTCTCCACAAATTCTATTCTTACTTTAATTGAAGCTAGTTCAACACTCATTTCTAATAGACTTCCGTTACATACATCTTTATCTGTCTCTAACTTCTCAACCCTTTGCTTAAGATCTTCTCTGTATATATTCTGTTCAGCAAGGTTCTCTTTATTCTTCAATGCTTTATTACGAATAATAAATTCATAGAACTTCCAGGCTCCTGCTCCACCCAATACTGTTATTGCTGTTATTATTACTGTAATTAAATTCTCATTCATATCTCATTGATTTATTAAGCATTTCACGTTTCAATTTAAATAATATCCAAGCCCACATGAATGCATACCAAAATGTTATTGCTAAGTTTTTAATATCAACTAGTGTTAATGGTTCTGTACCTATCGTTTGATAAATATTAACCACATACCTAATAGTTGCAAATAATGTTAAAATTAAATGATACCCAACAAACCTGGATAACCACTTACTATTATGTAAAAATAAAATCATTCCCACACTACCTATAAGATATGAAAAATAAAGCCAATAGGTATATGGCTGACCTTCCTTAGTCCAATAATCTAATGTAGTCCATAGCACTTGATTATTTAGTATATCACTAACTACCCAAAAAAACAACAACGGTTGAAAGTCAAAGTACAGTAACGTTTCTTTTATTTTTTTAAAATACTTTCTAATCATATACTATTATTTTTTATTTAAACTATTGGGAACATCTCATCAATAATATCCCTTATCTTAGCACAACGCTCATACTCCTCATCATCAATATAGTAATCCAACATTGCCTCCAGCTCATCAAGCTCAGGCCCTTCATCTGGATCATATATTAACAACGTACTAATATCACGCTTAGTATTACTACCCAACAAGTCCTCAAAAGAGATACTCTCTATCAACAACCTATAAGAATTATCAAAGGCCTCCTCAACAAGTAACTCCTCTAACTCCAATTGTTTAATCTCATCCAATGGGTCCATTCCCTCTTCATCATCATTATAATTATCCATAGTCTTTATCATTAGTGAATATACCCACACAACAAATATACGAATTATATATCCAGTAATGACAATTATAAATAACGGGACCCTGAAAATTTTTTATATACCAAAAAATAATGTGTATGGCATAGGTGAGATGTACTATAGTTTTGCTCCCCATCAAATTTTTGAGATAGGGGTACCCCCGTAGGTAGCTTCCTCGTAATTTAATTTAATTTTATCATGAGTGTATTTTTTAGAAAAGTGAACATCAACAGTGCAAGAAACACTGCAACAGTGATAGTATCATCATCACCATTGTCTAACAAGGGAGGAACCTTGGCAGGAATGAAAGTTGCAACACGCACACAGTCTAATATAGTATTTGGAATATTGAGTTTAGTAGACCCAGAAACAAATTCTACTATGAAGGCTGACCATCCAACAATTAAAGCTATTCAAAAGGCTTATAATGTGGGTGATGAATTGGCAGGCTTTAGAATGACAGACAACTTTGTGCTGGACATTGAGACTAAAGAGCCAACTACTTTAGTGTGGGTAGAAGCAGTATAATTAAACAAGAGGGGAGTATAACAACTCCTCTCTTTAATAATCATTTAAATTTAACATTATGACTGTATTAATAAGATTTATCAGTAATAAAGGAATAGAAGGTAATACTAAGCAGTACTCAATATCTACTATGGTAGATAAACAAACTGCTCAAGAAATAGTAAACAGAGACCATTCTATGTTCATAGAAGGTGGTGGTAGTATTGAGATTATTGGCAAGATAGTTCAGCTATAACCTTTAACAATTGTAGGTGCATAAAGAAGAAGGTGACAGCTCTTCTCTATTCAGCTAAGAGCGTTACTTGTTTTGTTTGAACCTGTTATTGTTTGCAACGGTTACTTGTATGCAAGGCATTTGTGCAAGGCAGTTACTCTGTTCTTTCTTTCTGCTCTTCAGCTGTCGCTTTGCTCCTCTTTCTTTCTGCTCCCCAGCTAATTAACGGGTTGCTATTGCAAGTTGTCTCCAGTACGTGTAACAAGTAGACCAAACCCAATGGAATCAAGGG
>Ga0307999_1000046_pt1 | contig 29583 bp, 23 predicted proteins | sample Neamet1_FD_203158 | JGI IMG/M metagenome (GOLD analysis project Ga0307999, IMG submission 203158) | Marine microbial communities from water near the shore, Antarctic Ocean - #1 | ecosystem: Environmental > Aquatic > Marine > Unclassified | place: Southern Ocean | collected 2014-06-04 | reverse complement strand
ATGTTGGAACTGGGCTCAGGTTGGAAGCGAAGAGCGTCGATTTTTGCGGTGGTTTTTTCCCCGGTATTGGGGTCGGTGGTAGTGTTCGCTTCGGTGGTGGTGATGATAAGGCTGGTCGTAATGAGTCCGGGAGAAGGTTTGTCTCCTTCTTCGAGACCCATCGTAAACATAGGGATTTCGGAGAGGAGTGAGGTGACCGCATACTTGGCTTCGTTGCCATTAGAGGGGCCCGCATCCTTAGGGTTTACGAGGATCACGGCTTGATTGAGCACTTCGAAATCGGAGACTTTGGCAACGACTCCTTCCCAGCGTTTGGAAGCTCCGGCGGAATCGCGGAGTTTGAGTGCTGGGTCGCTCCCACTGGTTTGTTGGAGGATATCGAGGAGAAGTTGTCCGAGGCGGTAGCCTTCTGAATCGGTGGGGAGCTTGGCAAGCCAACTCGCAGTCAGAAGGAGGTCATGTTTGGCAGGGTTGACTTCCGAGCCTGCGGGTTTGGGACGCTCTTCACCATTGAGGAAAGCGCTCTGAATGGCCCTGGTTCTGGGCTGGGCCGGGGAAAGGCGCTGGCTTAGGGTGAGGGTTTGGGCGCGATGACGGAGTTGGCCGGCAGATTTAGGGAGGGGGCCGTCGGCCAAAATAGCAAGGTTTTGGGCGAGTTCGCGAATGGCGGCTACGTCGAGAGGAAGGAGGTCACGGCGGATCAGGGGCTGGGAATCGTTTGCGGGAACGTATTTCGTAGCAGCCGTGGCTAATGAAGCCAGAGCGATCAGAAAGACGGAGAGGAAGATTCGCATGACGCTGGGACATTACCCTGACCATCCTTTGTTGAAAAGTCCTATGGTGCCGCCATCTCAGCGAGTTTTTTTTGGAAACTCGGAATAAATGAGGTAATAGATTCTCTTATCCTCAACTTTGAAAACCATGAAAATGCCACTGTTTTTGATCTCCGCGACCGCACTCATCGTGGCGTCCTGCTCCTCCGGTTCTTTGGTTTCCCATGTGGATTTGAATAAGACGGCCATGACATTCAATCACGAGGGGGCGGATTTTGGAGAATGTGGGCTGGTGAGTCAGTTTGAGAAAGGAAGAGCCAGCGCAAGTCAGGCTGCCGGCGGGGGATGAGCATCGTGTTCGAACTAAGGAGCCAGTTGGTTTCTTCAAATTTAAGTGAGTCTTCCGATTTGCCCAGTCACCCATGAACTTTCCTCTTCGTTCTGCCATCTTCGCGGTCTTCATTCAGGTGACTTTTGCCCAAAGCCCTGACTTGTTTCCACAAGGAGTGAACCGGATCGATTTTGAAACTGACGGTCTTTTTAGTGGAGATATCGACATCTCCAATTCCAAACTCAGTTTTGAACAAGTTCGGGGAAGCTGGAATTTCTCAGGGAGCGTGGGGCAGTCCCACCATCGCGTTGACTATACCCCGACCTTTGTGACTTCTGCAGTGACGAGAAGAGAAGAGGCGCAAAATTTCGATCTGCAAATCGAGCGTGCCATTAATCCCCGCCTGACTCTCACTGGTTCGGTCGCTCATAGTCAGGGGTTTATCGACCATCGTTCGATCTGGATTTCCGAATATTACGATCAGTTGAACCGCTTTGATCCTGCCTATCGGGAAGCTTTTCCGGAGAGCTTTTCCGGTTCGATTGGTCTTCAGTGGAACTATGACCCCGCCAAAAGCTTTCTCTCGGTATCGTTCTCGCAGGCCGACACGACGATTGTTCCCGGTTGGGAGACCGAGGTGAACGAATTGACGGGCGATGCTTCGCTTTTTTCTACCAATGAAACCCTGAGAACTTTTAGCGGAACGGCGATTTGGAATACCGTCGTGAATTCGAGGATGCGTGCTCAACAGACCCTGAGGATCGGGCGGACGCAGAGCCGCCGGATCCGGCCCCAGTTTCAAAGCGAACTCGCCTACGCGCTGACTAGTGACCTGACGGTTCGTCTGCAGCTGGGCGGAGCCCATGAAAATCCCACCTTGATCTCCCGTTATGGTGGGCTGGGAGCGGTCTATGATATGAATTCCCAGTGGCAGGTGAACTTAAACTACCGCTACTACGAGGATACTGGAGAGGTGAATACCGCGAATTTCAACACTTCGGCACCTGCCATTGCGACCAGGGAACTTTCCGCCGGAGTGCGATGGTCAAACGGAATCACCAGTGTTCTCGGGAGTGTGGGGCTCTACGGAATCGACTACGAAAGTGTCGCGGGGACGGGTAATGTCTTCTTTTCCGGCCTCTACCAAGATCGCGATTTCACCGCCGTTCGCGTGGCGGTCACCCATAGATTCTAAAAATGATGACGAGGAAAAAATTAATGATTCTTGCCGGGCTTGGCTTGGCTGCGGTTTCGGCACTGCATGCCCAGACAATGGTGGGTGACTCTCTTCCGGCCCCCATTGGGTTGACTCAGGCACCGGCCAGCGTGCCCCTTCAAAATCTCTCCGAGTTTGATTTTCTGGATCTGGAAGGGCAGGTCGCGTTGGTGGTTTATCATGCCTCCTGGTGACCCCGGTGACAGTTTGCGGCTTCGCAGGTTGCGAGCAATATCAATTCGTTCTTCCAGTCCGCAGGTGCGGATCATGAAGCCGGGAAAAACAAAAACGGAGTCATCTACACGTCAGTTTTGGTCAATCTCGCCGTGACGTCCAACAACGACGGGCGACTGGTCACAAATGCGATCACCGCAGGAGGAGCAAATTCCCGCTATCAAATGGTGGGGTTTGATGCTTTCGGAAGTCGCCGAGATGAGAGGCGCTACCATAGCTTCAATTTCTTTGCCCGTGGTGACGGCACCTCCACCCAGGTTCCAAGCAGTGCGAACCGTCGTTGGCTGGCTGTGGTCGATGGGTCGACGAAGAAAGTCCTTTATAATCAGGTGCTTCCGGATTCCTTTGGCGCTCTTGGCGCGACTGAGATCTCGAAAATTCGGGAGGCCGTGAATCGGGCTGAAATTCCGGAACCGATGGAGAATTTTGCTTTCTGGGCCGAAGTCCAGATTTCCATTCCCGGTCTTCGAGCCGAAGAAGCTGATCCTGATTTCGATGGCATGACCAACCTCTTCGAATATGCCTATGGGAGCGATCCAATGGTGTCGGATTCGGACAAAGGACCTCGAATCGTCTTCGCAGAGGGTCTCGCGAAACTCCACTACCAACGCAGCCTAACCGCGGAGGTGGCTCCGCTCTCCATTATTGGCGGGAATTCTCCATCTTCCGACAGCCCATTTGATTTTGATGGTCTCGAGGAGGTCGGAACTGCAAGCGATGGCGTCGAGCCTGTTACGGTGACTTTACCCCCCTCGCTGGGATCCCGATTTTTCCTGAGTCTGACCACGAGTTCTCTTTGAGAAAATAATTCGCGACGAAGGCCAAGGTATGGGTTTGACCCTGAACAACTCCGCCGTAACATTCACCCTATGGCAGACGCGATTGATGATGCGAAGGAAGCTCTGACGAGCATGCTTGGAAAACTTGGATTTGAATTCGAAGTGGAGGTTTCCGGAGAACCCGGACACGAAATTTTAAATATCGTTTCGGAGGACTCCGCTCTCTTGATTGGGAAAAACGGGGACCGCCTCGATGACGTCCAGTATTTGGTCAACCGTATTACCCGCAATGCCCATCCGGATGCTCCCCGCTTCCGTATTGATTGTGATGGCTACCGTGCTCAACAGGAGCAGCAGGTTGCCGATAAGGCCCTTAATCTCGCCGACAAGGTGCGTGAGACCGGTCGTGAACTCTGGATGAATCCCATGAATTCCTACCACCGTCGACTCGTCCACAATGCCCTCGCGGAGGATCCTGAAATTGAGACTTCTTCCGAAGATACCAGCTCGCGGAATAAGAAGATCCTCATTCGCTTGAAATAAGCGTGTTCCATGGAGACCCACCGCCTTGTTCTTCCGGAAGACCTGAATCAATATGGGTATCTTTTTGGAGGGAGGCTTCTTAGCTGGGTTGATGAAGCATCCTGGATTGCAGTAAGTCTCGACTTTCCCAACTGTCGTTTCGTGACTATCGCGATGGACGAGGTTGTTTTTCGCCACAGTGTTCGTGAAGGAACCATCCTCACCATCCAATCTGAAAAGTTCCGGCTCGGGGAGACCTCTGCCACCTATCAAGTCCAAGTTTTTAAAGGCCGGGGCGGGGAGGCAAACCCGATCTTTACCACCCGCGTCACTTTCGTGAATCTCGATGAATCCGGCGCAAAAGCGCCGCTAAAATCATGAAGGGATTCGGTCTCCAAGAGCCCATCCTTATTTTGACAGGCTTTCTGGCTAGTTCCATGACAGGGAACCTTTTTGGGCCCGCTTTAAAACTCTCTTTGTTGTTTCTCCTCCACGGATTATAATTTTCAAAGTGATAGGCCCCTCTCCATTCGAATTATTGATCTTTCTGCTCCAGCTTGGAAAGAACCTTCTATCTATACTCTTTTAAGCGATGTTTGAAGTAAGAGAAAAGCCCGACATGGTCGAAAAGGCGATGCTTGTGGGATTCTGTTTTCATAAGTTGGAAGAACCTGAGACCCAGCTTCTCCTGAGCGAGCTTGAGGAATTGGTCGATACCCTTGGAATCGAAATCGTAGGCATGGAGCTCGTCCGTGTCCGCGACACCAATAAAGGATTTATCTGTGGCACTGGAAAAGCGGATGAGCTGGTCGAGCTGGCCCGAGCCCGTGGTTGCGACTGTATCGTCTTCGATAACGAGGTTTCACCCATGCAGCAACGCAACTGGGAAGAACTCGCTGATATGACGATCATCGACCGTGAGGAAGTCATTCTCGATATCTTTGCCAAACGCGCCCGCACGAAGGAGGCCCGGCTTCAGGTCGATCTCGCCCGCATGCAGTATGCTCTCCCGCGTCTGGCCCGCATGTGGGGGCACCTTGACCGTGAGGGCGGAGGCGGCGGCGGGACCGGAGGGGGAGGAGCTTCACGGGGCATGGGTGAGCAACAGGTTGAGATCGACCGTCGCTTGGCTCGCAAAAAAATTTCCCGGCTTAAAACCGAACTTGAGGACGTTCGTAGGCAACGGGCGACCCAACGCAAGGAGCGCCAGACTAACAACATCGCGACTGCTGCCATCGTGGGATACACCAACGCCGGAAAGTCGACTCTTCTCAACAAGCTTGCCGGGTCCGATGTCATGGAGGCTGACATGCTCTTTGCGACCCTTGATCCCACCACGCGGCGAATCAAGTTGGAGGACGGACAGGATCTTCTCCTGAGCGACACCGTGGGCTTTGTTCGAAATCTGCCTCACCGCCTCGTCGAATCGTTCAAAGCCACTCTCGAAGAAGCGATCCTCGCTGATTTTCTCATCCACGTTCTCGACGCATCATCCGAGGAAATCGTTGAACATTACCATACGACAAGAAAGGTTCTTGCTGAACTTGGAGCAGACGAGAAACGCGTCATCATGGTTCTCAATAAAATGGACCGGGTCGAAGACCCTGCTGTCTTAAATGGTTTGCGGGCCGAGTTTCCGGGAGCTTTTGAGGCGTCCGCTGTCACCGGGGCCGGGCTGACCGAATTGACGGATCGTTTCACGGACCTCCTTGCCGACCGGGTTAAAAAACTCACTTACCGTGTCCCGCAATCGCGCGGAGACATTTCTGGCCTCATCCATCGGGAAGGGAAGGTTCTCGAAACCGACTACGAGGGGAACGATATCCTACTTACGGCCATCGTGCCGAAGAGCCTCGAAGGGCTATTGGAAGAATTTCTTTTAGATTCAGACTGAAGCTTGGTCTTCCTTTTCTCTTCGCGAAGTCAGGTAGAGGACGAGGAAGATGACAAAGGCTGCGACGGTGATCTGGCTGATTATGAGCGAGATGAAGACTCCTGTGGTGAGGAATTGGAGGTGGTCAATGGCGTCGTCTGAAGGATCGAAAATTTGAGCGTTTGAGATCCAGGATTTGAACAAACTGGTGGCGATCAGAGAAAGGATGCCGCCGATTCCACTGATCGCGGTGCCCAGGAAATATCGTCGCGCTTTCATTTCTCACCGAGAAGAAACTTTGAGGCTTGTTCGACGTCTTTGTCGCCACGACCGGAGAGGTTGACGATGATAATGTCGTCCTTCTTCATGGAGCCGGCGACTTTGGAGACGTAGGCCATGGCGTGCGCGCTTTCAAGCGCGGGAATGATGCCTTCGGTGTAAGCCAGTTCGCGGAAGGCGGCGAGGGCTTCATCGTCGGTGGCGTAGGTGTATTCGGCGCGGCCGATGTCTTGAAGGTAGGCATGTTCGGGTCCGACGGCGGCGTAGTCGAGGCCGGCGCTGACGGAGTGGGTGAGCTCGATCTGGCCGTCGTCATTGGCGAGGAGCCAGGTTTTGGATCCTTGGAGGACGCCGAGTTTCCCACCCTGGAAGCGAGCGGCGTGGCGTTCGGGGATGATGCCGTCACCTCCGGCTTCGACACCAACCATGCGGGTGTTTTCATCACCGACGAAAGGATGGAAGAGGCCCATGGCGTTTGAACCACCACCGACGCAGGCGACGAGAAGCTCGGGCAGGCGACCTTCTTTCTGAAGGATTTGCTCACGGGCTTCGAGGCCAATGACGCGGTGGAAATCGCGAACCATCATGGGGAAAGGATGCGGGCCGAGGGCGGAGCCGAGGATGTAGTGGGTGTTCTCGACAGTGGTAACCCAGTCTCTCATCGATTCGTTGACCGCTTCTTTCAAGGTGGCCTGTCCAGCGGTGACGGGAACGACTTTGGCTCCCATGAGGCGCATGCGGGTCACGTTGAGGGCTTGTCTCTCCATATCGACTGCACCCATGTAAACGGTGCAGCTCATACCAAAACGCGCACAGACGGTTGCGGTGGCGACGCCGTGTTGACCGGCTCCGGTTTCGGCAATGATGCGCTTTTTGCCAAGGCGCTTGGCGAGGAGGATTTGGCCGATGGCGTTATTGATTTTGTGGGCCCCGGTGTGGAGGAGGTCCTCTCGTTTTAGGTAAATTTTGGCCCCGCCGAGCTTTTCGGTCCAGCGTTCGGCAAAGTAGAGGGGAGTGGGGCGGCCACAGTAGTTGTGCAGAAGGTCATCGAGCTCGGCCTGGAATGCGGGATCGGCTTTTGCTTCTTCATAGGCAGCGCTCAGGTCATCGAGCGGCGTTATGAGAGTTTCAGGCGCGAAACATCCGCCGAATTGACCAAAGTGACCTGTTGCGTCCGGAACTGAAGGTGCCTGAGTGCTCACGGGCCGAAGGTAGACGATGAGTGGGGAATGGCACGTGCAAATTTAGGCCTCGTTGGTGACTGTGCGAAGCTAGGCGGCGGAGTTTTCGACGGAGGTAATCTTGAGCTTGGTCACGGTGTAATTATAACGAAACTCAAGGCGTGATTTGATGGTGAAACTACCGCTAACATTCTCCCATGGCACGCATTGCAGTTCTGGGGTCGGGGTCGGGATCGAATTTTCAGAGTCTTTATGAGACTTTTGGAGATAAGATTGTCCTGGTGATCTCAGATCAGCCTGGAGCAGGAATTTTGGAGAAAGCCAGACGGGCCGGAATTCCGGCGGTTGTGGAGAAAGGTGGTTTCGATCTTAGTGCGCGAATCTTGGACCATCTTGAGGGGATTGACTTGGTATGCTTGGCCGGATTTATGCGCTTGGTGAAAGAGCCTCTGTTGAGCGCCTTCCCACATCGCATTCTGAACATTCATCCTTCGTTGCTCCCAAAATACCCCGGACTCGGGGCGTGGGAGCAGGCGGTTTTGGATGAGGCAAGCGAGTCAGGCTGCACGGTGCACTATGTTGACGCGGGAATGGATACAGGTGAGGTGATTCTCCAAGCTGAAGTGCCGGTTCTTCCCGGCGATACGCCGGAGTCTCTCCACGAGCGGATTCAAGTGGAGGAGCATCGCATCTACCCGCTAGCGGTGAAGTCCTGCCTCGCAAGGATCACGGACGAGGTGTGATCTTCAATCTCAGGAACTTTCGTGGCGTGATTGATTCAAAGGAGATTTGATATTTCGCGAATCCATCCCCAATGAGCTCCAGTGGTTGTGATGGTCGTTCCAGATCCTCCCAAGCGAGAAGGTCGTCCGACTGTTGAGGAGTCACGATGAAGTCTTCAGCTCCGACCATGACTTGGAATTTCATGGCCGTGCCGCCGTCAGATTGAACCAACCGGGGCTGTGATTCACCGAGGACAAATGCTGCCAGTTCGTTTTCGAGGCCAGTGAATTCGAGAGAGTCGTCGGTTCCAGGAGAACCCTCGGGTGAAACACTGCATCGCCAATTGGTGCCGAGTGAGAGGTCGGGACTGGTTTTCGGTTGGATCAGAGTGAGAGAGCACCCATTGCCATCGGCAAACTCGGGCCAAGGATCTTTGTCGTTGAATTCAAAGTCAAATATGACGCCTTCGTCTGCTCCGGTAAGAATGATTTGTTCTCCGGAGTTGGCGAACTTGGTGAGATCTTCAAATTCGCCAGCGACGTTGATCACGTTACCATATTTCGAGACAAAGGCGGCTTCGTCTTCAACCGCCACGATTCGTTCTCCTGGTGCGAGGGTGGTGTTGGGAGCGAAGGTAAAGGAAATCCCGGCAGTGAAGGTGAGGTTGGTGAGATCGATGGTTTCGGTCGGCGAAATGTTCAAGAGCTCGATAAACTCGGTTGCCGGGCTATCATCCGAGGGGTGGTAATTGAGTTCACTGACGATCAGGTTCGATGAACTTGCGGGGACTCCAACGACAAAGGTGGCGCGGCGAATGGCGGACCAGGTGCCGCTGGTGGTGAGAACACGTGCTGCGATTTCAGACGACTGAGTTGGGGCCACCGGCCCGGAGTATGCCGTGAGGGAATCGATGGGATCGCTCCCATCGAGCGAGTGGTAGATGGTCCCGTTTTGTCCAGTCGTGTTGGTGATTGTGAGTTGAAACCCGTTGGAAACGATGCCTCCGGATGAGCTGAAGGAGGGAGGGGAGAGGAAATTCGAATCGATCCAATTGGCCCGGGATTGCAGCCATGACTTCATGGAGTTCGTTCGGCTCGTCCAGGAGCGTGCACTGAGTCCTGACTGTGCATCAGCCAAGCCGGTGGTGATTTCTGCGACTTGGGCATCGATGATCGCGGCCATATTGGCATTTGAAAGCGGTCCTTCCCGAAGCTCAAACCAACGGTCCTCATACTCACGTTGGAAGTCGGGGTCATCAAACAATCGATCATACCAAAGTCGGTTGGGACGAAAGTAGAGGGTTCCGGATGTCGATCCACCGTAGGCACCATTATTAAAGTCCCACAGTGGGCCCATGTGGAGCTTGCGCTCGCCTGATGACACCCAGGGAAACATGCTTAAAAGGAGTCCGTCGCCCTGTTTTGCGAGAGTGAGCATTTGCATGTAGTCGATGAAATCGGTCGTGTTGAGATAGTTGCGATATCCGATCTCGGGATCCCTCCAGATATCGTCGTCGTAAAGAACATCTTCGAAATCACGAAACCAGTTTTCAATTCCAGAACGTTGAACCGGGGTGATGCGGTATCCGTTGGGATCCTCAAAGTTGATGAAGGCATTGTATTGGCGGGGGATGTCATCGCCTGAGCCCGAGACATTTGGTGAGGTAGACTGAACACGGTTCGGACCTCCAGTGTGAAAGAATTGCGGGGAAGTCGCCCCGTTTTCAGCAGGGTAACCACCGACGGGGAGGGCATCCATTCGGTTGATGCTGTTGAGCCAGCCTCCGGCGGTTCCGTCTTCTGACATCTTGTCATATTCGATCCTCTTACTTCCTCTTTTGGGTTTTTCCAGAAAGACATAGACCCCTTTGCGATCTGCCATCGTTAGGTCGCCACCGTTCTCGTTGACGAAGAGGTCGACGAAGCGGAACTTCGGAGCCCAACGACCGGTTTGGCGGCTCAATTCCCAGATGAAAGTGTTGTAGAGCATTGTCCGGTCGTAGCTGGGATGGGGGTAGTAGAGGATCCAATCGGAATCCGAGGCCATACCGAGAACTTTGATGGATCGGTCTTCGTCGGCGTCGGTTTTCCAAGTCTCAAGAGAGAAGGGCCTGGGATTCCAAGTGGATGAAAATGCTCCTCTGACGCGAATGCCAATGCGTGAAGTTTGCGTGGGATCGCTTGAAAAATCTGCGAAGTCACTCGTCGGGTCTCGATCAAAGACCCCGAGAAAGGCCGATTGTCGGGCGACCTGTTGCAAGCCACCACCAGTCTGGGTGCCGGTGCTCCATCCTTTGTTGGGAACGGACCCGCCGTTGAAATTTTCCACCACCATGATGGGGAGTTTTGACGAGTAGGAAGCCACCTCGGTAGAAAGTTTGAGGTATGATCGGGTGCGCACTGCCGGAGGATGGCCTGGGAGGTAAGAGGAGGATCGGACTTGGGCTGTGGAATCAATCGTGATCGGGCCATCATAGACCAATCCGCTCGTTTCTCCGGGGATGGAGCCATCGAGGGTATAAAGGATCGTCGCGCTGTCATCATTGGAAAGAGTCAGGCTGAAAGGATCGGTGAAGACGCCTTCCTCGACGGAGAAGTCCGCCTGCATTGGAGCGGGGAAGGTGCAATTCACCCCAGCCAGCAAGGTGATCGCGATCATCGGCTTTTCCGGATCATTGGTGGTCAGAATTAGGGTGTCGCTGAAACAGCCATCGCTCGATGGATTGAAAGTAATGGAGAGATCAACCGATTTTCCTGCCGGAATATTCAGAATCGAGGAGTCGATTAAAAAAGCACTCCCTCCTTCCAATGCCGGACTGACGACGAGATTTTCGGTAACTCCGCCGTTGCTGATGCTCACGGGCAGGGTGGTGATCAGAGGGTTCACACCAAAGTCAACGAGCCGGGAGGCCTTGACGATGGGGGCGGGATTGATCGGGGTTTCTCCGAGGAAGCGAAATTCGCCAATGCCCACCCGGTCACCACCCCCAAAACCCTCAAACCAATTGTCGGTAATCGTGAGGCGGATGGTGTTGGCGGGAAAGCTTGCTCCGAGATTCAAAGTGGTGGGTGCTGATCTCGAAATCGCGGGCGAGACAAGATTGACCGCCGTACCAAATGAAGCGCCATGGTCGTCAGAAAATTCAAGGCGGAAGGATCGGCCTTCGTTGCCGTTGGGATTCCCAAAGTGATATCCCCAGTAGACCAAATCGCTGAACTCGTGAACCTCATCGAAGCCAAAGAGAAACACCGGAGCTGGACCATGATTGTAGTAGTCCGCTGATCCTCCCCCGGGAGCGTTGGTGGTCCAGGCTGACGACCCACTGGCGGAGGAGTGGGAGAGGCTCTGATAGTTTTCAAGAGTGGGTGCTGACGGGAGTCCGGACCCGTTGGTGATGTTGACTGCCGGATAAAACTCGGTCCCGGTCACCAGCGATGTTGTGGCTGGGGTGATCATTTCTACTGCGCTCAGTGCACAGGGAAGTAGGCAAAGAAGAAATTTCATTGGGTGGGAGAGGTTGGGAAAATTCACCTGGGGGAAAAACAATGGGTGATCTTATGGAGGAGAGTTCACCATTGGCCCTGATCCGGCAAGCCGGAGCTGTGCACTCCTGTGGGATAAAACAGATCTTCAGCTCTTTCTTTGTTGGATCGAAGGCACAAAAAAACCTGCAGAGGCTCACTGCAGGCTGTGAATGGGAAAACTGTTTTTAAGCAGAACTACTCCCCTTTTTCGTCATTTTTCTCTGGATCGGGCTCGAAGTATTTCTCCATGGTTGGACCGAGGGTCTGCATCTTCATGCCAAAGCTCTGGAGCATCTCGCTCGCCTTCATGGCAGTGGCTTGGTCCAGTTGGCTCATAGTGGTCATGATGCCCTGCATTTTTTGCTCCATGACCTTTTGTTTGCTCTCAAGCTTGGCCTTCAACTTTTTGCGGGCTTCGTTTGCGGGAACTTCCAGTTTCTTGAGTTTTTCAGCTTCGGCTTCCAGCTTCTTTCCGATTTCATCGAGCTTGGTTTTTGCAGCAGCGATTGACGCGTCGTCCTTGATGGGGGTCACGACATCGGGGAAAGAAGAGACGAGATCAAAGATTTTGAAGGCTAGCTTCTCGACTGGAGTTTCGGGTTTGACTTCTTTCTCAGCCGTCTCAGCTGCTGGCGTCTCAGCTGCTGGCGTCTCAGCTGCTGGCGTCTCAGCTGCTGGCTTCTCAGGCGTGGCGGTCTGAGCAGGCAGGAGGGCAATCGAGCATGCGCAGAGGGTGAGGATGGTGGATTTGGTTTTCATGATATCTAGGGAAGGGAATGTCGCCCCTTTCCATAAGTCACGACCGAAAACGGCAAAAATCATAGGAAATAATTCCGGGGATTTTGGGTGACTCTTCCCCAATCACTTCACGCTCTTGAAAAGAAAGACCCCTTTTTTATTTCCGATTCCGAGATCAGTGAGCCCGTCGCCATTCACATCGGCGGCGGCGAGTTGGGTTCCTGCGCCAGAGTTCGAGTCGAGGAGATGGGGGATGAAGTGCGCTCCCTTGTCGTCGCGAACGAGTTCGAACCAATAAAGAACGGCGGGTTTATCGGAGTCGGGGTCGTTGCCGTTGTGGGCCCAGTAGCGTTTTCCGGTTGCAAAATCAGTGAGCCCGTCACCATTGAAATCACCTTCGATGAGTGAGTGGGCTTGCGAGAAAGTGACTCCGCCGACGCCGGGAGATTTGTCCTCGGGGATGAGGACGTGTTTTTTGAAGTAAGTCTGCCCTTTGACTTTCTTGGATTGGTGGTTCTCAAACCAGGCGAGCCCCCAGGCGTGGGCGGCGGTGCTGGAGACCACGTCGTTATCGCCGTCGCCGTCGATGTCAAAGACGAGCATCTGAGCTCCGCCTTTTTGCGAGAATTGATAGCGATGGAAATTCCAGTTGCCCGGTTTGAGCGGGTCGGCGGGGGATTCATACCAACCTTCTTTTTCCAGGATGTCGGTTTTGCCATCTCCATTGAGGTCGCCGAAGCCGAGGCCGTGGTAGTAGGGTGATTTGGTGCGCTCGGGGGAGATGGGGTGAAAGGTCCATGGTTTCGTCGGGTTCTTCGAATCGGGGGTGAAGAAGCCGAAGCGTCCGCCCTGCATCGCAACCAATTCCATTTTGCCATCGCCGGTGAGATCGGTCATCTCAGGGGATTCGTTTCCAATCTTCGCGGCGACGCGATTCTTGGGCCAGTTCTCCGAGGGTTCTTTTGGCTGAAGATAGAGCTCGAGGTGGAAGACGCCATCGTGTGCGACTTGGAAGATGTCGGCGCGCCCGTCGCCGTTCACGTCCATGATCCAGCTTTGGAAGGAATTGTGGGCGTAGCCCTTGGCGGGAACGGCCTTGCCGGGGCGGTAGCGGTGCTTGGTTTGAAAGTCAGGGCCTTCCCACCAGAGCGGCCCGGCGAGAAGATCGGGGTTTCCGTCGCCATTCACGTCACCAAAAGAGGCTCCTTCGGTGTAAACGCCGGGGTCAAGAACCTCCCGGACATGGGAAGGTTTGTCAGAGTCACGGGCGGCGATGACCAGGGCGATCAGCCCGAGGGGGAAAGTAAGATGAATGATTTTCATTCGGTGATGGTTTCAAGAAGGACGGGAGCGGGGCGGGAGGCCGAGTTTACGGCAAGAGTGAAGTGCTGAGGGTCTTTGCTGCCGGAGAGTTCGACCACGGCGGGGCCTTTTTCAGGGAGTTTGATTTCCTTTTCTCCGCTGAAGAGGTGCATGAGATGGGTGTCGTTGATCTTGAGCTTCACCGTGCCTTCGCGGTCGATGCCGAAACGCGCGACACCCCAGCGGCTTCGTCCCCGGCCTTTCACCTTTGGAAGCTCGGAGGGAATGAGTTCGCCATTCACCTTGCCCCCGTAAGGTTGCCATTGGTATCCCTCGAATCGTTTGGCAAAGATGGCTGGGCCGTAGTGCCCGATGTCATCTCTGGTCCGGTCGTGAGGTTGCATGACCATCCAATCGCGGATGATGGGTTTGGCGCTGACTTTAAAGTCCCCCTCTTTCCCCAACTCGGAGAGAAAACGGACCAAGTCGACGAATTCATCTTCGCGAAGGCCGGCGGTGAGGCCGGGAGGCATCATCGAGACCGGGCTAATGGTGATGTTTTTGACGTCGGCACGAGCGATGCGGTTCATCTTGCCGGCGTAGTCGCGAAGGACGACCTCGGTGTCGCTTTCGCTCACCAGTCCTCCGGTGTGGGTGTTGCCGTTTTTCTCGGTGACGAGGGTGGTGTGGTAGCCTTCCTTGATCTTGTCGTTGGGATTGAGAAGGGAGGTGATGAGGTAATCGACGGGGGCACTGGCGCCAATGCTGACGAGGTCGGGGCCGATGGGACTGCCCACTCCGCCGATGGCGTGGCAGGCGAGGCATTGAATGTCGGTATGGCGATAGATCGTTTCTCCGCGGTGAGGGTCGCCTTCGGTTTGCACGCGATTGACGAGCTTTGCCATATCCTTGGGCGAGAGCTGTTGGGCCATCGGTTTCAGTTTTCCGGCGGCTTGCAAAGCGTCCATGAGATCCTTGGGCGGCTTGCCGGAGGTGCCTGCCCGTTGCATGCCGAGGCTGGCGATTTTGGTAGGGAGGGTTTTTCCCTTCAGGGCCTTGGCGAGTGCGGTGGAAGCTTTGGGGCTTTGGAGGAAGCTGCTGAACAAGGAGTGGGGGTCGTTGCCTTCAGTGTCTTTTTCGAAGAGAGCGACGGTGGCGGCAGCGGCTTGGTCCGGAGCGAGTTTGGCAAGTTCCTTGACCGCCAGAATACGAGTGGCTTCAACGGGAGCTTCGCGTGAGAGCTTTACGAACAGAGTGATGGCTTCGCGCCCACCGAAGAGACGAAGGCCTACGGCTGCTGCTTGACGTTTTCCGGGGGAATTGGTGAAGGCCGCGATGAGTTTTTCGCGGGCGGGGGCAAGTTTCCAAAGTCCGGCAAGTTTGGCTGCACTGGCGAAGTTGGCAGGGTGGTCGGAGTCTAGGAATGGGAGAAGTTTTTCCTTTCCTGACTTGGGTTGGATCTTGCGAATTTCAGCGGCCGTGATGAGTTGATTGATGATGGCAGGCTCTTTGGATGCGAGGTCCATGAGGCGGGCGAGGTCGGCTGCCAATCCCACTTGAGAGATGACGGAAATGGCGTCCTTGCGCTCGGCCGGGTTGAGAGTGCCTTGGTCGAGGCTGGTGAAGATGGCGTCGAGTGAAAGGGTTTTGCCGAGGGCCTTCATCGCGAAGAGGAGGTGGGGGAGCTTGTCTCCGAAGACAGGTTTTCCGGCTTCGAATTGTGGGACCCAATACGCCGAGTGTTCACGGACAAGGGACCAGAGGGCGAAATCGAGAGTTTCGTCCATCGGTTGGTCGAGGACTTGAAGTGCGGTGGGCACGGAGTTTGGGCCGGGCATTTGAGCGAGGCAGCTAATGGCCCACAGGCGGACCTGGGGGTTCTCATCTGCGATGGCTTTTTTGACAAGGGCTTCCGCTTCGGAGATTTCTCCGTGACGGTGATAGATCACCCGTAGGGCGGCGGCACGGGAACGTGGGTCCTTGGAGGCAAAGAGGGTTTTGATAAGTCCGAGGTTGGTGTCGTTCAAAGCCTGATGGGTCCAGACGGCTTGCAGACGGGAGAAGTCATCCTTTAAGTTGGTGCTCCATGGGGTGAGCTTGGCGAGAACCTGCGAGCGGTCGCGTGTGCGGAGTTCGGCGCGGGCTTGTTCGCGGTGGATGCGTTCTTTTGAGACGAGGTTTGCTAGAAGGTCATCGAGACTGGCTTTTGGAAAGTCCTTCTTTTCAACGGCCTGTTGGTCTTTGAAGGTGACTCTCCAAATACGACCGTGAGTATGATCCCGCCGATTGTCGCGAAAGTCCACTTCGCCGTGTTGGATGATTGGGTTATACCAATCAGCGATGTAGATGGCCCCATCGGGTCCCATTTTGACATCGATGGGCCGGAAGGCGCGGTGGGAGGAACTGAGGAAGTCGTCGATCCGGGTGGAGGTGTAGGAACTGCCGTTGGGGGCAAGGCGGTAGGCATTGATGCGATGGCCCCGGAAGTCTGGAGCAATGAGGACGCCGCGCATGTCTTTGGGAACGTGCGAGCCGGAGAGGACTTCGAGGCCGCAGAGTTTGGGTTGACCGGGATTGAGTCCCTTCATGATGCGCTGGGCACCTGGCGAGGTGACGAAGACGGAGCGGGGGAAGATGTAGTTGATGCCGTGACCGCCCGCGCCGTCGGTGGCGAAGGTTTGGCCGTAGTCGTCGAAGATGAATCCCCAGGGATTGACGAGGCCTTTCGAAAGAACCTCGGCTTGCTGGGTCTCCGGGCGGAAATGCCAAATGCCTCCGCCCATGAGGCGACGGACGCCGTGAGGGGTTTCGAGGTGGCTGTGGATGTAAATGGACTGGAGGAAGTAGAGCATGCCATCCGGGCCTTGCTCGAAAGTGTGAACAATGTGGTGGGTGTCCTCGGTTCCAAAGCCAGAGAGGACGACGCGGCGATGGTCCGCTTTGCCATCGCCCGTGGTGTCTTTGAGGAAGATGATCTCGGTGGAGTTGGCGACGTAAGCACCGCCATCGGCGGGAAGGACTGCAGTGGGGATGTGAAGGTTGTCGGCAAAGACAGTGGACTTGTCGGCTTTGCCATCGTTGTCGGTGTCCTCGAGGATGAGGACGCGGTCGTTTTCTTCGGCCCCCGGGACGATGTGGGGATACATTCCGCTGGAGACGAGCCAGAGGCGGCCTTGCGTGTCGAAGTTCATCTGCACGGGCTTTGCGATCATGGGATCGGAAGCGAAAAGCTCGATCTCCATCCCTTCGGGGAGATTGAAGGTGGCTTTTTGCTTTACCGGATCAGGATCCGGGATGTCTTTGAGCCCGCGCTGGGCGAGAACGATGCCCGTCGTGAGAGAGGCAGTGAGTAGGAGTCGGGAGATCATCACTTTACGGCGAGAGTGGTTTTTTTGAGGGTTTCGATTTCCTTTTCCCGATCGGCAATGATGGGATCAAACATGGGAAGTTCTTTGACGTTATTTCCCTGTTCGTGTTTCCGGAAAAGACGGAGGTAGGTTTCGTTGGCGGGTCGCCAGCGGAAGAAGAAGAATTTGTTCTTCGCGATGATGGTTGCGCGAAGTTTGCGGGCGGGTTCGCTTTGAAGTTGGTTTCCAGTGGGAAGGGTGAGTCCGAGAGCTTGAACAAATTTTGGAGCAACGGTTTGGTAGCCGTTTTCGGTGAAATGAAGTCCGTTGTCGGTGAGGCCGGTGCTGTCGCCGACCGTGGCGAAGAAATCGGCAAAGTGGAGGTTGTGTTCTTTTGCCATTTCGAAGAGGGCTTTGGAATAGCGGGCCAGCCTTTGGTTGTGTTCCGTCATGTCGGGCATGGGGGATCCGAGGCTCTCGGCGGGCGGCGGGGAAACGATGACAATCTCGCGGGGCTTTGCGGAGGCCTTGACCATATCGAGAAGCCGTTCGTAACCGTTGATGAATTCCGTGAGCCCTTTCTCACCTTCAAAGGCGGCGCCGGCACCGTAGCAAATGATGATTACGTTTGGCTTCAGCTCGCCAAGGTCGGCTTTGAGGCGGTCAAAGCCTTCATTCGGTGGCCCGAAGTAGCTGCGGGCGTGCCCGAAGACGGTGTCACCACTCCAACCGAAATTGCGGAATTTGAGATTCTTTTTTTCCGAAGCCAGCGTGAGGGTTGTTTCAAAATGGCCATACTTTTGGGCACGTTCGATGACGGTGTTTCCGAGGAAGACGACCATGTCATCGTCTTCGAAGGTGACCGCTGTGACGGGGATGATTGTGAGGAGCAGGAAAAGGAGCCAGGGCTTCATGATAATTTGTGAAAGCTAGCTACGCTCCTTCGGAGCTCTACTTGTCATGAATTCTTCTCCGAGCCAACCCCGATCAAGGCAGGTTGGTCTTGAGCCGGAAGAAACGGCGGCGCTCCGATTGATCGTATTGGTAACAGATCGGCCATGGATCGCGTGCGGTGATGAGCGAGGAAAGGCCCCCGTTTTCGTAGTAGAAGCCGAGAGTTTCCGAGCTGGCCAGGGGGTGGGACTGGTTGGCTTCATTGCCATCGGTGAGATTCGCGGGCACCTGCCCTGACCAGGTTTGTGCGGAGGCAGAAACCGGCCGGCCAATAGCGATGTTGGTCTGGGCCGGAGAGCGGCTGCTCATTAGGAGCAGTCCGAGTAGAAGGCTAATTTCGAGAGTCATAGCGGGGAAGGGGCAAGCTAACAAATAACTTGTTCAAGTAACGTGAAAATGCTCCCGCTTCGGGATCGAAGGGAGAGAATTTTAGGGATTCAGTTTATTCTGCCGTTGAAGAATCTGTTCGTTTCGCCTGCGGTTTAGTGTGCCGGTGAGGAACCGACATCGGCGGGGGATTAGTTCCTTCGAACGCGGGCAACGCCGCAGAGGCCATCGGGTCCAAATAATTCAGACCTAGGAATAGAAAGGGGAACCAATAGGATGGTCGGTGAGTCTGTTCAAAATAGATTGAGCATTCATCGATTATGAATCATGAGTGTGAAAATTGTCGATTTGTGACGGGTTGCATTTTCCGAAGAGGGAGGCAAAGTCATCCCGAAATGATTGTCCTACTTTCGCCTGCCAAGTCGTTGGATTATGAATCGCTGCTGTTGACAAAGCGGGCGACGAAACCGCGTTTTATTGAAGACTCTGCGGAGTTGATTTCTCAGCTGCGAAGGCTTTCGGTGGGAAAGATTGGGAAGTTAATGTCGATCAGTGATAAATTGGCCCAATTGAATCACGATCGTTTTTCGAGTTGGGAAGAGGAATTCACTCAGGAAAATTCGCGTCCGGCCATTCTGGCATTCACTGGAGATGTGTATCAAGGGATGCAATTGGCAGAGTGGACGAAGGAGGATTTTTCGACCGCTCAGGCGCGGGTGCGGATTCTGTCTGGGCTATACGGGGTGCTCCGTCCGCTGGACCTTATGCAACCGTATCGGCTGGAGATGGGAACCAGGTTTCCGAACAAGCGGGGGAAGAATATTTACGAATTTTGGGGAGATGCTCTGGCGAAGTCACTGAATGCGGACTTAAAGAAATCGGGCTCGGACCATGTGGTAAATTTGGCTTCCAACGAGTATTTTTCGGCGGTCAAAAAAAAGGAGTTGGATGGCGATTTGATCACGCCGATCTTCAAAGATGAGAAGAATGGGACGTTTAAGATCATCTCATTTTTTGCAAAGAAGGCGCGAGGGATGATGGCCGATTTCATCGTGCGCAACGACATCACTGACCCCAAGGCGCTGCAAAAATTCAAGGCGGCGGGTTACCGGTTCTCGAAGAAGGACTCAGACGAGAAAACTCTGGTCTTTCTGAGGAAAGAAGGAGCCTCTTAATTAGTCCGACGTAAGGTCGGGTCTGCTTGATGAAGGGTTGTCTGGATTCAGTGATTTTGAATTCGATTTCCATCGTGAAATTGCGGTTGGCGTTTTGGCCACCGCGACTCTTGAAGTGTGAGTTGAGGAGGCGCATTTGATCAACGAGGCTAAGAACCTGAGCCTTGGTGTAGAAGTCATTGTGCTTCACGAACCGGTCGTTGCCGGTAGGATCGAGCTAACCATTGAACATAGCGCCATTGGCATTGGCCGGCCCAGTCGAGTGTGGCACCCGAGGCATTGTTCCAGTTGATGACAGCAACCATGTCTGCGACATCGGCGGGCTCTAGGAGGCTCGTGGAAGCTGCGTTGCTTCAAAGTTTGATTGAAATGACCTGACCATATGCTGGTAGGTTCATCAGAGCCGGAATTAGGATGGCAAGTATCCGTGTGTGGGGGAGGTGCAGCCATCCCCGTCAATTCACAATCAGCGTGCCTGGCAGACTACTTCGAACCAAAGCAGTCCAGGCGAGCGCCAAGCCGGACATAGATTCTTCCGTGCGCGATAGCCGGGGTGGCATCTGCCCACTGGGTTTCTGGCCCGGGCTTAAGAGGGCAGCGGGAGAGTTCTTTGTAGCCGCTGGAGATATCGGACACGATCATTTCGCCCTCGCGGGAGAGGGTGTAGAGTTTTCCTCCTGCGATGATGGGCGAGGCATAAAAATTGGCCTGCAATTGTTGCGTCCACTTCTCCTTCCCTGACCTTGCATCGAGTGCGGAAAGCACTCCTCCATCCGAAAGAGCAAAGACGGTCCGGCCGTTCGAAACGGGAGTGGGGACGTAAGGGGTATTGCCGTTCATTCTCCATGCAATCTCAGCGTTGTCTCCCTTCGCTTTCGGAGGTCGGACTGCGAAGTAGACTCCGTTTTTACAACCGACGGCGACGAGAAAGTCGTCACTTTCCGATCCGGCGAGAACATTGATGGGAGAGACGATGGTGCGTTGCTTCATCGTATCAGGCAGGGACCAAAGCTCCTTTCCGGAAGAAAAATCGAGACCAACGACTCCGAGGCTGTGACTTGCGATGATAACCTCATGCTTGTCTCCGGTTGTCTTGCGAACCAGGGGGGTGACATAGCTTGTTTTCTTCCCTTCGCCGGCATAGGGTTTTTTCCAAATCTCTTTGCCGGTTTTGAGTGAAATTGCTGCGACATACCCTTCTTCCATGTGCAGGTGGGAGATGATGACACGGTCCTGATGGATGACGGGATGCAGGTTGATTCCGTGCTGGCTTTTTTGCGGACCGACTTCGTAAGTCCAGAGGTCGTTGCCGGCGTGATCGAAGGCTGAAAGTTTTGCCACTTCGTTTTTGCCATCATACCAGGCCACCACTACCGCCTCGGCCGAGACCGCCGGGCTTGCGGCTGCCGTGTTGTTGAAGCGGTGGAGGTGATAATCGCCCACAGAGAGATTCTTGGTCCAATTGGGTTTGCCGGACTTGGCGTCGAGGCAGGCCAGGAGCACTGTTTTCTTTTCGCGGTCTTCTCCCGTGACGAAGAGTTTTTCTTCCCAGATGACCGGAGAGCTGGAGCCGGGGCCGGGAAGTTTGGCCGACCAGAGGAGGTTTTTCTTCCCAAGTTCGGTCGGGATTTTTGCGGCGGAAACACCGTTGCCGTTTTCTCCTCGGAAGCGCGGCCAGGTTTCCGCAGAGAAGGCAGCTGTTGAGAGAGCGAGAAGAAGGGACAGGCAAAGGCCGGATTTCATCCTATTTCCTTACTGCTTTTGTTCCCATCGGAGAATCCCTTTTTTTGAGGGACTCAGGGAGCGTGGGTAATTTCTATGCGAACAAAGGGCTCCGGTTGGCCGGCCGGGACGCGATAGGTCAGGGTGACGCAATTCATAATTGGCGGCGATGCCTCCGGCGGTTCTGGCCCGGTTAAAGGCTCCGGGAATGGGTTGATCCCAAAGAAGTTGGAAGTTGGAGAAGGCTGGTTGGACTGCGAGAGTGAGAACCAGAATCAATGAGAATTTCATAACGCTAACCTCCATTATATGCAAACGAGGGAGCGATTGCATGAAAAGGAGAGGATGTTGTTATTCTTCCCTCATCGCTTTGAGCCGCTCCTCCTGAGCATCGAGAAGGAAGATCGAGCGTTTGAAATCGATCAGCGAGGAGAGCTTCTCTGCCTCTTCGTGAGACCGGTCATCGATCTCCATTTCCAATTTCCCCATGTCTGCCACGGGGATATCACCGAGGAGACGGGGGTCGGAAACGCGGAAGATGAGCTTACGGATTTGCCACCACTTTTTCACGAGCTCAACATGTTCAATCTCGCCGTAGGGTAGGTCGATGGTTGTCATTTCACTTTTTCCACCCGTGAAAACATTTCCCTTCATGCGCCAGGAGAGATCGACATGGTCGGGAAGAAAACGAAGCTTCCCAATGACGAAGTCCTTGCCCAACGGATCGACGGGAGGGCAGTGGAAATTGATGTGGACTGGGTCGGTAAGCATCATGGCGGCGTTCCCACTCTAGGGAGAAGAAGTGATGGCTTGAAGTCCGTAGGCGGATTTTTTGCAAGGGATCTGAGGGACACCATTTGGAACAAGTTGAGCGGGTGGGCCCTCGATTCGTAATCGAAGCGTGCATCAGCGTTAAGAATTGGCTAGAATGTTCGAAATTCTGAATGTTCGTACTTTGAAACTTCCGCTACTCATTTCGATCTTAATTGTTGCAATTTTCTTTGCTGCTGGTGCTGGTAAAAACACACAGGAAGAAAGGCTTCTCGTCGCAACTTTTGATATCGATGTCACTCCGCCCATTGGCTCAGCAATGGCCTATACGATGGTTGAAAAGAATCCCGAGCTGTCACTTCGCTGCCGGGGAATTGTGATTCTCGGATCGGGGGATCCCATCGTAATGTGTGCCATCGATTGGATTGGAGTGGCTAATGAAGGATACGATGCTTTTCGTGATCAGTTGGCTGCGGCCGCTGGAACGACTCGAAGCCGGGTGACCCTCCATGCTCTTCATCAGCACGATGCACCGGGATGTGATTTTACCGCCGAAAAACTGGTCAAAGAATTGGGGTTGAAAGGTTATGAGCGAACCCATGGCGACTTTCACCGTGAAGCCATCAATAGAGCTGCCAACGCCATCAAGGCTGCCATACCCATGGCACAACAGGTGACCCATTATGGTTGGGGCGAGGCGGAGGTTGAGAAGGTTGCCTCAAACCGTCGCCTCCTCGGACCCGATGGCAAGGTCAGAGCGGTGCGTTATACCGCCACAAAAGACCCGGCGCTTCGCGCGGAACCCGAAGGCGTCATCGATCCCGAGGTATCTTTGCTTTCGTTTTGGAATGAAAAAACCCCGGTGGCGGTCCTCAGTTACTACGCCTGCCATCCGCAAAGCTATTATCGAACAGGGACCCCCAGTCCCGATTTTCCGGGCATTGCCCGCTTCATGCGGGGGCAGGGGGTTCCGGAGGCGCTTCATGTGCACTTCAACGGGGCCGGCGGAAATCTGGGAGCGGGAAAGTATAACGATGGAAACACGGAAAATCGCATGATTCTGGCCGGACGGATGGCCGAGGGGATGCTCAAAGCGTGGCGGGCCACTAAAAAGAAACCTCTCACCGCGGACGCGATCAGCTTTGCGGTGGAGAAAGTACGCCTGCCCATTGCTGACCACCTCAAGGACGAGAAGTCGCTCATGGAAGCTCTTCGGAAAGATCCGCCACGAGGATACTTTTCAAAAGTCGATCAAATCGCCTATCTGCGTCATTGGAAAGCGGGCAACCAGATCGATGTCTCCTGCCTTTCCGTGGGCGATTCCCGGGTCCTGCATATGCCCGGGGAACTGTTTGTGGAATATCAGCTCGCGGCCAAGGCCATGCGTCCGGATCTGAATATCGCGATGGCTGCCTACGGTGAGTATGGCCCCGGCTATATTGGCACCGAAATCGCCTATTCCGAGGGAGGATACGAAACCAGTCCAAGTGCCAGTGCGGTGGGGCCGGGATCTGAAAAAGTTCTCACCGCGGCCATGAAGACTCTTCTTGGTGAACCTGCCAGAAAACAAGGCCGCGTTGCCCCAAAATCTCCCAAGGAAGCAATTGCGGCCTTTGAAACCTTGCCTGGATTCGAAATGCAGTTGGTCGCCAGCGAACCTCAAATCCGGGAACCCATTGTGGTGACATACGACGAGAACGGCCTCATGTATGCCGCCGAGTATCTGAAGTTCCCCTCCCACGGAGGAAAAAGCGACGGTCCTGATGGGCGCATTCGTTTGCTTCGCGATTCAGATGGCGACGGCCACTACGAAACCAGCCAGGTCTTTGCAGATGGGATCGCTTGGCCGACGGGGATTTGTTGTTGGGATGGAGGAGTGTATGTCGTAGCCGCCCCTGACCTCTGGTATCTCAAGGATACTGATGATGACGGCATTGCCGATGTTCGGGAGAAGATCTTCACCGGCTTTGGCTTTCGCAACGACGAGGGCACCGCGAACAATCTTTATTGGGGGCTCGATTCCTGGATCTATGGAGCGGGATCGAATAGCGGAGGGAACATTCAAAGTTTGCAAAACAAGGAGACCAAACCGGTATCGATCCGGGGACGGGATTTTCGTTTCCATCCACGCACACGGGAGTTTCAGGCTCTTTCGGGATCCGAGCAGTTTGGCAACGCGATGGACGATTGGGGGAATCGCTTTCTCAGCCAAAATTCGAAGCCCGCGGTTCATGTCGTTCTTCCGTCGAGATATCTGGGGAGGAATCCCTACCTTCCAGTCCCGTCCACAAAGACGGATATCTGGAAAGGAAACACGATTTATCGCGCGAGCGAGATCGAAGGCTGGCGCCTGGCCCGAACCAAAATCCGTCTTGACGATGACCACAAGTATTCGGCACCCTCGGTGGCTCATGATGTCTTCAGCGGTTGTTCCGGAGTGAACATTTATCGAGGCTCGGTTTACCCTGAAGAATTTCATGGGAACCTCTTTGTGGGCGATGTGCAAGGGAATCTGATTCATCGTCGAGCGCTTTCTCCGGAGGGTGTGACCTTCGCCAGCGAGCGGATTGAGAAAGAGGGCGAGTTCCTTCGCTCCACTGACAATTGGTTTCGTCCCGCAAACCTGGTCAACGCACCCGATGGGACGTTTCATATCGTCGATATGTATCGCGAAACGATCGAAACCCCGGATTCCATGGTGCCCGAGATTCTGGCGATGGTTGATTTTCGATCCGGGAATGAACATGGCCGCGTTTACCGATTCGCCCCGAAAGGTTTTCAACCACCCCCTCCGCCGGCATTGGGGAAAGCCACCACCGCAGAGCTTGTGAAAACTTTGCAGAATCCCAATGGATGGTGGCGGGACACTGCCAGTCGTTTGCTTTTTGAAAGGGGAGATCGATCGGCTCTCCATCCCCTCCGGGTGCTCTTGAAAACGAGCGATCTTCCTCTGGCCCGCCTCCATGCCTTGCACGTCATTGCGGGCCTCGACGGATTGGTGGAAAGCGACCTCGCTTCCGCGCTCTCCGATCAGTCGCCGGGAATCCGTGAACATGCGTTGCGTCTCTTTCGTCCTGAATTCATGGGACTTAAGCAGAAGGTCATTACTTTAGCCGGAGATGATCATATCCGGGTTCGATATCAGGCTGCCTTTAGTCTTGGTGATCTCGAAGGTGAGGATGTTGCGGGGGGCCTCGCGAAAATTGCGATCAGGGACGAAGGTGACCCTTGGATGCGGATCGCTGTTCTCAGCGCCCACCCCCGTCTCGCTCTGCCCGTGTTTCGTCGTATTCAAGGCGCCGCCAATCAAAACGCCCTTCTCCCTCCATTGACCAAAATCTTGGGAGCACGCAATGAACGATCGGAACTTGAAGCGTTTCTAGCGATCATAGAGGACGCAGGCCCAGGCTTTCCGTTAGCCCGCATGATTTCCAACCTTGGAAATGGCCTGAAAGAAGCGGGCTCCAGCCTCAGCGAATATCCCGAAGTGGCGAAACTCACGGTGAAACTGGCTCAAAATGCAAAAGCTATTCTTAAGGACAAGGAGGCCCAAGTTTCCCAAAAGGTGGAAGCGGTGGAGCTGTTGGGGAATGCCCCTTGGGGCAAGGTCTCAAGTGACTTATATCGACTGCTCGATTCCTCCCAGGCTCCTGCCGTGCAACTTGCCTCGTTACGAATCTTGTCGGGCTTTAAAAAGTCCGAGTCGGGCGATGTTTTGATCAAGTTGTTGCTGGGGCTTTCTCCTGCGACACGATCCGAGGGGATCGAGCTTTTGCTAAGTCGTGACGCTTGGATCGCGCCACTGCTGGCAGCTGTCGGAGACAAAAAAGTGACGTCCGGGCAAATCCCGTTGGCCCACCAAAAGCGTCTTCTAGAGCACAAGGATCCAGCGTTAAAGAAAAAGGCTCAGGCTCTCTTCTCAGCCAAGGCGAACCCGCGTGCGAGTGTCGTAAAAAATTATCAAGCCGCGCTGAAGTTAAGCGGTGATGTCGAACGAGGACGTAAAGTCTTTTCACAGAGCTGCTTGGCTTGCCACAAATTGGGAAATATCGGACATGAAGTTGGACCGACCTTAACGACAGTCAAATCCCGTTCTCCGGAGTCTACCCTTATTCAAATTCTTGATCCCAATCGAGAGGTCCTCACTAACTTCAGCCAGTATTTTGTGACCCTGAACGATGGCAGAACCGCGAGTGGTCAGATTGTTGGCGAGTCATCATCGAGCCTCACTCTACGTCGTGCCGGGGGTGTCGAGGAGATCATTTTCCGACAGAAGATCAAATCGATCACTGGCTCAGGACAGTCCCTCATGCCGGAGGGGCTTGAGGGAGCGATCGATTTACAGGCGATGAGTGATTTGATCGCGTTTTTGCGATCTTGATTCAATCACTTCGATGGTGGTCTTTTGTGCTCCGATTGTGCCCAGAAGGCGAGCATGCCACAAATTGCAGATCTGGAGAGCATGCTTGAGGTTCAAAACGATGGGTATTCCTGGGAGAGGGAGATTTGTGGAGTGGCCGTATGGACGTGGTGAAGAATGAATCCATCATCTTCGATCTACAGTTTATCAAACCGTGGAAGACACAGCCCGAGGTGAAGATGCTGTCGTTAAGATTTGCCTCCCGATGAAGTGCCAGGGCATGCTTCGCACATGAAAGTTCTCGAGCTTGTTGCTCCCTCACAGTTTGTCGTTTCTGAAAAACCCAAGCCGGTGCCACAGCCTGACGAGGTTCTCATCAAGGTGGCCTGCTGTGGAATTTGCGGGAGCGATGTTCACGGGATGGACAACAGCAGCGGACGTCGCATTCCTCCCATGATCATGGGACATGAGGCGAGCGGAGTGATCGAGAAAATAGGATTGGAGGTCAGTGGCTGGAGCGAGGGTGATCGGGTCTCTTTTGACTCCATGGTTTATTGTGGGAAATGCGAGCATTGTGAGCGTGGTGAAACCAACTTGTGTCACGAGCGTCAGGTGATGGGAGTGTCTTGCCAGGAGTTTAAACGTGATGGTGCTTTTGCCGAATGGGTGGTGGTGCCGGCGCGAATTTTGGAAAGGATTCCGGAGGGGCTGGGGTTTGAAGAAGCGGCCTTTACCGAACCTTTGGCGGTGGCACTTCACGCGGTCAATTTGGTCAAAGTTCAATCGGGCGAGCGTGCTCTGGTCGTGGGTTCGGGATTGATTGGCCTGTTAGTGATTCAGGCGCTCAAGCGAGCAGGTGCCGGAGAAATTGTAGCGGTCGACATGGATCGCAAGCGACTGGATCTGGCGCTGGAATTGGGAGCATCCGGGGCCTATACTCCTGACGAGGATTCGGGCAGTGAATTTGATCTCGCGATGGAAGTGGTGGGCGCTGCTCCAACTTTGGAGAAGGCCGTGAAATCAGTCCGCAAGGGTGGGCGGGTTGGATTGATTGGTAACGTGGTGGCCGAAGTGCCGTTGGCCCTGCAGTGGGTGGTAACAAGAGAGATTTCTTTGCTGGGATCGTGCGCCGCGGCGGGCGAGTGCTCCGAAGCTTTGGAAGCGATTGCAAGCGGGGAGATCAAGGTGAAGCCTTTGATTTCGGCGGTGGTGGCATTGGAGGACGGGGCGGATTATTTTCAACGCTCCCGCGAGGGGAAAGAAGGGCTTTTGAAAGTGTTGTTGAAGCCTTAGGGAGGCGCTCCAGCTTTTGGGTGGGGGAGGTGGTCGGTAAATGAAAAATTCGTTTTGCTCGCGATGTCTTCCCCTCTACGGCGCCTTCGCTATGAAGGTTCCAATGCTCTCAGTGATGCAACGAGTGATCAGTATTGTCATCATGACTGTCATGGTCGTTTTTGGAGCCGTTTACGCGTTTTATGTCAGGCCTTGGGATAGCGGAGTTGTTGCGTCTTATGAGGCCCCTGATGGATCTCGCTACATGGTTGTCCAGAAGGATGGCTCATTGGGCGAGTTTTATGATGTGAAGCTGTTTTCTCAGACTCCGGGCGATGACTGGAGATCGAGTTATCTGGATCACGAGTCTGGAAGTTGGCGTAATCCTTCGTTGGAGTATGATCCAATCACGAAGCGGGTGATTGTGATGGAGAGTGGGATCGAGCGTTACGTTGTGGATCGAGCTAAGACTGCGGCGATCGGCGCGCCCGCAGTCCCGCCGTTTCCATTCCCTGAAACAGAGAGCTCGAATTGGTGACCTAGCGTTTGCCCGCGACTGAGCTGCAGATCGTTTCTTCCGTTACGATTTGGAAGGGGAGCGTTTCGGATGAGTCGCTTCCGAATCAAAATGAAAGGCTCGCTTCCTGTTATTCTAGATCTGGAATCCAGGACGCCGCTTCGCTTTGATCTGGGCGACGTTCGGTCGCCCAGGTTGAGGACGATGTGAAAGCGGGAGCTTTCGCTTACGTTCTAAATGAGATGTGCTCCGATGCCGGGGCGGGTTGCGAAGAGGAGGGGCTTGATGCCGGTCTCTTCCTGGTAGCGTTCGTGCATTTGCGTGGCGATGGCATCGGTATTAGCGGTGCGACAGAGGGTGACGGTGGAGCCGCCAAAGCCTCCTCCGGTCATGCGGGCGCCGAGGACGCCGCCTTCAAAGCCAATTTCTTTGGCCAGGCCCACCATGAGATCGAGTTCATCGCATGAGACCTCGAAGTCATCGCGGAGTGAGCGATGGGAGCCTGCCATGAGGGTGCCGATGTTGGAGAAGTCGCCGGTCTTGAAAGCTTCGACGGCTTCCATGGTGCGGGCGATTTCGGTGACGACGTGGCGGGAACGGCGGAAGATGCGGTCGCCCATTTCATCACGCTTGGCGTAAACGTCGTTCATGGTGACATCGCGCCAGCTCTCTTTTGCGATGAGGCCGAGGCCGTCTTCGGTGTCCTTGCGCCTTTCACCGTATCCTCCATCGGAGAGATCGTGTGAGACATCGGTATTGGCGACGATGATAGAAAGACTGGGATCAGGAAAGGGAACCATCTCCGGCTCGCCGGAGCGGCAGTCGATGAGGATGAGGTGGTCCTTCACGCCGAAGGTCGAGGTGAACTGGTCCATGATGCCGCAGGGGACGCGGGCGTAGTCGTGTTCGGCTTTTTGAGCGAGGAGGGCCTTGTCAGCGGTGGGGAGGACGGTATCGACAAGGCCTTCGAGAAGGGTGGCAAAGCAGCACTCGAGGGCAGCGGAGGAAGAGAGACCGGCACCGAGGGGGACAGAGGAAACGATGAAGGCATCGAACCCGGGGATGGCGTAATTGAGATCCAGGAAGCCCTGAATGACTCCACGGAGGTAATTGGACCACTTTGGTGTGCCAATTTCCTGGCGATCGGAGAGGTCGAGCTCGATGGGGTCGAGTCCGGTGGATCCGATACGGGCTGTGCTTGAGTCGTTGGGGCGTGCGGCGATGACGACGTAACGCTCAATGGCGAGTGGAAGCACAAAGCCATCGCAGTAGTCGATGTGTTCGCCGATGAGGTTCACGCGACCGGGAGCAGCAGCAACCAAGGTGCTGTCCACTCCGAAGGTAGACTTCAAATTGGACCGGGCATCTGAAGCGAGGTCAGAGAGAGTCTTGTTGGATTCAAGCATGAAGGGGTGTGTGCCACTTTTCTAGCGATTCGCTGGAGGTCCGGCAAAAGGGGTAGAAAAGAGCCCCGTGCGTTTGATGGCGGCGAGGCTTTTTGAGGGAGTCCAGGTCTACTGGTTGAAACTCACGTAAATCGAAATGACCAGGATGACCAAGATGATGCTGACCCACTTCGCGCCGGCCCACGGTGTCATGTCGATGGTGTTGCGGGTTTCGATCTTCCAAGCTTCGGCACGAGGGGCGACCTTGGCCATGATGA
>Ga0307999_1000045_pt1 | contig 29642 bp, 33 predicted proteins | sample Neamet1_FD_203158 | JGI IMG/M metagenome (GOLD analysis project Ga0307999, IMG submission 203158) | Marine microbial communities from water near the shore, Antarctic Ocean - #1 | ecosystem: Environmental > Aquatic > Marine > Unclassified | place: Southern Ocean | collected 2014-06-04 | reverse complement strand
CTGTTAAATTTCTAGAAAAATGGTTTTTAGCAAATTCATTAACTACCGCTAAATTTTCACGAATAGACTGATTTTGAATCTCTTCAGGCGTACGTTGCTTGTCTTCTTTAATTTCAATATTGTACTTATCAGCCAACCAACGCAACGCCTCTGGATAGCTCATGTGTTCCGCTTCCATTAAAAACGTTACGACATTCCCTCCTTTTCCTGAACTAAAACATTTCCAAATTTGTTTAGCCGGTGAAATCATAAATGAAGGTGTTTTTTCATCTACGAAAGGACTTTTTGCTTTGTAATTTGAACCAGATTTTTTCATTTGCACAAAATCAGCCAACACTTCCTCTACACGAGCAGTTTGAAAAATTTCATCAATGGTTTCTTTTGGTATCACATCACAAATTTAATTTAATTTTGTGAAACAATTCATTTTAACTTACTATTTATATTTTAGTTAAAAAACTCATCTATTTTTGCCACAAAAACAAGAGGATTCATTCATTGCTATCACAACTGTTTTACGCTTTTAAAGCACTTAATAATGTTAATTTATTTTTTGTTTTGGACATCAATATTAAAAACAAAAAAAATAAAGAAAGAGTTATTATATTAAGTAAAAAAATATTAATAGATTTAAAGATAAAAAATCGAATCCATTTCAGACGATATTAAAGCTAGACTTTCATCTAAAAGAACATTAAATAATAAAAGCCGAAACACAATGAAAAATATATTAACAATAACAATATTTGGATTATTACTAATGGCATGCAATAGCAACAACTCCTATAATGAAAAGAATGCTAAAATTCAAGAATTAGAATATACATTAGCGCAATTATCTAGCACTAAAGAAAAAGAAAACATACAACTTATTGAAGAACGTATTAATTATGGCGGAATATACTCATACGGGACATATCCTGGTACTGGGCAAACTGGTATAATATATGTTTATCCTAATTCGGACAGTACACTCCTTTTTTACTTGGATCTAAGTAGAGGAGCACCTTCATATAATAGTGGGTCACTTGTTGGACAAATGAATATATACAGTCCAGGTGAAGCGAATTATACAATGTCTCCAAAAGAATATGACTTAAATTGTAGTCTGAATTTTCAGTTTAAAAATGACACCCTTTACATACGAACAAATGATAATGCTGATGATTGTGGATATGGGTATGGGGTATATTCTGAGGGGAACTTTATATTGATAGACTCAATAACGCCTGAATTTTATATTGATGGAGTTAGTGAGAAAACATATTTTGACAAAGAGAAGCAACTACAGCAAAGAATTGAAAAGGTAACATTTGATAGTTTATTGATATCAACTCAAGAGAAAAGGTATGTAAAAGTTATCGTTGATAGATTAAGTTTTAAAAATGAAAATGATTGTGATTATTGTGAATCAGCTGATATCTCATATTCAATTTATGATGAAAACAATACTGTTATTTATCAAAAAAATTATCCAGTAACATTTGATTCTTGGAGTAACATCACACCTAGTTCAGTCTATTTAGAAGGAATTGGAGATGTACTAGTTATAAATAAAATAGACAATCCATCATGTTCCAATTGTAACGGAGATGTGAATCTATTTGGGTTTAGTGAATCTGGATCTTTATCACCCTTAACAAAGGCAATAAGTATAAATGGTTCATTTTCGGAAGACACCTACATGAAAACAAAATTAATTTATGCTCTGCAAAAAGGTTTAATAGAGGAAGATAATTCAGAACAACAGTGTAATGATTGTGTATATTTCATTGAGACGACAAACCATAGTGGTTGGTGTGGATTTGAAATTTTAGAATATCATCCTTTTTTTGGTAATGGAGTAACAGATGGGCATCAAGAATCAACACCTTTGAAATTAGATAAAACGCCAGTAAATGCTGGTAAATCAAACTTAATAACGCTAAACAAATTCAGTGATTATTTAACAAATACAGATGTTAAATTATATTCTAAACCTGATACAGAATCTACTTCAAAAGTAATAACTTTAGAAATAGGGACTGTGATAAAATTCTACTATATAATCAAAGCTAAAAATAAAAGGTTTATATATTTAACCATTGATGGTGTTAATGGGTACATTAATGATTTTAATGAATTAGATAAAATGGGATTCCCTGCTTGTGATTAATAAATTGTATCAAAAGTAAGTTTCACAAGTACTTTTTAAGTTAGACACTGTGTAATTTTAAAAAGCCTAAATTTTATCTTAAATCTATTAATAATATGTTTAAAAACAAAAGTATATCAAAGCGAAAAAAAGTATTTGAATCTCTATATTATTCGCATTATTTTACTATTTTAGTACTATTCAATCATACTAATAATAGTAATTAAATGAAAATACTACTAACAGGTTCAACAGGATATATAGGTAAGAGATTACTACCCGTTCTAATTGACTTAGGGCATGAAGTCATTTGCTGTGTAAGAGATATTAAAAGGTTTAGCCCCCCTGAATCTTTAAAGAAAAACATTACTGTCCTTAAGTTAGATTTACTAGATGAAAATTCATTAGAAAATATTCCAGAAGATATTGATGCTGCTTATTATTTGGTGCATTCCATGTCATCAACTGGAGATTATCAATCTTTGGAAGAAAAATCGGCAATAAACTTTAGAAATGCACTAAAAAAAACGACAGTAAATCACGTTATTTATTTAAGTGGCATTGTAAATGAATCGGAACTCTCTAAGCATTTAACATCTAGAAAAAATGTAGAAATAGAACTTAGTAAAGGAGAGTATAACTTCACGGCATTAAGGGCTGGTATTATTATAGGGTCAGGAAGCGCTTCTTTTGAAATCATAAGAGATATAGTTGAAAAACTACCTGTTATGATAACACCCAAATGGCTCTATACTAAATGTCAACCTATTGGAATTTCAGATGTATTAGCCTTTCTTTCCAAATCATTATTCAATCAAAAAACGTTTAATCAAAATTTTGATATCGGAGGGCCAGATATATTGTCATATAAAAATATGCTACTTGATTTTGGAAAAGTGAGACATTTAAAAAGAAAAATTTTCGTTGTTCCAGTTATGACACCTAAACTTTCTTCATATTGGCTATATTTTGTGACATCTACTTCATACAAACTTGCGACATCCTTAGTTTTCAGTATGAAAATAGAAGTGGTTTGTCGTGACAATCGATTGAATACAATACTTGGTATAACACCATTAAGTTATAAAAATGCTTTAAAAAGGGCTTTTAATAAAATTGAAAGCAACGAAATAATATCAAGCTGGAAAGATGCTTATTCTAGTAGTGGCTTAAATTTTAACATCTCTGATTTTATACAAGTACCCGCTTTTGGTTGTTTTAAAGATAACAGGACTATAGTTTTTAAAAATCGTGACGTTTCAATAGATAAGATATGGAGCATTGGGGGCGACACTGGTTGGTATTACGGAAACTGGCTATGGAAAATAAGAGGGTTTATTGATAAAATATTTGGAGGTGTTGGACTTAGGAGAGGTCGAACTAATCCCTACTCTATTAACGTAGGTGATTCTATAGATTTTTGGCGGGTATTATATGCTAATAAAGAAGAAGGCCGTTTACTCTTATTTGCAGAAATGAAACTACCTGGAGAAGCTTGGTTAGAGTTTAAAATTGTTAATAATGAAATTCATCAAACGGCAACTTTTAGACCTTTAGGTTTAGCTGGCAGATTATACTGGTATGCAGTATTTCCTTTTCATGGCTTTATCTTTAAAGGAATGCTAGAGAACATAGGAAGTTTTAAGAAGTTAAAACTAAAATAATCACAGTATCAAACCTGATTCTAATACTATATTTTAAGATATTGAAGCTTTAATTACGCTTCACTATTTAATTCTTACATAATTTCAGCGAATGCACGATAAGATTTTATACGATCTACCCCATCATAAATGTTAGTCACGACAATAAGTTCATCAACTTTTGTCGCTTCTATAAACCCTTTCACATGTTTTTTAACCGTTTCCTTACTTCCTATAAATAAATATTTTAGCATTTACTGAACCGCTGGATACTGACTTAAATTAGGTACTTCATCTGTCATATCAACAGGCGGCTGCATACATTTTCTTTCACCAGTAAGTATACCAATAACTCGTTCATAAAGAGAAGTCGAAATACGTTCTGCTGCCTCATCTGTATCTGCCACAATAATATTTACACCTGCCATTGTATATGGTTTATCCAATACTGATGACGGTTTAAATTCACTACGGTAAATATCTAAAGCATTCATTATGTGTGTTGTCGAAAAATGGCTTGCAAATGCATAAGGCAATCCTTTTTTAGCTGCCAAATGAGCGCTATCTGTACTTGATTCTAAAATATAAAGTGGAACTTCTATACCTTCTGCTACATTTTCCCTCACTTTATTAGCAGAATTATCAGTTGAAAAATAAGTTTGAATCTTGTCTACTTCATTCGGAAAAGACATGGCTGCTTTTTAAAAATCAGAACGTATAGCAGCTGCAGTCTCTTGATTTGTTCCTGGCGCACGTCCCAAACCTAAATCAATACGATTTGGATATAAAATACCCAACGTACCAAATTGCTCTGCAATAATCAAAGGAGAATGATTAGGTAACATGATTCCACCAGATCCTACTCTAATGCGTTCAGTTACTTCTGCAATTTTACCAATTAAAATAGATGTTGCACTACTTGCAATTGCATCTGAGTTATGATGCTCTGCTAACCAAAATCGTTTATATCCAAAAGCATCTGCTACTTGAGAAAGTGCCAATGAATGGTCAAATGTTTCGCCCAAATATTTTCCTTTTGACACGATTGCTAAATCTAATATCGAGTATGCAGTTTTTTTAATTGTTACTATTTTAATACAAATAAATCCATAATTGAAAATTCAGGTTGTAAATCACACCTTAAAATATCCTAACGTTTATCTACTTAAAATACAAAGGAAATAACACATCCAATCACTTTAAATATTAATGAATTATAATTATCACCTTGTTACTATATACATAAAAACTTAATCAGATTCATTACACTTACTAACTGAATAAAACTATCTTTTTTCACAATACTAAACAAAAAATTAAAACACTAAAAATCTAATAGCGTTACTTTGTTTAACTTTTCAATTGTTTTATTAAACAAAATAACTTACATTTGTTTATGTATAAATAATAAAACAACACATGATGAAATTTTTAGAAAAATATTACCCAGTTATATTAGCATTTATAAGTTTTTTACTATCCGTATCTTTATGGTTTAATGGTCAAAAACAAGAAGGAGTATATGTTGGAATTTGGGTGCCGTCTATTTTATCTTTCGCAATATTTATCAGACTTGTTAAAAACGACTAACTATGGAAAATTTAACACTTTTTATAATAGGGTTCTGTATATTCTCAACCTATATTTTCTTCCTTTTAAGAATGATATCGAGACAACACGATATTCAAAAAAAAACTGAAAATCAGGCTATGACAACTGAAAATAAAACAAACTCTAAAGGTAACTCTTAAAATCAACTTCTTTTTAAGAAATCATAAAATACAAGTATAAGATTACACTTGTGAATTAAATTATTACCCCCCTGCATTGAACAATAACCAAAAGATAAATGTAATCAAACTATTTAAAAATGAGAAATTATATAATTATTGGAGGTTCCTCTGGTATTGGTGAAAAACTTGTCAATTTACTTGAGCAACAAGGAGAAAATATTATTGCGACTTATAACACAAATGAAGTTAAAGACAGACAGAATGTAAAATACATTAAGCTAGATGCTAAAACAGATAGTTTGAATATTGATAATTTACCTAAAGAGATTCATGGCTTAGTCTATTGCCCAGGTAGCATTAACTTAAAACCATTTCACAGATTTAAAGAGGAAGACTTCATAGAAGATTTTAAACTACAAGTTTTAGGAGCAACAAAAATAATTAAAGACTTGTTACCAAACATAAAAAAGAGTATAGATTCATCTATCTTATTATTTTCAAGTATTGCCGTGCAAACTGGCTTTAATTTTCACTCACAAGTTTCAATATCTAAAGGTGCAATTGAAGGTTTAACTAGGTCATTAGCAGCAGAATTATCACCCACAATTAGAGTAAATGCAATAGCCCCATCACTTACAAATACCAAATTATCACATAAATTATTAAACACAGATGAAAAAATAAAATTTCATTCTGAAAAAAATCCATTAAAAAAAGTAGGTAGCGCGAAAGATGTAGCTGAAGCAGCAGTCTTTTTACTAAGTCCTAAATCATCTTGGATAACCGGGCAAATAATTCATGTAGATGGCGGATTTTCAAAAATAAAATAAATACACTATTATGAACTATTTAATTTTAATTATGACATTGTTACCATCAACACCTTCATGCCTAATTTTTGATTTTAACAAAAAATCGGACCTTAAAAACTGGTCAATTGTAAATGACATTGTAATGGGTGGAAAATCATCTAGTACATTTAAATTAAGCACTGAAGGCTTAGGACTCTTTGAAGGAAAAGTTTCATTAGAGAATAATGGTGGTTTCTCTTCTGTGCATTACAAATTCAAAAGACAAGCAATAAAGCAATATTCTAGCGTGTTTATTAAACTTAAAGGTGATGGTAAAAAATATCAATTCAGAATTAAAACTAATTCTGAAGAATATTACTCATACATTAGCACATTTAACACTACAGGTGAATGGCAAGAAATAGAAATACCTCTTAAAGAGATGTATCCGTCATTCAGAGGAAGAAGACTTGATAAACCAAACTTTCAGTCTGAATACTTTGAAGAAATTACATTTTTAATTGGTAATAAGAAGAACGAAAAATTTAAGCTTTTAATAGATAAAATTGAACTAAGATAACTCTTAATACATATCGTAAATAAGAAACATTACTATATTGTATTACACTACCCAAAAGAATTAATTTGCTAAACAACTCATAACCAATTAAAATAAAACATGAAAAAATTAAAATTAGCCTTATTTGTATTTACTCTCATCATATCAATAAGTTTTAATTCTTGCTCAACAATACCTATAGGAGCGGTAGCAATAGAAAACTTTGAAAAAGAAAAATATCTAGGACAATGGTATGAAATAGCAAGATTAGATTTCAAATTTGAAAAAAATTTAAATAACACCACTGCTAACTATTCAATAAATAAAAACGGAACACTTAAAGTTGATAATAAAGGATATAATACAAAGAAACAAAAATGGAGTCAATCTATAGGTAAAGCAAAGTTTATTAATGGTGAAGAAATAGGATCGCTTAAAGTCTCATTTTTTGGTCCGTTCTATGGTGGATATAATATAATTGCAGTCGATTCAGAATATAAATATGCTCTAGTTGCCGGTTCAAGTCTAGATTACTTATGGATTCTATCACGTGATACTAATATCCCTCATCACATTAAAAGTAAATATTTAAATATTGCCAAAGCAATCGGATACAATACAGAAGAATTGATTTGGGTTAAGCATAATAAATAAGCCAACCAAAACACATTTTCTATTTTAACATACAGTATTTGAAATTGTTTCTACGACACCTAATGCAGCTCTTTCACCAGAAATCATAGCTGCATTTAATGAGCCATTCAATTGAGTGTCCCCAGCTAAAAACAAACTTTTTGTTAAACCTGTTTCAGATGGCAATACTTCATACTTCAAATTACTTAACTTTGGTAAAGATTTTGGTAGATTGTAGTACTTTATAAACCTAACAACATCATCAATACCGCAAATTTCGTTCAATTCAGCTTTTACCCTTTCAATTAATGCCTTATCTCCAAGATTCTGTTTATCAATAACGGTTACAGAAAGTAGTTCTTCAACAGGTTTTAATGATAAATTAAGACTAGTATGGTAAAAAAAATTATTTATAAGCGCTCCCTCTTTATGTACAAGTCCAATTAATCGTTTACTAATAACCCTACTTTGAGTTACAAAATATAATGTATAGCATGAATTCCATTCAGCTGGCTGAAGTTTTAAATTAGAGATTAAATCGCTTGATTCAGTAGCTATTATAGTAAAATCACTTTCTAATACTGTTGTATCATCTAGTATAATTTCTCTATCATTTACAGATGTCACTTTTCTATTGAATATAAATTTTGTATTATTAAGATTCTGAAACAATTGTTTTGGCACCTCCCCAATTCCATATTTTGGGATGGCTGCAGAGCCTTCACCAAACATTTTATAAATAAATTCAAACATTCTACTTGATGTTTCAAGTTTTGTTTCCAAAAAAATACCGCTAAAAAAAGGTTTAAAAAATTCGGTGATAATTTCATTTGAAAAACCAAAATCTAATAAGTACGAATAGGTTGTTTGTTCTTTTTCTATAAATATATTAGATATACTTTTCTTCTTTAACTGCTTATTCAACCTCAAAATTTTAAGTTTATCAGTGAAGTTTCCTATTCCAGAAAACAGAGTTGGGAATAATAAAGACAAATCCTTTATAGGGTCACCTATTACTTTTTGCTTTTTATTTTTGAAAATAGAAGCACCTGGTAAAAACAACTGTAAATCTAAAGCCTCAAAGTCAAGATATTTTTGAACGGCAGGATATGCTGTTAATAAAACTTGAAAACCATGATCTAAATAAAAATCAGATATAATATCCGTTTTTAACCTGCCGCCAACACGATCCGAAGCCTCAATAACAATTGGGGCATATCCATTATCTTCTAAAACTCTAGCTGCTATAAGTCCGCTAACTCCAGCACCAATAATATGTATTTTATACTCTTTCTTATTCATGTTTTCAATTTTAATTAGGTAAGTGACTTTAAGTATAGGTTACCCTTATCGATATGGAATTTCTGCTTCTCTAAAGGCATTTTATCAAACATGCGCACAAGCATCCCTAATCTTGGGTTAGATAAAAAGAATTCTCTATGGACGTGCATGAATCTCCAAAATAAGCCATCCCAAATTGGCTGCCACTCTCCTTTTTTATAATTACTCATCTTCATTACATAGTTACTCCCGCTAATATAAGGTTTGGTTGCCATCAACCCTCCATCAGAAAATTGACTCATACCATATATATTCGTCACCATAACCCAATCATAGGAATCTATAAATAACTCCATAAACCACCTGTAAACTTCATCTGGGTCAAATTCACAAAGCATCATAAAATTACCAAGTATCATTAATCGTTCTATGTGATTACAATACCCTGTTTCTAATACTTTTTTAATCGTCTTATCGATTGGAGCAATACCTGTCGTTCCGTCATAAAAGGAAGCTGGTATCTTCTTTTTAAAATTCCAGAAATTAGTTGTACGTTCTTCACTACCTCTGCTTTCATATATCCCTCTTATAAACTCTCTCCACCCTATAATTTGTCGCACAAACCCTTCTGTAGAATTAATTGGTATCTTGTTTTCCTGTGCGTACTTCAAACAGGCATCAATAATAGCTTTAGGAGTTATTAAACCAACATTAAGCATAGGTGTTAATACGCTGTGATTCAGAATAGAGTTTTCTGCAACAATAGCATCTTCATAAACACCAAATTCTATAAAACGTTGCTCAAAAAATTGATTCAGCCAGTCTGTTGTTGCATCAAAACTAGTGGGATACAATGAATATGGAGTTAGGCTACCTAAATGACTTGAAAAGTTTTTTGACACATAGTCTTTGGCTTCTTCATAATAAGTGTCTACATCAGGAAACTGAATTGAAGGTGGTGTTTTTTTGGCAGGATACTTTTTCCTATTTTCACTGTCAAACGTCCACTTACCTCCGGTTGGTTTTCCGTCAGGATCCATTAAAATATTTAACTTTTTACGTTGTTCAATGTAGAAAGTAGTTTGATGGTGTTTCTTTTTATCCTTTCTAAAAAACGTAACTAAATCCTCTTTAGAGTTTAAGAATAAAGGTGAAACATATTTCTGCGTTTTAATTCTATTATTACTAGCACCGTCATTTAGCCTTTTTTGAAGCCAATTATCTACAGGGTCTATGTAATTTATTTTTTCAATACCTTGTCGCCTTAATTCAGGGATAAATAATCTAACATCTGAAATATCTTCAGTAGACTGAATGTAATGCACTTGACTATTTTTTTCTTTTTGAAGGTAATCGGCATACCTTTTCATTGTTGCCCTATGAAAAGCAATTTTCTGTTTATGAAACTTGTATTGCTTAAAAAATAAAAATTCTTCAACTATATAAAAAGGTGCATTCACTTCAAAAAGTGGAGACTCCTGAAATAATTGATTTGGAAAAATTAGATTGATTTGTTTCATTAAATACATTTATTTCTTTTGCAACGTTCACTACAATATTTTACCTCATCCCAATTCTTTTCCCATTTTTTACGCCAAGTAAACTGCAGTTTACAAACCAAACATACTTTTTGAGGGAGATGTTGTTTCTTCATTACTCTATTTTAGGAAAGTATTTAACATTAATATGCGGAAGGCTATCCAACTTTTTTTAATGTATAATAACTGTTTAAGCCTGATATAGCTTCACAATTAAATAATTCCAAATTAACTTCACCATCTACTAAGTATTCGTCAAAAAGAATAATGTGATCAATTTCTCCAATAATTAAAACAGTGTTATTAATCTTTATATCAACCGCTTCTTGAAAGCGCATTCTTATTTTAAAGTTACTCTCTTTTACAAAAGGTGCTTTAAAATCTTCTCTATATTCTTCAGTTAGTTTACAATGTTCAAACTCTGATATATCTCTACTAAATTTGGCAGATGTATAATGTGCATTTTTAATAAATTCTAAATGAATATGATTAATCGTATAGACTTCATTTTCTTTAATATTACTATACGAATGTCCAAATTCTGAATGCTGCCTTCTAGAAATCAAACCTAAAAGCGCAGGATTACTGCCTAAATGTACTAGAGAACTAAATATAGCTAAATTGGTATTACTATTTACTGTACCAATTAAGTTTACAGTCTTAATTCCCGTAACTAAGTTTACGATTTTTAATCGTAATACACTCTCCATATTATCTATTTCTTCTTTAGTGTAAGTCATTTTTTCTCATATTTACATGCGCTAATAATAAACTCATTTTCTCTTTTTCAACAGCAGGATGCGTTTTATGCCCCCAAATTTTATCTCTCGCTTTTTTAGCGCTTTCCTGAAGGTTTACAATAGGTAATGGATAATCTTCCCCCATCATAACACCGCAAAAGGATTGTTCCATTTGAGTCATTCCCCAAGGTTCATGAATATGAACCATAGGCACATTAGCAAGTTCGGGAATCCATTTTTTAACGAATACTCCTTCCGGATCATGCTCTTGCGAATTTTTAACAGGATTATATAAACGAACCGTGTTTATACCTGTCGTTCCTGCTTGCATTTGAAACTGTGGAAAATGAATTCCTGGTTCATAATCTAAAAACATCCTAGCCAAATGGTAAGTACCTTCTCGCCAATCTTGATCTAAATTCATGGTTAAAAAAGAAACCACCATGGCTCGCATTCTAAAGTTAATCCAACCGGTTTCTTGAACGGCTCGCATACAAGCATCAATCAACGGATAACCAGTTGAACCTGTTTTCCAAGCTTTGATAAAAGTATCATTCTTTTCGTGTTCTAATAATTCATAACCACTATTAATACAATGCGTTTCATAGCTACACTCCACTTCAAATTTTTGAATAAAATGACAGTGCCAATGCAGTCTTGTCAGCATGGCAGAAAAAGCTTTATTATTTTTCCTTCCGTTAGGGTGTGTTCCAATGTATTGAAAAGCCTGTTTTACACTAATATTCCCCCAAGCTAAATAAGGTGATAATCTGCTACAGCCTAGCCTACTCTCTGTAGGTTTTGATATATGTCTTTGATAATTAAAACCTCTTTTATCCGTAAATGACTTTAAATAACGGATGGCATTATGTTCACCTGCAGGTTGATATTGTTTAGGATATTCTCTTAATTGTTTTTCAAGTTTCTTAGGTAATCGAAAGTCATGCTCAAGTTTTTTATCTTGTGATTTTGAATATTTATTTTTAATAATTGGAATATGCATAGCTGCGTGCCATTTTTTATTCCAATCATCTCGGTTCTTTATCCCCCTTAAAATACCATCTCTTTGTGATTCCTTCCATCTAATTTGATGTTGTGTACAAAATATTTTTAGACTTTTATCACGGTCATAGCTAATCTTAATACCACTTTCACGAAAACTAAATATGTTTTTTATATCAAAAATTTCATTTAAATATTGAAACACGTCAATAGCATCTCCGTAAAAAACATCTACACCTCTGTTGAATTGTGCTAATGATTTATTTAAGTCTAAGATAGAATAATATATGAACTTTAAATGCCTTGGACTTGTATCTGGATACCTAATCAGTTTGGGTTCAAATAAGTAAATAATACGATAAGAAATGCCAGCTTCCTCAGCTCTTAATAAAGGCTGATGGTCTTGTGATCTAATATCACGTTTTAACCAAACAATATTTATCGTTTTTCTTTTCATAAATAGTTAGATACTATCTTAAACTTACTTTTAAAAGTATTCTTTATTAATAAGGTGTGCACTTGTCTTTCAACCAAAATATTTATCGTTTACTTATTTTATTACCTGAAATTGACCGTTGACGTGAACATTTAAAACGTGTAATATCTGGATTACGTTTCATTAAATGTTTCTGACTGGGCCCACTATTTACCCTTTTTCGCCAACGCTTAAAGCTTGAATTTTTAAGGTTACCGCGCATTACTTTAATCACCTCTTTTTCAGCCAAGCCGAATTGAAACAAAATAGCTTCAAAAGGTGTACGATCCTCCCAGGCCATTTCAATAATACGATCTAAATCAATTTCTGTATTTTTTTTTATATCTGCCATTTTATTAATAGGAATTAAGATAAATCTGTAAACCTTTATATTACTCAAACTACTATATTATTCAATAAATAAAATATACGCTTATTTTTATTTATCACTTGACTAACGTATCATAAGCAGCTGCTTGATTTCTTTCATAGAAAATCAGCACCCTTACACTTAAAATAAAACCATGTAGTATACATACTGCTATACAAACATAATGAATGTTTAATCATTTACACTAAAAGTTAAACAAAATAATATATTATTTTTATATGCTGCTCTATTAAAAGAGTAACAAAGGCATTTCAAGCTACAATAACTATTCACCTCAGTCCTATGGAAAACATAGCCCCTTTAAATACTATTCCTCATCTATAAAAATCGATTCAATTTCCCATTTAAAGAAAATATATTTACACTTGTATGAATAAAACTTAACTAGTACATCACTCATAGTTAACTCACTTGAATACACTAATAGCTAAATTCTATAATATATATACTTAATGGAATTAGACTTCATAGAAAACATAAACGAATTAGACAAAGCCTTAATTTTACTTTATCACGACAATTTCAAGTATAAAGAAATAGCTGAAGTATTGGGTATTTCAGAATCCAATGTGGTTACAAAAATGCAAAGGATTAAAAACAATTTAAAAAAATTAGCATTATGGAATTAGACGCTTTAAAAGATGCTTGGACATCACACAACCAGAAATTAGACAAGAATTAAAAATTAAATGAAAGCTTGTTAAGAAGAATTAATTTAAACAATGCCAAAAAGGAAATGAACAAACCTTTAGTTATGGAACTATTAAACACGAGCTTTCTATTTGCAGTAACAACCTATGTATTAATATTGTTCTTTAAAATGTTTGATCACGCAACATTTAGAATTCCCGGTTTTATTTCATTAGGTTTTGCTATTGGTTTTATAGCTATGGGGCTAATTAGAATTAAGCGCATGTTGAATTTAGATTATGACAACTCAAGTATTGTTACACTCCAAAAAAAAATTGCTAAAACTAAAGTCTTAGTTTTGAAATTTAGAAAAACAGAATACTTAATGTTACCTTTTTATACTATAACTGTAGCGCCTATTCTTTTAAAAGGTTTACTTGACCAGAATATTTACAGCATGCTACAAGACACTTATATGTAAGTTATGGTATCAATTGCAATTGTGGTAATAATTGCATTAACGCTTTGATCCAACACATACTTTTATGATAAAAAAATGAAAATCGCTGAACAATCTTTAGCTGAGTTAATCGAATACGAGGAGGACACTGGTACAATTTTATAATTAACTCTTGTACATTGACATAATTAGAGATGAAATTAAAGGACTAAAAATGTTCCTTTAATTTCATTGTTATTTATTACCTTGTAACTCATAAACTCTGCCAACCGTTATAGGAAGCAATAAATTTAGAGTACTATTTAATAGGATAACTTAACTTCATTATGAATTTTAGAAAGCAACAATACAAGATATTCGAATAGTTGTAAAGATGATTACTGATGATGAACTAGGGCAACTACGAGAAAATTTTCAAACACAATTACTCCTTGACTACTTAAAAGCTTTTGAGAATATAAACTCAGATAAAAATCAAGAGTTGATTGTTATTGAAAATGATAAAAAAGAGCTAACAGGAACACTGCAATTAACATTTATTCAATACCTTAGCTATCAAGGTGGAATAAGAGCTAAAATTGAAGCAGTTAGAATTAGAAAAGACAAAAGAGGATTAGGGATTGGGAAAATAATCTTTCAATGAGCTATTAATAGAGCCAAAGAAAAAAACGCTCATCTATTACAATTAACCACTGATAAGAAAAGACCTGATGCTATTAAATTTTATGAAGGCTTAGGTTTCAAGTCATCCCATGAAGGCATGAAGGTTCATTTTGATGAAATTTAAAAAGTACAATATGGAATTCGAAAAAATTATTCAAACTTTAATATATATTCACGCAGCATTTGGTGGAATTGCACTTTTAGCTGGTGGAGTTGCATTAATTGTAAAAAAAGGAAAAAACGTTCATAAAAAATCTGGACTACTTTTTTACTATGCTATGCTAACATCTGCATTAATGGCCTTTATTATTTCCATTTTACCTGATCACGAGAATCCGTTTTTATTTTCAATTGGTATATTTAGTACATACTTTTTAATAAGTGGTTACAGAAGTTTGAATTTTAAAAATATCCATTTCAATTTAAAAATTGATAAAATAATTTCTTTAATCATTCTAATAACAGGAGCTACAATGATTTTGTATCCATTGATTTTTCAAGGTAAAATATATATTGTACTTCTAATATTTGGATTCATTGGATTAGTATTTGGGATAAAAGATTTAATTGCATTTAAAAACAAAGCAAACCTTAAAAAGAATTGGCTTAAGCTTCATTTAGGAAAAATGACAGGTGGATATATTGCTGCAGTTTCTGCATTTTTCGTTGTAAATAACATTCTTCCTGGTGTTTGGAATTGGTTTACTCCAGGAGTTATTGGAAGTGTATTTATTACCATTTGGATGTCTAAAGTCAAATCCTTTTCAAAGTAATTCACCTAAATTGACTACTCATAATTATTGATATTAACATAGTCAACATGGCTAGTAATTAGATTGGTTTTAGTGTGAAAAAAGCATTAACCCTTTTTATGCCAACCATCAATTTAGAAGTAATTTATTTGTTAATACCATAGATTGATAAAAAGAATGCCGTTCTTGTGAAACACTCTTACACTATTTAGCTTAGGCTTATACCAACGTCACTAATACATAACTGTTATGAACTTAGAAATCAATTTAAAAACCATTGCAGAAACAGCAATACAAAAACAGCAAGAAAATAATTCTTTTGCCACTTTTTTAAAAATTCAAGATTCTGATAAAGTTGATACTATTGTCCACAGACTTAGTGATAGTATTACGCCTAAAATTGATTGTTTAGCGTGTGGAAATTGTTGTAATAACCTTAGGCCAGTTGCTACAGATGAGGCTTTAAAACCATTTGTTGAACCTGAAAATATACAAGCATTTAAATATTTAAAGGAATTTGCATGTAAAAACTTAGATGGAAACGCATGTAAAGTCTATTTAGACAGACCTAGAGAGTGTAGAGAATATCCTTATTTACATAGAGATAAATTTGTGACACGTACACATGAATTACTTCAAAACTACGAAATATGTCCTATTGTTTTTAATATGTTTGAAGCCTTAAAAAAAGAATTAGTATGGGCTAAGGCGTAATTTTTTATTCCTAATTTTAAGCCCCTAAAAATACGTTTATACCAAATTTTATTATTTTTCAGTGCTATGCTAGTAACTTATATTTAGAGCATCTAAATTTGTTGCAACACATTTCAACTAAATCCTATCTCAAAATAAAGTATATTTGTTCAGAATTTAACTCAACTTATTTTGCTAAAACATTTTCACTATTTCTCGACTCCTATTACTGAGATAAAACTACCCAATACGTTTACTTTTCCTTTTTATTATGAGCCACATATTTTATGTGAAATAGCGACTAATGAAGTTCAGAATTATTTGAAAACACAAACGGATTTTGACCATAATTTCGGATTAGATGGGACTAAAAAAGGAATGGCTATTGGTAAAATGTTTGGCGTTTTAGTGGTGCAAAACAAGCAGAACGAAATTGGATACATTACTGCAGTTTCAGGAAAACTAGCAGAAACAAACCGTCACAAACAATTTATTCCTCCTGTTTATGATATGCTTGTTAAAGATTCCTATTATTTACAAGAGAAAGGTGTTTTAAATGACATGAGTGTTGAAATAGACAGTTTAGAAAACAGTACTGACTATTTGGAATTAATTGCGCTTTATAAATCAAAAGGTGAAAAAGCAGACTTAGATATTCGTGAGAAAAAAGAGGACTTAAAAACAACCAAAAACGAAAGAGATTTAAGAAGAGATAAAGCAAAAATTGAGTTATCAGCAGAAGTCTATACTGATTTTGAAAACACTTTGAGCAAAGAGAGTTTAAAAGCTAAACATTTTTTTAATAATGTAAATCGCTTTTGGGAACACACTTTAAATCCAATTAAAGAAAAACTATCTGTTTTAAAAAATCACATAGCAGACTTAAAAACACAACGCAAAAACAAATCAATAGCCTTACAGCAATACATTTCGGATCAATACCACTTTTTAAATTCAAAAAAAGAAATAAAAAACTTATCTCAATTATTTGCGGATACGCCCGTTCAAAATCTACCGGCAGGTTCTGGTGAATGTGCTGCACCAAAGTTATTACAATATGCTTTTTTAAACGGTTTAAAACCAATTGCCATGGCCGAGTTTTGGTGGGGACAATCACCAAATAAAGAAATAAGAAAACACAAACACTTTTACCCAGCTTGTCAAGGTAAGTGTAAACCCATTTTAGCACATATGTTAAATGGTATTGACATGGATAAAAATCCACTACTAGAAAACCCTGCCATTGGTAAAGAGCTTGAAACAATTTTTGAGGATGATCATTTGATTGTTATTTACAAACCTGAGGAGTTTTTATCAGTACCTGGTATTGACATTAAAGATTCAGTTTACACTAGAATTAAACATCAAATTAAAAATATTACTGGTCCAATTATTATCCACCGATTAGATATGTCTACATCTGGGTTATTGGTGTTAGCCAAAAATAAAAAAGCCCACAAAGCATTGCAAAGTCAGTTTATTAAACGAACAATAAAAAAAAGATACACGGCTTTATTGGATGGTATTATAACTAAAGATAACGGCACTATAGATTTGCCACTTAGGGTTGATTTAGATGACAGACCGAGACAATTGGTTTGTTTTGAATATGGAAAACCGTCAAAAACAAACTGGGAAGTAATTGAACGTAAAGATGGGAAAACAAAAGTTCACTTCTACCCTATTTCTGGACGAACACATCAACTGCGTGTACATGCGTCTCACAACTTAGGACTGAATACACCAATTGTTGGTGATGACTTATATGGTACAAAATCTAAACGTTTGCATTTACATGCAGATACGCTAGAATTTACACATCCAGAAACGAAAGAAAATATGTCGTTTCATAAAAAACCTGAGTTTTAGTCTTCAAGAATTAAATTTAATATTACTCTATAATAAATATTCAAAACAAAGTTTAAAACACATCAATAATACTGGTAATTCTTTGTTGTATTATTGTCAATATTCTTTTATTAAAATCGCTTTTAGTATTACAATATAAAGTAAACTCTTGTGTCGTAAAATGTCCAATTACAATTCCTTTCAATTCTGATTTAAAGGCATTGTCTTTTTTAAAAACTGTTGAAATTAGTTCTAGTTTCTTTAAATTAGACACGCCTTGAAATTTAAATTTCTTTGAAATTAGATAATTTTTGAAATAGGATACTAATAATTCATGTTGCAACTTTATAATAGGTCTTAATGTTTCATTCTGAAAACGTTCTTCAATACTTTTATTTGAAATGGCGTTAATCCCTTCAATTATTGGTCTAATACTTTTTTTACTATCTCGATTCATATTCTGTTTTTTTCCAAATTTTATCCGCATTTAAAACAAATGCCCCAAGATGCTCCATTCCCCAACTATCTGGTGGTATAATGGATAAAAAGTTTTCTCCATTTTTATCAGAAAAATATAAATAATACTCCTTTCCAATGATAGGTTCAAAGTTCATATTTGCCTTATATAACATATCATTTATCTCGTACTCTTCAATTAATACTTGATATTCTTCTTTAATTAATTCTATCTTATTTTTAAATGAATGATTGAAACTGTTTACATTAGTATTAATCCATCTAGACAGACCCTTTGCTAAAATACTAGGTGCTCCAACATTAGTTCCATAAGCTAATAAATTCGCATTATAGGATTGCGTTTCTTTATCAAAAACTACATTATCAGGGCGTTTTTTTCTTCTAAAATCAGGAACCTCTGACAACCTAGCATACGGCATTTTTTCCGTCTTTGATACCACAGAATATTGATTTAGTCCTGTTACACAGATATCCTTTGCTTGTTCTAAATCAATTTGACCATCCTCTTCAACAAAGTTGTCTTCTATAAATACTTCTTGCACTTCACCAACAATTAAGCGTGTACCATTCGCGTCAATTTCGATATCACTTTCTAACTTTAATCCTAGTTTGATTTTACTTTCACCTACAAAAGGAGCAGAAAAGGAGTCTGAAAACTCAGGTGTCAAATTGCATTTATCAAATTCAGATGTAGAGCTAGGAAATTTAATAGACGTGTAGTGAGCCTGCTTTAAAAAAGATCTATGCACGTGATTAATTGTATAATAACCAGTAGCCTTAATATTGGTATATGTATTTCTTTCCACAGTCAACGGCCTCATAATAAAGCCAATCAAAGGAGGCGAAGATCCAATATGAACAATTGAATTAAATATTGCCAAATTAGTATCTCCATTTTCAGCTTTTGTTCCAATTAAGTGAACAGCTTTATATCCTGAAATTGAGTTAACAAACTTTAAACGGAAGCGTTTGTTCCAATTCATTATATCAGTCAAACTTGTTTTCATAGCCTTATTGATTATTGATTATACACACCATATTTTGATTCTAATGCTTGTTTTCTGTATTCAAAAATTTGCTCTAACTTACTTTTTATCAGAAACGTATTAGCAATAGCTCCTAAAAAGCCAAACGGAGGAATATAACTTACTATGTCTCTCATTAAAACCCCACCTGGTATTTCCTCTATAAAATGTTGGTGGTGCCATAATTTGTATGGCCCCATTCGTTGTTCATCAATAAAAGAATGACCATCCTTAATATGTGTGATCTCTGTTACCCATTTGGTTTTAATACTAAACACAGGCTTAACAATATAGCTTATAATCATCCCCTCATACATTTTTTCTGCCACATTGTTAGACGTGATATCAAAACCCATATAAGCAGGTGTGATCTTTTTTAAATTAGCGGGGGAAGATACAAAATCCCACACCTCTTTTTTAGATGCTTTTATTTTTTGCGTACGTTCGAATTGGTAAAAACCCATAACTTTTATTAATTTAATTTTTCAATTTGTTCTAATATTTTGTTTGCTTCAGCCACTTTTGCATCACTAGCAGTTCTATTTGTTTTTGATAAGGTATGTGCCTCTTTCAAGCAGAGTTCATATTTCTTTTCCAACTTCTCTTTTTCTGTTTTTCTTTTAAATATACTAAACATAATTTTTAATTTTTAAGTTAGGCTATTTAGGCCTGTTTTATAAGTAAGTAATGCACGTTCTCTTGCCATTTTATGTTCTACAATCGGTTTATAATTTAGTTCACTTAATTCAGGAACCCAACTTGTCACATATTTTAATTTGGAGTCAAATTTTAAAGTTTGTGCGCTAGGACTAAATACGCGAAAGTAAGGAGCTGAATCACATCCTGTTCCTGCAACCCATTGCCAATTTCCATTATTAGATGCTAACTCATAATCTAACAATTTTTCAGCAAAATAGGCCTCTCCCCATCTCCAGTCAATCAATAAGTGCTTGCATAAAAAACTAGCAGTAACCATTCTAACTCTATTATGCATATAGCCTGTTTGGTTCAACTGCCTCATTCCTGCATCAACAATTGGGTAGCCAGTTTCACCTTTACACCATAGATCAAATTCTGCTTTATTATTTCGCCAAACAATCCCATTATACTTAACTTTAAAATTTTGATTAATTACCCTTGGAAAGTGAACTAGTATTTGAATAAAAAACTCTCTCCATATCAGTTCGCTTAAAAAAACGGAGTCTGATGGCTTAAGTTTATTTATTATAGCTCTAACACTTACTGTTCCAAACCGTAAATGTGGGCCTAGATAACTCGTATCATTTAAAGCTGGAAAGTCTCTTGAAATTTCATAATTATCGAGTGTATCAAGTGAAAAATCCTGAACTATTATAGTTGATTCAGCTATACCTAACTCTAACCGTGTTGGAAAAGTCAAACTTAACTTTACTAAATTTGAATAACAAGTAGTGGCTGAACACTGTATAGGATTTGCAGCTAAATGCTTTAGCCACTTATTTTTAAAAGGAGTATACACCGTGTAAGGTGATTTGTCGTCTTTAAGTATTGTACCAGGCTTAAATATTACATGATCAGTAAATGACTTAAGCTTGATTTGTTTTGACGCAAGCATAGTAGATATCGCTTTATCCCTCTCTAAAGCATAAGGTTCATAATCTTCATTTACATAAACATCCTGTACCTCATAGTCATTCAAAATAGTTACCCATGCATCAGCTACAGAACTTTTAAAAATCCTCAAAGCACTATTATGTTTGATTAGTAGGCTATTTATAATATTTAAACTGTCATAGATAAAATTTACTCTAGCGTCATCTTTATCTAATCCATCCAAAATATCATCATCAAAGATAAAGATAGGAAGTACTGGAACATCTGATTTTAAAGCATTAGTTAATGCAGTATTATCCTCAGTTCTGAGATCTCTTCTAAACCAAAATATAGAAACTTTCATTTTTTCTGTTTAACTAATAAGTTATAAAGTTAAACAAAATATATTTCAATAGACATAAAAAGAGAAATTTAAATTCTAATATAAAAAAGTAATAATAATTCAGACCGAGACAATTGGTTTGTTTTGAAGATGGAAAACCGTCAAAAACAAACAGGGAAGTGATTGAACGTTAAGATGGGAAAACAAAAGTTCACTTCAACCCTATTTCTGGACGAACACATCAACTGCGTGTATATGCATCTCATAACTTAGGCCTGAATACACCAATTGTTGTTGATGAAATATATGGTACAAAATCTAAACGTTTGTATTTATATTTAGATACGCTAGAATTTACACATCCCGAAACGAAAGAAAATATGTCATTTCATAGAAAAGCTGAATTTTAATATTTTTAAGACCTGAAAGCAAAAATAAAGATGAGTTCAGACGGCCTTAAGTAAATTAAGAACCATCTTTGCCTTCTAAAACAATAATGTTAACTTTATACCTAATAAATATAAGTCCATTTCCCCCCTTACTAATTCTTACACAAATCGTAGTTAAGTAACTTAATATCATTCAAACGGATGAAAAAATATGCCTAAAAACAACTTTATATATTCCTTTAATTATGACGGTAATGAAAATGAACTGTGTAAGTTAGAATCGAGACATATTTTTAAAGCGGAAGAAAAGGATAAGTTTCTTTTTTCTGATCTAAAAATAGACCCTTCAAGTAGTGCTTTTATTAAAAAAAGATTGGATATTATTTCATCTTCTGATGATTATTTGACGTTAATACAGCAAGTTAAAAATGAAAAGATATGTATTGAACGTTTTAAAGTTGAATATTTAGTTTTGCATGGTGATACGACTGAATATGCTGAACGGCTTAAAAAATTAAGAGATATAGGTTTCAGTATTGAAGGTGAAGCTGACTATTACAGTCCGACAACAATATATGCCCTATGTTATTATAATGGGATTTGGTATTTTGGTGCACTCATTAAAAACAATTTTGATTGGCATAAGCATAAGTTAAAACCAAACTCATTTAGTAACTCAATTACCATGAGTATTGCCAAATCACTTATAAATATTGCAACAAAGGTAAATAAAAAAACAACAGTATTAGACGCCTGTTGTGGTGTTGGTACAATACTATTAGAAGGCTGTTTTGCAGGACACAACATTTCTGGTTGCGACATTAACGAAAAGACATGTAAGTATGCACAAGAAAACTTATCATTCTTTAACTATACTGCAAGTCTATATCACTCCGACATTAAAGATATTAGTAAAAAATATGATGCTGCTATTATTGACTTGCCATACAATTTATTCACTAAAGTAATTGATACGACTGACGCACACATTATTGAATCCACAGCAAAAATTACAAATCGACTTATTATTGTATCTACCTCTGACATTACAGACTTAATTAACAATGCAGGGTTTAGAGTATCTGATTATTGTAGCGTTAAGAAAAAAGGAAAGAAAAATTTCTCTAGAAAAATTTGGGTTTGCGAAAAGATTGATTCAAACATTTAACTCGAAAAAGGGAATTATAAAACATTATTCACGCTTATTATCTACCGTTTATCATTTTCTACAGCACCACTTTAATTTTTTCATTAATTTTGGTACAACAAAACATTAAATCTATACTCATGAATAAAATTAATAAAACACTACTTGGCCTTTCTGCAATGGTAATTGCAGTTGGATGTGGTAGCGTTCAAGAAAACACTAACCAAGAAGAAGTTAAAGTCACAACACCTGCTTTTGATTTAAGTCAGATTGATTCGACTATTATGCCATGTGAAGACTTTGAGCAATATGCTGTTGGAAATTGGTTAAAAGACAATCCAGTACCAGAATCTGAAAGCCGTTGGGGAAGTTTCAATACTGTACATGATGCTAACGAAATCAAATTACTTGCAATAGTAGAAAACGCTGTTGATGCTAAAGGAGAAAAAGGAACTGCACTACAACAAGTTGGTGATTTTTATGCTTCTGCTTTAGATTCTAACATGACTAATGAATTAGGAATGAGCCCAATTCAACCATTAATAGATAATATTGACGCGGTAACAAATGTTCAAGAATTAGTTGAAACAATGGCTGAAACAAGAAAAACAGCATCTGGTTCAATATTTTCTGGTTACGTTGGTGTTGATTCAAAAAACAGTTCTAAATATATTATGCATTTATCTCAAGGTGGCTTAGGTTTACCTGATAAATCATACTACACACCATCTGATGAAAGAGGTGAAAACATTTTTAACGAATATAAAAAACACATTTCAGCTTTATTTGTTTTAGCTGGAACAGAACAACTCCTAGCTGATGAAATGGCATTACAAGTTATAGAAATAGAATCAGAATTAGCAGTAAATTCTATGGACAGGGTACAAAGAAGAGATCCTGAATTAACATATAATAAATTATCTATAGCAGCGCTTCAAACATTATGTGGTGCTATTGACTGGACTGCTTACTTTAAAGTTGCTGAATTAAATGGAATTGAAGAAGTAGTGGTTGGACAGCTTGACTTTATGAAAGCTTTAAACGGTTCATTAACAAAATTCCCGATTGAAAACTGGAAAACTTATATGAAGTTTCACCTTATAAATGACATGGCTGGTAATTTAAGTGAAGATTTTGAAAAACAAAGCTTTTCTTTTTATGCTACGACATTAAGAGGTACTAAAGTAATGAAGCCAAGATGGAAAAGAGCACTTTCTAAATCTAACGGAAACGTTGGTGAGCAAATTGGAAAACTATTTGTAGAAAAGCATTTTCCTGAAGAATCAAAACAAAAAGTATTAGATTTAATTGGAAACATTAATACAGTGTTTAAAGAACGTGTTCAAAAGTTAGATTGGATGAGTGAAGACACTAAGGTGAAAGCCATGGAAAAATTAAGTCAATTTACTTACAAAATTGGGTATCCTAACAAATGGGAAGATTACAGTTCGGTTGATGTTTCAGCAAATACATTAGCGCAAAACGTAATGAACATGAACTATTTTGGATACAAAAAAAATGTAAATAGATTAGGTCAACCTGTTGATAAAGGTGAGTGGGGAATGAATCCACAAACTATTAATGCGTATTACAACCCTACTATGAACGAAATTGTATTTCCTGCAGCAATTTTACAACCGCCTTTCTTTAATGCTGACGCTGATGATGCAATCAACTACGGTGGTATTGGTGGTGTTATTGGACATGAATTCTCACATGGTTTTGATGATCAAGGGTGTAAATATGACGGTGAAGGAAACTTAAACAACTGGTGGTCTGAACAAGATTTGGCTAACTTTAGTGAAAGAACTACTAAGCTGGTTAACCAATTTGACGGCTATGAAGTAGCTGAAGGTAACCATGTAAATGGAAACTTAACGTTAGGTGAAAACATTGCTGATATTGCTGGAATTACTTTATCTTACTATGCTTTAGAAAAAGCAATGGCCGGAAAAGAAGATCCAATGATTGGTGGTTATGATTATAAACAACGTTTCTTTTTAAGTTGGGCTCAAGTATGGCATACAAATGCTAAAGATGAGTTTTTAATTAACCAAGTTAAAACTGACCCACACTCGCCTACAAGATTCAGAACAAATGGACCGTTAACTAACATGATTGAATTTCAACATGCTTTTGGATGTAAAGAAGGTGCTATGATTGCTCCTGACAGTTTAAAAGTAACAATCTGGTAACATACTAGTTTAAAAATATTAAAGTCCTCACATTTTTTGTGGGGACTTTTTTTTGTGATTATATTACTGGTAAAAACCAAATTCACTTTGTACTATCAGTATGAATTTACCTCATTTTTATGATTCCTAACATAAGTCAATCCACTTAACTAATATATTTCAAATTTAAACTGTATATTTGGGTGTACCCTATGAACTAAAGTACTATTTGTAAACGTTTACTAATGGAAATACATTTGGCTTTACTAGGGTTTATAATGCGAATACATGTAACAGAATACATATCAAACTGTTAGGTATCATAAAATGAAAAGTGTAACTATACTAATATTATTAATACTTACTGCAACTATATCTTTGTCACAAGAGAATAATAAAATATTCTATGACGACTATATAGAATGCTTTTTTGACAACAATTCCAAACAAGCATTGTTGGTTTATGATTCAATTAATGGAAATTTAATCAAGTCCTTAACAATAGACAGAAGAAAACAAAAGTACAGTTGGTATAAAATAGCTTTACAAGAAACAATTGACGGTTGGGCTAAAATTGAAAACATAATGATTGCTCCGATTCCAACAGATTCTATTAACAATGAATTAAGAGTGCTTAAGGACAAGTGGATAAAAATTGAAAATTTAAAGTTCAATACTACAGAAGTCTCAATTTCTGATTCTTTATTTATACCGTTCTATACAGAACCAGACGTTAACTCTGAGCTGACTTGTAAATCAGGAATATTTTTAAAACTCACATTAATAGAAACTAAAGGCTTTTGGTCAAAAGTTTCTTTTGAGCTTGATGGAACAAATTATTCTGCATGGATAGCTAAAGAATATTATTGTGCTTACCCTTGGACAGCATGCCCTTAAGACTAAACGAATACCTAACCAAAACTATTATTTAATAGAGAGTGCAGCGCTTAATTGAAGGTTCAGTATTTCATAGAATTCCGATAACTATCGGTAATAAAATAAGGCATTGCTAGATCTAAAGATAAAATAAATGGACAAATTCAAAAATAAATATCGTATTACCTCTGCCCGATTGAAATTTTGGGATTATAGGAATAATGGTGCGTATTTTATTACAATTTGTACCGCCAATCGGGAACATTATTTTGGTGAAATTGAAAATGGTATCATGCAATTAAACGAAATAGGGAAATTGGCAGAAAAATATTGGATGGAAATTCCTAAACATTTTCCATTTGTAGAATTGGGTAATTTTGTAATCATGCCAAATCATACGCATGGTATTTTGATTATGGATAAACCCATAAATGGTTTGGATGACGATTTGAATGGTGGTTTGAATGGTGGTTTGGATGGTGGTTTGAATGGTGGTTTGAATGGTGGTTTGAATGGTGGTTTGAATGGTGGTTTGAATGGTGGTTTGAATGGTGGTTTGAATGGTGGTTTGAATGGTGGTTTGAATGGTGGTTTGAATGGTGGTTTGGATGGTGGTTTGGATGACGTAGAGACGTTGCAATGCAACGTCTCTACCGCAAAAACCATCACCAAAAAAACCATCACCAAAAAAACCATCACCAAAAAAACCATCACCAAAAAAACCATCACCGCAAAAACCAATGCAAACAAAATCACAATCAATAAAACCATTATCACCGATAATAAAAAAATAAAAAACGAACAAATGGCGAAAATTTCACCTAAACCTGGTTCTATTTCCACCATTATACGGTCGTATAAATCTGTAGTATCAAAAAATGCTCGAAAAATTCATGCAGATTTTGGATGGCAATCCCGTTTTCACGATCACATTATACGCAATACTACTTCATTTAATAATATTCAAAATTACATTACCGAAAACCCATTAAACTGGGGTAAAGATAAATTTCATGGCTAAACAACCAGAACAAATATTAAAAATAAATTAGTGGCTCAGCTTCAAAGGATGTAATATAAAAAGCTGGGTATTAAAGATGAAAACGATTTTATCAAAAAAATTTAGAAACTAACCATTTCCAATAATTAAAAACTTATGAAACAGAACATATTTTATACTGTAATTATTTTACTTTTTCTTAGTTGTATCAAAGAGAAATACGACTCTATACCGCACGGATATTACACGGTTGAATATACAAATATGGCTTGGGGATATCAATATAATGGTTGGATTATTGATGCTGATGGAAATGTAATGTCTTTTAACTTACCAACTTCTAACTGGAATGGGACTGACTCTTTAGGCTTCATATCAGAAACTGACTTATTAAACAACATAGCAATGTGTGATACGAGTATTGAGAAAGTAACTGAAAGAAAACTTTATCTAAACAACAAGCTTATTCAAGGCGCAGCAATGGGAACGCTTACCGAGAAAAAAAACACAAGTAATGATGCCGGTAGTACAAAATACTCATGCTATTATTATGATATAGAAATGGATGCATTTAAAAAAGTACTATTGAATGTAGAGGGAGACTGGAGCTACCACAACGAAAGTACTGAAGCGAAAAAAATTACTACGTGGATGAAAAAAATAAACTAAATATTGTCAATAAAACCTATACGTAATACAGGTTTACACCAAACGAAAGGTCTATGTGTTTAATCATTCCAATAACTATCAAAACTACTAATACTTTAACTTGACATAAAAATGTTTATATTTGACTGGGTATTATATTTAGAATTTAATTTATTTAACTCCTACCAAACCCATCCACGGTCAAACTTAATTGACATGATAATTATATTAAAATGAATTGGACATATACTTTATTGTTTCTACTATTACACACAAGTGCATTCTCACAAACGTTAGCTCCCTCACGCAGTGTTGATTGGACGCTTGCAGGCTTGAGAGACACAACAACAAATAATTTTATAGAAATAGATATGCAAACACAAGGTGCCGTTGGTGATGGCATCCTACCTAATGATTCTATTATTGTTAATGTATTATCATCTATTACTGCGCCTGGTGCAATTCTAAATTTTCCAATTGGAAATTACCTTTTTAATAATACAATACATATTCCAAGTAATATAATTATAAGAGGTCAAGGGGTTGGTAGCACAACTTTTATTATGAATTCAGGGGGACAAAATCATTCTATTAATATTAAAGGGGTTATAATCCAGTCAGACACAACTTCTATAATAGAACCTGCAATAAAGGATAGTAATTTTATAGTTGTATCTGACCCAACAAATTTTTCAATTGGTAATTGGGTACAAATCATACAAAACGATAACGATTTAGTCACTTCAACTTGGGCAGAAAATAGTGTAGGTCAAATTCTTAAAATAGAATCTATTTTTAACAATAAAGTATTTTTCAATTCTCCTTTGCGTATAAATTTTGATACGATTCGTTCACCATACATAGTAAAGATAAACCCAGTAGAGAATGTAGGTATTGAATGTCTTAAAATTCAACGCATGGACGATACTGCTCCACAACAATCGAGTAATATTAATTTTACTTATGCTGTTAATTGCTGGGTAAAAGGCATAGAATCTGAAGACTGTACATTTAGTCATTTAGAAGCTAACCGTTCTTCTAACCTTTATATTTCAAAATCATATTTCCATCATGCGTTTGGTTATGGTGGTGGTGGCCGTGGGTATGGCGTTATGATCCAATCTACCTCTAATGAATGCTTGGTTGAAAATAATATTTTTGAACACCTACGTCATTCAATGATTGTACAGTCAGGTGCTAATGGAAACGTTTTTACTTACAATTACTCTTTTGACCCCTATTGGGATTCTACACCAACTAATTCGGCTGGTGATATGGTTTTACATGGTAACTATGTATTCGCTAACTTATTTGAACAAAACATCTGTCAGAATATTGTTATTGACAATTCACATGGACCCAATGGACCTTACAATACTTTTTTAAGAAACAGGTCTGAAGGGTTTGGTATATTCTTTAGTTCGACTAATTCACCAAATCAAAATTTTTTAGGCAATGAAATCCCGAATACTAGCTTTCCTTACAGCTTAGTTAATTACACCATACTAGGAAGTGGTCATTTTCTACACGGCAACAACAATAAGGGTACAATTCATCCTGCGGGAACAAGTCTACTATTAGATTCTAGTTATACATATAGTCAAAAACCTAATTTTATACCAAATAGCCAATGGGTAGGAATTGGCGCTTCAAATAGTATGGGTAGCAACTCTATACCAGCCAAAGACAGATATAATTCTGGAACTATTTTCAATAATGCTTGTAGTAATGATAATAGTATAGGTATTGAGAAAGTTTTTGAAACAGAAGAAGTTGTATTGATTTTCCCTAATCCATTTGTATCAGAAATAACAATAGAAAGTTCTCATTTCATAGATAATTTAAAGGTCATTAATTCAATAGGTAAAACTGTTTCTTACCAACAAAACATAGGCTTATCAAACCGAATTAGTACATCAGATTGGGAAAATGGGGTTTACCTGATATTAATTAATTTTTCTAACCATAAATCCATTAAGAAAACAATTATAAAAACTAACTGATGTTTTGAATAAATTGTGGGAA
>Ga0307999_1000034_pt1 | contig 32485 bp, 48 predicted proteins | sample Neamet1_FD_203158 | JGI IMG/M metagenome (GOLD analysis project Ga0307999, IMG submission 203158) | Marine microbial communities from water near the shore, Antarctic Ocean - #1 | ecosystem: Environmental > Aquatic > Marine > Unclassified | place: Southern Ocean | collected 2014-06-04 | reverse complement strand
TAGATAGAGAAACAGTGAGATGTATTTTAGAACCTTCACATTCAATATATATATAAATCCATAAAAAACAGATATGAAAAACTTAACAGTAAGCACGAAAGACATTAGGCATAATATGACAGATGTCCAATTATTAAAAACTATCAAAGAATTAAAAGATATGTTAAAATTTGCAAAGTTGGAATACCAAATACGCAACTATTAATATGACTATTAATCATGAAACATTAATTTCTATTAAATCACAGATAGAAAACCTAATTAGTGTTGACCCTCAAATTACAGATGCGATTGTGTCAATACAATTAAAAAAGAGTGATGAAAAAAACTTTATGTATATAACCTTAATAAACAGATAAATAAATGGGAACATCAAAAGATAACTTAATACAGAGAACTACAGAACTAGAAGGTAACTTAATGGAAGAACAAGCTAAAAGTATCGAATATGAAAATAGATACAATCAATTGCTAGAAGAAAACAAAGATTTTGAAGAACAATTAAGAATAGCAAAAGATGATTTAAAATTTTGCAGAAACAAAAATAAAAATTTAGAAGACCAACTAAAAAGCAAAGTAACATATATACACGAAACAAGCCACTTATATTGTAGTGATGGAGAAATGCACATACAGTATGGAGATTGCGACAATGAGAATTGGGTCGTATATAATACAGACCAATTATTTAAAGACCTTCCTTTTATAATTAATCAAGTTGTAAAAGAAAACAAGAAAATGCAATCATATTATTTAGGGCAAATAAAAAAAGAGCTATTAGATTTAATGGTTGAAGGTGAAGACAAATATATGGATATTGACGAACAAGCTATAAATGACCCCAAAGATATATGATTTTATTAGTAGATGCTGACAGCTTAATCTTTGCAAGTTGTTACAGAAAAAGAGAAAATCCTGAAGACGAAAAATACTATACTGATATAGCAGATGCTAGGACTAAATTTGACCAACAGTTTATGGCAATTGTAAATAGCTTAGAAGAGGTTTATAATATTGATAAAGTGATTACGTTTAGTGGATCAAAGGGTAACTTTAGAAAGCTTCTTACCAACACCTATAAGGCTAATAGAAAAGATGCAGTTCTACCTCCTCTATTAAATGAAATGCACAAATTTGTAAAACAACAATACGATAGCATATATGGCTATGGAGTTGAAACAGATGACATGGTAGCTAGATACTGGTATAACATCAGTCAAGACATTGGAAGAAACGAAGTCATGATCGTTTCAATTGACAAAGACTATAGACAGTTTCCTTGTCTTTTATATAACTACCATTATATGCATAGAGAGATTTACGATATATCTGAGGAACAAGCGATGTATAATTTTTATGAGCAAATGATAGCAGGAGATGGTGCAGACAATGTCAATTACTTTAAAGGAAAAGGCAAGAAGTTTAGTGAGAAATATTTTGCTAATTGTGATACTAAATATAAATATACTAGAAAATTATTCGAATTATTTATTCAAAAATATAAAGGAAAAGCAAGACAGAAATATGCAGAGTGCTATCATTTATTAAAATTAAGAACAAATTAATAAATTATGAACGCAAGACAAACATCAATAGATTGCTATAAACAAATTATATTAGAAGGATTACTTTCAAAAAGAAGGTTACAAGTGTATGAGATTTTACTTGAGAATGGCTGTTTAACAGGAACAGAAATATCAATTTTGTTTAAACAAAAACACTTCAGTTCAAACCATAGTGAAGGAATAAGAAACAGAGTTTCAGAGTTATTTGAGAGAGGTGTAGTTTATGAAAAAGCAATAGTTGAATGTAAAAGCACAGGAAGAAAGGTAACTCAATGGGATTTGACAGATAAACTTCCTATTAAAATAAAAAATTCAAATAAAACAAAAAAACAAAGAATTAATGATGCTATAAATTCCTTACGTGAGTTATATAAAAATAAGAATAGTACAAATGAGGAGTGGAAAAGAGTAGCTGATTTAATTAAGAAAGTATAAAAGACAATGAACGAACAACTAGAACCAGACATTCCTTTTATTGGACCAATATCTATTACTGGATATGCTGATGCAATAGCTGATAAGATAATTAAACTTTCAGGCATTGATATATTTAAAAATAGCAGGGAACGAAAATATGTAGAATACAGGGGTTTGCTGTCTTATATGTTGAGAGAGAAAATGCACATGACTCTACAGGGTATTGTTGACTTTTTTAAATTAAACAAAAAAGATATGCATCATGCTACTGTAATACACTTGCTTAAAATGTATCCTATTTATAAGATCAATAATCCAACGCTTTGTAATATCGAGAAAAAATTTGTGTTTAATTCTATTATCCCATACGATGAGGAGGATAAAATAAATTACTTAGAAAACAAATACATATTATTAGAGGAACAGCATAAAGAACTAATGCTTAAATCTCAGCATCCAATAGTTAGATTTAGTTTAAATATAGACGAAGACAAAGTTGATGTGATGTTAAAACAAATGAAGATTATTAAGAAATCTTGGGACTGGAAAACAAACAAATAAATTATATAATTATGAAAATAGAAAAAATAAGCATAGGGAATATTACAGAAAACCCTGAAAACCCAAGAATCATAAAAGGAGATAAATTTAATAAATTAGTAAAAAGCATTAAAGATTTTCCAGAGATGCTTAAAATTAGACCAATTGTTATAAATGATGACAATATGATACTTGGTGGCAATATGAGATATAAGGCTAGTATAAAAGCAGGACTTAAAGAAGTTCATATTATTAGAGCAAAAGGTTTAACAAAGGAACAACAAGCAGAATTTATTGCTAAAGACAATGTGGGGTTTGGCGAATGGGACTGGGATGTTTTGGCTAATACTTGGGACTTAGAGAAACTAGAGGAGTGGGGTTTAGAAGTACCTAGCATTGAGGACTTTACAGGAGTTGAAGAACAAGAAATTGAATTTAGCGAATACTTAGATGAAGCTCATAATTATGTTGTTTTACTATTTGATTCCGAAGTTGATTGGCTTTCTGCACAAACTCATTTTGAATTAAAATCGGTTCACTCTAAAAGAGCTAATGGAAAACCTTGGAGCAAAGGAATTGGCAGAGTAATAAATGGAGCAGATTATTTAAATAAGATAACTGATGAATAATATATATATACCATCATACAATCGTGCTGACTCTGTAAAGACTTATGAATATTTAGGTTACGGAAAAATAATAGTTCCTAAATCTCAGGAAGTAGCTTATAAAAAAAGGTACGGAAATGCAGTATATAGTATACCAGACGAAAGGGATGGAACTGTATCAAAAAAAAGAAACGCTATCTTAGATTTAATTACTAAAGAACAAGAAGATGGCTACGGTTGGATTATAGATGACGACTTAGTTAATATTAAAAGAAAAAAAGAAAACCTTGACTTAAAATCTGAAGAAGCGTTAGAGCTGTTAGAAAAAGTACAAATAATGGCTAGTGACATGGGTATTAATTATGCAGGTTTTGATTACTCACTTGATAATATGAAGCTAAAAGATATGTCACCATTTTCTTTTACTAAGATTATCTTTGGCTGTACGTTGGTAAATGCTCATGATGGATTAAAATACGATGAAAGATTTAAAATAAACGAAGACGTTGAATTTTGGGTACAGAAATTAAATCTAAATAGAAAGCTTTTAAAAGACAATCAATACGCAATGGTATTCTACGGAGACGATGGTGGCAAAGATTCTGTCATTGGATATTCAAGAAATGATGCTAGAGTCTATGCTACTATGCTTAACAATAAATGGGGAAAACAAATCATGGTTTGGGACAAGGGACGTTTCAGATTTAAAACTCCAATTATAGGAGCTTAAAAACATTAAAATCATATGCAAGTATATTCGCCAAGTTATAAAAGAAGTGACGGTGTAAAGACACATAAAATAATTCCTAACGTAATATATTGCGTAGCAGAGTTTGAGTCAGAAAAGTACCTTAAAAAAGGTTACAATGTAGTTACAATGCCTGATCAAGTACAAGGTAACATCTCACGAGTTAGAAATTGGATGCTTGACAATGTTATAAAAGAAAAAGGAATTATTATTGACGATGACATAGAGGGTTTTAAAAGATGGACGATTGAAGATGGTAAACCAAAAATTGTTAATGCTGATATATTAGAATTTATCGAATTTGGCTTTTGGCATTGCGAAGAGTTTGGTGCTAAATTATGGGGTTTAAATATAATAGGAGACAAAGGAAGTTATAGAGAGTACTCGCCCTTTAGTTTAACTAATCCTATAAGCGGATCATTTATGGGGTTTATAAATAACCCACTTAGATTTGATGAACGAATACCATTAAAAGAAGATTACGATTACTCAATACAAAATTTAAATATCTACAGAAAACTATTAAGATTCAATCATACTTTTATGATCAAGAAAGACCACGGAAACTTAGGGGGTTGTGCTGATATGAGAACTATGGCAAGAGAAAAAGAACAGTTAGCCTTATTGCAGAAAAAATGGGGTAGCAAGATTATCAAGATAGACACAACACAGAGAGGCAAGAAGAAGAAAAACTTTGACTTTAATCCTATAATAAAAACACCAATAAAAGGCATTTAATATGAACAAAACTGAACAGCATAAAAAGGCAATATTAGAAGCACTAGAGAAATCTTTAGGAGTTGTTACTACATCCTGCAAAAAAGTAGGAATAGGAAGAACACAATTTTACAATTGGTTAAATGATGATAATGAATTTAGAACAAAAGTAGATGACATACAGAACGTAGCATTAGATTTTGCTGAATCACAATTACACAAACAAATTGGAGATGGAAACACAAGTGCTACTATATTCTATTTAAAGACTAAAGGAAAAAATAGGGGATACGTAGAGAGACAAGAAATAACTGGAGCAGAAGGGATGCCTACTAACTTTCAAATTGAAATCATTGGGAGAACTAAAGATAAAGACTAACGTAGTCTATGAGCATTTATTAGATAATCAAAAGAAGATTTTAGTTGAACAGGGTGGTACAAGGTCTGGAAAAACATACAATATCATTCTATGGATTATATTTCATTATTGTACTCATAACCGTAATAAGATTGTAACCATTTGTCGAAAGACTTTTCCTAGTTTACGTGCAACAGTATTGCGTGACTTTATGGGTATCTTACAAAGTCATAACATATATAGTGAAAGGTTTCATAATAAGTCTAACTCTGAATATAACCTATACGGAAACTTAATTGAGTTTATATCACTAGACCAACCACAGAAGATTAGAGGGCGAAAAAGAGACTTACTATTCATCAATGAAGCAAATGAGTTATATTTTGAAGACTGGCAACAATTAATATTTAGAACTCAAGAAAGTATAATTCTAGACTTTAATCCATCAGACGAATACCATTGGATATATGATAAAGTAATACCAAGAGAAGATTGCGCATTTTTTAAGACTACATATCTAGACAATCCATTTGTTGAAGATTCTATAATAAAAGAGATAGAGAGACTAAAAGATACAGATGAGCAATACTGGAGGGTTTATGGACTAGGAGAAAGAGCAGCTAGTAAAAGCACTATATTTAATTATACAGAGGTACAACAAATGCCTGTAGATGCAAACTTAATAGCATACGGAATGGATTTCGGTTACTCTAATGACCCAACCACTTTGGTTTCTGTTTATTCTATTGGACATGACTTGTATATAAAAGAACACTTATATAGAACACAAATGACTACTAGAGATATTGACATATTCCTAAAGGAAGAAAAATTACTATCCAATCCTATATACGCTGATAGTGCAGAACCTCGACTAATCGCTGAACTAAGGCGAATGGGGCATAATATATTCCCTAGCATTAAAGGAAAAGATTCTATTAATGCAGGGATTGATTTATTGAAGAGATATAAAATACACATATTATCTTCATCAACTAATGCTATATCTGAATTTAGAAACTATAAGTGGAGGGAAGACAAAGCAGGTATGCTTACAAATGTTCCTGAAGATAAACACAACCACATTATTGACCCATGTAGATATGCAACGTATTCTATACTGTCAAGACCAAACTTTGGAAAATATACTCTAAACTAAAATAAGTTAATAACAATTAGGTTAATAACTTAAATAGTTGTATATTGAAGTATATTACTAATTAAGGTAGTATATAAACAGAAAAGATGTTAAGATTAAAAGTAAGTAAAGATTCAACCATAGGTAAAATATTATTAGGTAAAACCAGAGGATTTCATGACTGGTATGTTAAAAAAATACTAGACAATAGATGGAAGTATGAAGTAATTAATTAATAATTTAAAAAACATAACAATGAGAACACTTGATAAATACAAACAAAACTTACACATACAAGGAAACAATGTATGGAGTTACTCTACAATAGTAGCTAAAATAGAAGGCAATGATTTACTACAATTAGGCTATTGGAGTCAAACAACACAAAAGCACATAAACTATGTAGCTGATGAATTGGATTTAATCTTAATAAAAAACTAATTATGATAAAAGAATTTTTAAAGAAAGACCCAAATAATTGGAAGTGGCTAATTTGTTTTTATACAATAGCCTTAGTAGTATGTTTACTTTTATCTATACAGATATGAGTTGGGATGACTATTTAAATCCACATGAGCAACCTGAGTATTCTTGTTCTCATTGTGAAAAGCCAATGCATAACGATAAAGGTTATTGCAGTAACAGTTGTTACGAAGCAGATATGATGTAGGAATAACTTGGGAAAACTTACATCTAAAGGGTAGCTAGAAATGGCTGCCTTTTTTTTTATTACTTTTACTATTCTAAATAAACTAAAAAAATACGTTATATACATATGAAACTGAATATAAAAATACCTTCATCTTTAAAAGAAATAACACTAAGACAATATAAAAGATATTTGAAGTTGCAGGAGACAGTAAAAGAAGAAAGGTTTTTAAACGCAAAAATGATCGAAATATTTTGCAATGTAAAACTTCAAGATGTAATGCTTTTAAAATTAAACGACTCTAATGAAATAATAAGTATGCTCTCTGAACTATTTGAAAAGAAACCTAGTCTAGTATCTAAGTTTAAATTAAATGGCTTAGAGTATGGCTTTCAACCTCAATTAGATGATTTAACATTAGGAGAATACATTGACTTAGATACCTACATAGGTGACTGGGAGAATATGGAAAAGGCAATGAATGTATTATACAGACCAGTTCTTGTTAAGTTAAAAGACAAATATAGTATTGAAAAATACAGACCAGAAACATCTGACAAATTACTAGACATGCCAATGGATGCGGCAATGTCTTCAATTTTTTTTTTGTGGAGTTTAGGACTAGAATTATCGAAAACTATGACGAGCTCTTTAGTGGAGGAGGAGGGCAAAGCCTTGACCCAGTATCTAACTTCTCAAAAAAATGGGGATGGTATCAATCAATTTTCGGACTCGCTCAAGGCGATATTACAAGATTTGAAAATATCACAGAATTAAAGTTTCACGAGTGTTTTATGATGCTCTCATTTATGAAAGACAAAAGTGAAGTAGAAGCAAAACAAATGAAGAAAAAATTTAAATAATGGCAAATCAAGGAGTAAGAGGGTTTTACCAATTAACTGAAACTATTAAGACAGAGTTACTGCAAGACCAAAACATCAATACAGTAACTACTGGAGACATTACAGATGTCAACTTAAACAAGCAGGATATATTCCCTTTAGGTCATATTATAATAAATAGCGTTGTAGATGAAGAGCAAGTACTAAGATTTAATATTAGCATTATTGCTTGTGATATTGTTGATCAATCTAAAAACGAAACAGTAGATGAATTTAGAGGAAACAATGACGTACAGAATATTTTAAATACACAACTCGCAGTTTTAAATAGATTAATACAAAGGCTGAGAATGGGAACTCTTTACACAGACATGTACCAGTTAGATGGTAACCCTAATATAACTCCATTTTATGACAGATTTGAAAATCAATTAGCAGGATGGACAGCAACATTAGATGTGATGATTTATAACGATATATATATTTGCTAATGGAATTTAAAGGAGCAGAAAATGTATTAGATGAATTTGGTAAATACATCATTCAGCAGTCAAGAACTAATTTAACCAAAGGAGGAAAAAAAGGAACGTATAATTACACACGTGAACTTTATGAATCTTTAAAATATACGATTGAAGATGGAGGAGATGGTTTTATAGTTGACTTTTTTATGGAAGACTATGGAGCTTTTCAAGATCAAGGAGTTAAGGGAGTTAAAAGTAATTACATTCAAAATAAAAATACACCATTCTCTTATAAACCAAGCAGTAATTTAAAAGGTTTAGAATATGCAACAGGTATATTTTCAAAGTGGGCAAAATATAGAAAGATGCAACCTAGAGATAAAAAGGGAAGGTTTGGAACATATGCAACAATGGGATATATTTTAGCTAATAGCATAAAAAATAAAGGAATAAAAGCTACAATGTTTTTTTCAAAACCTTTTGATATGGCTATAGAAAGGTTACCTGACGAATTGTTTGAAGCTTTCGTTTTAGATGTAGAAAACGCAATATTATTAGCACAAAAAAGATAAACTATGGCACTAAATTATGCACTAAGAACTCCTATATACGCATCCGCTCATAGCACAGGAGCAAACACAGAATCAGCTAAATGTGTGGTTACAGTAGCAGGTAATACTGAATATACATTGATAAAAGAAGCATCACAAAATAAAACAGTACAGTTTGAAATTGCTGAATTAATACGAGATTTCTTAGATATAGATGGTAACCTTGGAAACCCACAATTTATAGTCTTTGGTTCTAGTATCCAATTTTTTAATTTACCAAATGCAGAAGGTACTGCACAAGGACCTGCTACAAGTACAGTAGGCGGTAATGGTTTTGAAGCTTATGGACTATTTTCAGAGGGTACTAATCCAACTATACCTTTTGAATTTGTTTCTAAACCTGCATGGTTAATTGCAGAGGATAATCCTTTAGCATCAGACAATGATAGATATAACATATATGTACCTTTTGGTAAAGCTGGAAAAGTTTCTTTTATAAAGGCAGATGATACAATAGAGGCAGCAGCTTACAGTAGTACCGATACAGCTATACAGCCAACTGGAGCACTTAGATTAAACATAAAAAGGATAGACTGCACAAAATATGGCGATGGTAGGTTAATTACGTTTATTAACAAATTTGGTGTAAGACAAGATTTATGGTTTTTCTTAAAAAGAAGCAAGAATATAACTAGAACAAATGAAAGCTTTCAATCAAACACATTAACTAATACAACCTATAACGGATTGCCTACTGCACCTGTCTTCTCAGAAGTTGATGCTCCTAAAAAGCTGTTTAATACTCAAGCTAAACAAAAGCACATTTTATCTAGTGGTTTTTATCCTGAATCAGCAAACTTGTTTTTTGAGCAATTATTATTAAGTGAGTATGTATGGTACATTAGACCAGAAGATACACAGCCTAACACAGAGCGACAAATACCAGTCATAGTTAAAACATCAAGCATAGCATATAAAACATCGTTAAACGATAGACTAATAGAATACACTATTGAATTTGAAGATGCTTTTGATTATATAAATAACATACGTTAACATAGAATAACATAGATGCAAGAATTACAGTTATACATTGAAGGTCAACGAATAGATTTATTTAAAGATGAAAGCGTATCTCTTACTCAAACAATTCAAAATGTAAAAGATCCTGCTAAAATATTTACTTCTTTTACCAAGACTTTTTCTGTACCTGCTAGTAAAGTCAATAATAAGATTTTTAAACATTACTATAATTATGACATAGTAAATGGTTACGATGCACGTATAAAAAAAGCAGGTAAAATAGAATTAAATACAATTCCATATAAAACAGGTAGAATAAAACTAGAAGGCGTTTCACTTAAAAACAATCTAGCGCATACCTACAGGATTACTTTCTTTGGAAACACAGTCGAGTTGCCTGATATTTTAGGCGATGATAAATTAGGTTCTTTACCTTTTTCGAGTAGTGACTATAATTTAGAATACAGAGAAGGAGTTATAAAAGCTTACTTATCATCAGTAATAAATACAGGTAAGTTAATAGTACCATTAATAACACATACACAAAGACTGTTTTACAATAATGTAACAACGGGAGATGAAGACAATGTATTTTATAGCGGTGCTCAACAAGGTGTTAAGTTTAACCAGTTAAAATTTGCAGTTAGATTATATGAAATTATATTAGAAATTGAATCTAAATACACAACAGCTAATGGTTATGCTGCTAACATTGTTTTCTCAAGAGATTTCTTTAGTACCTCAAATCCTACGTTTTATAACTTGTATATGTGGTTACATCGTAAAAGTGGAGACGTTCAACCTGCACAACAAATTGCAAGTTTTACAACAATTAGCCCTTCATGGAGTGGAACGATAACCCCAATAATAAGAAGCGGAAATACTATAATTATAATAAGTGATTTAGTATCACCACCATCTCAAATTTTTGGTAACATTTTAACTGTAACACCAAGTGCAGGAAACCAAACAGATTACCAAGTAGGTGTTAACCTTAATGGAACAAGGATATTAACTACAACTCCATCAAACGGAACAACAATAATAAATAATTTAAACGGTATTCCTTTAGTTGCAAATGGTGTTTATAGCGTAAGTATAATACACCCTATCGCTATGACTATAGGCTCGATAACTTGGAACTTTCAAGGTGTTCAAAGATTTACAGATGGCTCAGCACCTTCAGGATATAACGTAACTGCATCAATCTCACAGTTTTCATGTGCAGCTACTTTTGATTTCGTTACTGCTGAACAAATACCTGACGTTGGCATAATGTCATTTCTTACTGGTCTTTTTAAAATGTTCAGCCTAGTGGCTTATGTAGAAGATAGCGGAACTATAGTTGTAAGACCTTTAGATGGCTCTCAAGGTGTAAGTAACAGCTTTTATACTTCGGCTGATATTAATGGCAATGATGCTCCTATAAATTACAACATATCAAAGTTTGTAGATGTTACTGCAAGTCAAGTTAACATAGCTTTACCATATAAAGAAATTTTATATAAATACGAAGGAACAGGAACTTTTTTTGCTAAACAACACAATCAGCTATTTGGCTCTAATTGGGGTGGCTTAGGATATATAGGAGGAACAGATACCGATGGTAGTGGTGGTTTAAATTATAACGCATCTACTGAGATTTACAATCTAACTGTGCCTTTTGAACACATGAAATTTGAAAGACTATTAAATGGTAACGGTGGAGCAGAAACAGATATACAATGGGGTTGGTCAGTTAATGAAAACAGACAATCATTTATAGGTAAACCTTTAATATTTTATGCTATAAGAAAAACAAATGGCACGAACTTAAGTTTCCAAAGAAGTGATACACAAAGAACTTTTACAAATTCTTATTGGATACCATCAAACAGCTTAAATCTACAATCAACATCAAGTCCAGGCGTAAACATAAACTTTGGACAAGAGCTAAATGAGTATGAGCCTTCAGAGGTTTTTGCCAGTACGTTATTTGCAGATTTTCATAGTCAATATATAATCGATGTATTTAATACAAGTAGAAGAATAACTAAACTTACTGCTTTTTTACCTTTAAAAATATTATACAATTTTAAGTTAAACGACACCTTTACTATTAACTCAAGGGATTACATAGTTAACTCAATAACTACAAACTTACAGAATGGTAAAAGTGAACTTGAGTTATTAAATAGAGTCAGTCTTTTTTATGGAGTTATTGACAATGTTTCTTTTCAGGGTTCTTTAGGATTCCTTTATTACAGGTCGTCTATTGGTCAAGTACGTAATTTAGCTTTTGGAGATGTAATGTTTACGAATAAAGAATTAACAGCCTTCCCAACAGCAGGAACATACTTTCAGCAAGGAATAACTGATGATGACACTAGACATTGTAATACAGGTTTTGTAATGTCTATGATTATTAACTCAATAGGAGTAATAACATCAATAGGCTGTGGTCAACCTTAAAAAAAAATTATGATAAAAGATATAATAGATTTGCTACAAATAGCAAAAGGAGAAACTGAAAACATCAAAATAGCCCAAGGTAAAAACGCTTTACCAAAAGACTTTAGAAGTGGTTTGAAACTAATTAAAAATTTAAGCAAATGGCTATAATAAAAGAATACGCATTAAATCTAACAACAGCACAAGCACAAGCAAATATTGAAGAATTAAATGCTTCATTTAGAGCTCAAGAAGCATTAATTGAAAGTTTAAAAGCAGAATTAAATAACTTTGAACAAAAGTTAACTAAGACAAGTAAAACAGAATTAGCAGCAAGAAAGTCCTTAAATGAAAAGATCGGAGAAACCAAAACTAAACTTGTTGAAGAAAAGGATGGTTTAAAAAATGTAACTAAAGAACGAAAAGCAGCAAATAAGGAATTAAAAACAGCAGAACAAAATACTGCTGAATACTCTGGAGTACTAGACATTGTTGATGGTCAAATAGGAGGAGCTATTTCAGGATTAACTGGATTGAAAGATACAGTACTTAATGCTACGAAAGGTTTTAATGCAATGAAAATTGCAATCATAGGTACAGGTATTGGTGCTTTGATAATAGCACTAGCGGCTGTTGGTGCAGCTTTTACAGGATCTGAAGAAGGTCAAGAAAAGTTTAACAAATTAATGGCAGTTATTTCAGCTATTACTCAAGTGTTTATAGATAGGTTAGGAACTTTGGGCGAGTTTATTATTAGAGTATTTACTGAACCAGTTGAGGTTCTTAAAGACTTTGGAAAAATTATTCAGACTTTTGTAATGGATAAAATTAACAAGGTCATTGATGGAATTTTTCTTTTTGGTTCTGCTATTAAAAAAGCGTTTTCTGGAGATTTTAAAGGAGCGTTAAATGATGCAGGAAAAGGTTTCGTAAAACTTAATCAAGGTTTAAATATTACTGTAATTGCAGCAGAGCTAGTTGTTGATTCTGTAAAAGCTATAACAAAAGCATCTAAAGAGTTACAAATAGAACTAATTAAAGAAGCCGCTATTGCTGCACAAATATCCGATGCTAGAGCAGAAGCAGCTAGGTTAGATAGAGATATAGTAACAGAAAGAGCAGAAGCTGATTTGAAAAGAGCAACCCTTTTAAATCAAGCAATTGATAAAGAAAAGTTTACATTACAAGAACGTATAGAGTTTTTAAAAGAAGCAGGAAGGATTGAAGATGAAATAACAGCAAAAGAAATAAAAGCTGCACAACTAAGACTTGATGCAAAAATATTAGAAAATAAACAAACAACTCCAACATCAGAAGCTTTAAATGAAGCAGCAGAATTACAAGCAGCTCTTACAAATTTAACAACAGGTAAGCTTTTAAAAGAGCGTGAGGTAAGTGCTCAGATTCAAGGTTTAAAGGTAGAAGCAGCGGCAGATGAACTAGCTTTAGAAACTCGTAAAGCAGAAGCTATAGAATCAATAAGACAAGGTTTAATTGATACGGAAAGCGAAAAAAGAATAGAAGCTAAAAATTTAATTAAACTTGATTATGACGAAAAAATAAAATTAGCTGAAGAGTTTTATGGAAAAGAAACAGAGACTGTTTTACTATTAAGAGCAGCACAAAAATTAGCAATTGATGAACAACAAAAAGTATTTGACGATGAAGATGATGCTAAACTTGCTGAAGCCTCAACCCTAGCTGCTGAAAAATTAGCTTTAGATTCTGAGGAGGAAACTCTAAGTTTTGATGAACAAAGAGAATTACTTGCAGAGAGAGAAAGATTACTAAATGAAGATTTAACTATTTCAGACGAAGATAGATTAGCACTTGAAAAAACTTTTGTTAAAAGAAGTCAAGATATAGCTGATGAAGAAGCTCAATACAAAGAAAATCAATACAGAAAAGGTTTTAATGACTTGCAAGAGATTTTAAGTGCAGGAGGAGAAAAAATGCAAAAAGTTGGAAAAGCTTTAGCCATTGCAGATGTTGTAAGAACTGCAAGTAAATCAGTTTCAGAAACAATTTCTAATGTTGGAATTGCAAACGCTGCATCTGTTGCAGCTTCTCCATTAACAGCAGGTATGCCTTTTGTTGCTTTTAACACAATTAAAGCAGGTTTATCAGTTGGTGCTACTGTTGCAGGTGCAGCTAAAAGTATAAGTGCAATTACAGCAGATTCTAAAAATGTTGTAAAACCTGGAAACCTTCCACCTGCAGGTGCTCCTCCTGCGGCTATTGCTGATGTTACTCCTGAAATACCAGCGTTTAATGTAGTGGGAGCAAGTGAAACAAATCAACTCGCAGATGCTATAGGAGGTCAAAGCCAAGAACCAATTCAAGCTTTTGTCGTAAGTGGAGAAGTAACCACTAGTCAAGAGCTAGAACGTAACATTGTTACAGGTGCAACAATAGGATAAATACAAAACTTTAAAAATAATACGTTATATAGGTATGAGAATAGTAGAACTAATTTTAGACGAAGAACAAGAAGACTCAGGAATTGAAGCAATCTCGATCGTAGAAAGTCCTGCAATAGAGTCTGACTTTGTTGCATTAAACTCTCAAGAAATCAAACTTGCAGAAATTGATAAAGAGAAAAAAATATTGCTAGGAGCTTTATTGATTCCTAACAAACCAATATATAGAAACGGAGATGAAGGCGAGTACTACATTTTCTTTTCTAAAGACACAATAGTAAAGGCATCACAGATGTACCTTAAAAATGGCTATCAAAATAAATCAACTCTGGAACACGCTCAGGCATTGAAGGGTTTGACGTTAGTCGAGAGTTGGATAGTCGAAGACGAGGTGCAAGATAAGTCTAGAAAGTACGGATTGAATGTACCAATAGGAACTTGGATGGGCGCTGTAAAAGTTAACAACGATGAAATATGGCAAGAATATGTTAAAACAAATAAGGTCAAAGGCTTCTCAATTGAAGGCTACTTTGCAGATAAAATGGAAAGACCTAAAGAAAAAATTAAAGAAGATTTATCAAATGATGATAAAATAATAAAAGAAATTGTAACCATTTTAACTAATCAAAATGAGACAAAACAATAAATCAAAAGATAGTATTTATATCGGTAGCAGAACCTCGCCTACAGGAAGTGGAAGAGCGTGTTTGTGTTGGGATAGCAATACCTATTCTATTGAATGTTGCGATGGTTCTATGAGAGCACAAGGCATAGGAGTTATCACAAAAGTTTAAATTGAAAATACAAAAGTAAATGTTTAATCCGTTATATAAGTAATATGAAATCAACCGAAATGCTAAATCAAATCAAAACACTTCTAAACATAGAAGTAAAACTTGAAGAGATGAAACTAGAAAATGGCACTATTGTTAGTGCTGAATCCTTTGAAAAAGGAAAAGAAATCTTCATCGTAACAGATGATGAAAAAGTAGCAATGCCTGTGGGCGAATACATGCTAGAAGATGGTCGACTATTGGTCGTATCTGAAGAAGGCATGATAGGAGACATGAGAGATGTTGCTGACGATGTTCCTGCAAAAGAATCTGAAGAAGGAGAAGAAATTACTTCTGACCTTAAAGAAGATGATAATTACGAGGAGAAAGAAAAAGAAATGGCTGACGAAGGAAACTACGTTACGAAAGATACATTTAAAGAAATGGAAGCTAAAATCCAAAACCTTGAAGATGCTATTGCTGATTTAAAAGGAGACAAAGAATCTAAAATGCAAGAAACAGAAGAAGAAATGTCAATCGAAAAGCCTTTAAAATCAAGAACTGTAAAAGAAGAATTTGAAGCAGCTTCTAAACCAATCAGACATAATCCTGAAGGGGAAAGTGTTAAGAAAACCAAAGTACAATTTGGAAAAGGAAAATTCACAAGTACATTAGACAGAGTATTAAATAAATTAAATAAATAAATAAAATAAATATGGCAACTTTTAATTACACATCAAACGATGCAGAGTACAATCAAGTCGGTCAATCTTATTACACAGCAACTGGAGATATTTCAGAGGGCGATATAGGAAACGACCACAACGTAGCAACAGACGGATTAACAATCGGTATTCCAAAAATTACAACAGGGAATATAGGAATGTCAATCTTTTTTAGAAACACAGGAGCAGATGCAAACAATGATGTTGTTATCTCACCAGACGATTCAAACAAAATTTTAGGTGGAATGACTCAAGCAGCAGCAGTTTTTCACGCATCTGGAGTATTAGGAAAAGACTTAATAAACACAAAGGGAACATCTAAATTAGGTGACTGGGTTGAATTAAGAGCAGTTAGTTTAACTGAATACTACATTGTAGGTGGACAAGGAATCTGGGCATCAGAAGCATAATATTAATATATAAAAAATAAAAAATGAGTAATTTAAAAAACGTACAATTAGCAACTACAACTAATATCACTACAACTTACGCAGGCGAGTTTGCAGGTGAGTATATTGCAGCGGCTTTACTATCTGCATCAACAATTGATGATGGAGGCTTAACAGTAAAAGCAAACATATCTTTTAAGGAAGTAATCAAAAAATTAGCAACAGGAAACTTAGTTTCTCCTGCTAGTTGTGATTTTAACCCTAACAGTTCTGTAACATTAACTGAAAGAATCATTCAACCTATTGAACTACAAGTTAACTTACAATTATGTAAGTATGATTTCGTAAATGACTGGGAAAGCCAATCAATGGGCTATGGTTTAGGTCAATCTTTACCACCTAAATTTAGTGACTTTATGATTGCTCACGTAGCATCTGAAGTAGCTCAGAATACTGAATTTTGTATTTGGCAAGGTGATACTGCGGCAGCAACTAATAATTCATTTGATGGATTTGAAAAGCTAATTGCAGCTTCAGCAGCGGCAGGAGATATTCCAGCAGCTCAACAAGTAGCAGCAGTTGGTGGCGGCGGACTAAGTGCAGCTAACATCATTGCAGAAATGAGCAAGGTAGTAGATGCAATACCTGCTTCACTTTACGGAAAAGAAGATTTATTCTTATACGTAGGTTCAGCAGCAGCTAAGTTCTATGTACAAGCTTTAGGCGGATTTGCAGCTAATGGTTTAGGAGCAAATGGTACAAACGCACAGGGAACTCAATGGTGGAACAATGGTTCACTTACAGTTAACGGTGTTAAAGTATTTGTTTGCCCAGGAATGGCAGTAAACAAAATGTATGCAGCACAAAGAAGTAACCTTTATTTTGGTACTGGTTTGCTAAATGATACTAATACTGTTAAGGTTTTAGATATGCAAGATTTAGATGCTAGTAACAATGTGAGAATGGTAATGCGTTTCACTTCTGCAGTGCAGTTTGGAGTAGCATCGGACTTAGTTGAGTACGCTTAAAATTAATTAATCAATAAATTAGGGTAGGTGGATTATCTACTTACCCTTTTTTTTTAAAAAAAAATATAAAACATGGCATGTCTATTAACAATCGGAAGAAAAATACCTTGTAAATCAGCCTTTGGCGGAATTAAAAGAGTATACTTTACAGACTTTGGCTCAGTAACAGGAGTAACAGTTACAGATGCAACTGGAGAAGCAGCAATAGCTGGTAGCCCAGTATGGTTTGAATATGATGTAAAAGGGAGCTCAAGTTTAGAAACTACTGTAACAAGTAGCAGAGAAAACGGAACTACTTTTTATACTCAAACTTTAAATTTAACATTAACTTTCTTGGATGGTTTAACTCAACAAGAATTACAATTACTAGCAGTATCTAGACCTCAAATCGCAGTCGAAGACTACTATGGGAATACGTTCCTTTGTGGATTTGAAAACGGTATGGAGTGTACAGGTGGGACTGTAGTAACTGGAGCAGCAGCAGGAGACTTAAGTGGCTTTACAATGACATTCGAAGGAATGGAAGAGAAAGCACCTTTCTTCTTATCAGCAGCAATAGTACCTAGTTCTTCACAAATTGACCCAACACCTGCAGGAGTTCCTGCTTAGGTTTAATCAGTGTTTTTTAGTTAGAAAATTAAGCATCCTTATGGGGTGCTTTTTTTTTTATATTAACAATTCTACAAATAAGCACTTTTTTTGCGTTATATAAGAGTATGATAGTATTAACCACATCACCACTTGCTCAAAAAATATCCGTAATACCTAGACAGTATGACGAGACATTTCTTAAAATGGATATTAGAGACGATAGCACGAATATAATAGTTACCTACAATGTACCATCTGATACAACTGTAGGGAATTACTTACAGTTCAATAATGTGTTCAGCCCTGTATTAGTAGAAGCTCATTTTTATGACTTATCTTTATACATTGACTATAATTTTTGGAATACAAACAATAGTTTCTGGAATTTATACAATGTGTTATGGAATGTTGATGGCGATGTTACTGAAGATATATTCAAAGACAGAGTTTTTTGTACAGACCAAGACATTAATCAATTGAATAACAACGAAAAGTATGAACTAAATAAGGGTCAATACACCACTTATAATGGTTTTAATAATGAATTTACTATACGATGATAAAAAAAAGATTAAGAAACGATAAGGGTCAATATAAAAAAGCATCTAAGGTGTCAGAGTTTGGCTTTGTTAATTTAAGCACTTATACTAGCCCTGAGATAAAAGAAGTAAATGGCGAAGATTGGATTGAATACGGAGCAGATAATAACTACTTTCAATACCTAATTGATAGATATAACGGAAGTCCTACTAATAATGCAGCAATCAATGGAATTAGCCAAGCTATTTATGGTAAAGGATTAAATGCAACTGATAAAAGTAGAAAGCCAAACGAGTATGCTCAAATGGTTTCTTTATTTAAAAAAGACGTTGTAAGAAAATTATGTTATGACCTTAAATTAATGGGTCAATGCGCAATACAAGTAATATACACTAAAGACAGACAGAAGATAGCTCAATTAGAGCATATGCCTATAGAAACTTTAAGAGCAGCAAAAGCAAATGAAGATGGAGAAATACCTGCTTACTATTACTTTAAGGACTGGGTTAACATTAAAAGAAGTGATGATCCACTCAGAATACCTGCATATGGAATGTCTAATGAAAATATAGAAATATATTACATTAAACCTTACAAGTCTGGTTTCTATTACTATTCTCCAGTTGATTATCAAGGTGGTTTACAGTATGCTGAACTAGAAGAAGAGGTTTCTAACTATCATCTTAATAATATACTTAATGGTCTGGCACCCAGCATGTTAATTAACTTTAACAATGGAACTCCAAACCAAGAAGAAAGACAATTGATTGAATCAAAAATAGCACAGAAATTTTCAGGCACTAGTAATGCAGGAAAGTTTATACTAGCTTTTAATGACAATAAAGAAAGTCAAGCAGAAATCACTCCAGTTCAACTTAGTGATGCACATAACCAATACCAGTTCTTATCTGACGAAGCTACTAAGAAAATAATGGTTTCTCACAGAATTGTTTCGCCTATGTTATTAGGAATTAAAGATTCAAGTGGCTTAGGGAACAATGCAGATGAAATAAAGACTGCATCCTTATTAATGGATAATACTGTTATAAGACCTTTTCAGGAGCTTTTAATGGACACCTTTGATAATATACTAGCTTTTAATGATATATCCTTAAACCTCTACTTTACGACCTTACAACCACTAGAATTTACTGAGGTTGATAGTGATATACAAGACAAGGAAGATATAGAAGAAGAAACTGGAGTTGAAATGGAGAAATTTAATCTTAAAAAGATTGATGGAAAAGAAGCATACGAAACTAAAGAGGAAGCAATAGTTAAGGCTAAAGAAATGGGCTGTGAAGGTTTTCATGAAATGGAGATTGAAGGCGATGTTTATTTTATGCCTTGTGAAAATCATACAGAATTAAAAGCACCATGTTGGGATGGATACGAGCAGTATGGAACTAAAATGAAAAACGGAAGAGAAGTACCTAACTGTGTTCCTTTGTCAAAAGTTGACAGATTATGTTGCTCTTCAGAATCAAATGAAGATGATAACGATGTTGCACAACAATTAATTGAACTAGGAGAAGATATTGACGAAAGTAAATGGGAAGCTATTTTTGATCAAGACGTTGATTATCAAAAAGAGGAAAACATAGATAATATTATACTTGATTTAAATACTCAAGAAAAAAAAGAACTATCTACTTTAAATAAAATCATAAATTTAGTAAGTACTGGGAGTGCTTACCCAAACAGTCCATCTGCACAAGATAAAAAAATAGGAGAAAATTACTTTAAAGTAAGGTATTATTACAGCCCAAGAAAAGTTGGCTCAAATGCAAGGAAGTTTTGTAGAGCTATGAAAAATGCTAATAAATTATATCGTAAAAAAGACATTATTGAAATGGGTAAACAACCTGTAAACAAAGGATGGGGACCGAAAGGAGACTCTGCTACGTATTCAATTTGGCTTTATAAAGGAGGAGGCAATTGCCATCATTCATGGAGAAGAGTTACATATAAAAGTAAGTTAGCTAAAATGAACACAAAGGATGCTCAGGATATTATCGGAACTAGACAGGCTGCAATATTAGGTTATAAAGTAACTAACCCTTATCAAGTTTCAATACAACCAAGAAATTTACCAAATAGAGGCTTTTTGCCTGGAAACCCACAAGGAGAATAAAAATTAAGATATGGCAACAGTATTATTTATAAATAGAACGGATTTAGTTAGAAACTCTATTATTGATGGCAATGTAGACACAGACAAGTATATACAATTTATAAAACTTGCTCAAGAAATTCACATACAGAATTACTTAGGCACAAAAATGTATGAAGGACTTACTAATGCAATTGTAGCAGGAATAGACTTAGGAGCTAATGCTCGTTGGAAACTATTATTAGATGATTACGTAGTACCCATGTTGATTTGGTTTTCTCAAGTTGATTATATTCCTTTTGCTAGTTACCAAATACGTAACGGAGGTATGTTTAAACATCGTTCAGAGAACGCTGACACAGTTTCGAAAGATGAAGTGGATTATCTAGTTGAAAAAGCTAGAACTAATGCAGAATGGTATGCTAGAAGGTTTATAGACTACATGAGTTTTAACCAAACTTTGTTTCCTGAATACACTAGCAATATAAACGATGATATTTATCCATCATATGACGCAACATTCAACGGATGGGTATTATAAAATACAAAGTAAAAGAAAAGAATATCGAAAAATTAAAAGTCTTTTTAAAAAAGATTAAAAAATATAAAACAAAAAAGAATGGCAACTCTATTTAACACTAAAATATCTCAAACCTACGAAGGTCTTTTAAAGACCATTGATAATGGCGTAATTACAGCTACATTAAAAGAACTGACAGATGGCTCTGGAAACCAGTCAGGACTATTATTAAACACAGCAGGTGATTTTAAAGTTACAAGTGTACTAGAATGGGGGTCATTAAAAGATACTGGTACTGGTGTTACTATTACACAATTTGTAACAGCAGCTAATGGTATTGAAAACTTTAATAATGATACTACTCTACCTACAAGTGCTGCAGTTAAACTGTATGTAGATACCAAATTCTCACAAACAGATACTTTAACTGAGGTTTTAGGATTTGGAAACACTACAAGTGGAAAAGACATTGCAGTAAGTGCAGGGGATGATGTTACTTTTACTGATACTAGTAAAGCAATATTTGGAACAAGTTCAGAATTTGAGATATTTCAAGATACTGCCGATTCAAGAATTACAACTTTATCAAACTTATATATTCAAACTCCAATATTTAGAGTTCAAAAGACAGGTGGAGAATCAATGATTCAAGCATTTACAGATGGTGCAGTACAGTTGTTTTTTAATGGTGTTAAGAAAATTGAAACCACTTTATTAGGTAGTACTGTTACTGGGGATTTACTCGTGACAGGAACTATTACAGGAGCAGGTGGCTCATTCTTGCCACTAGCAGGCGGAATAATGACTGGTAACACTATCCACAACGATAATGTTAAAAGCATATACGGAACTGCATCCGATGGACTTGAGATATTTCACGATTCTAATAATTCTTTTATTAAAGATACAGGAACAGGGGTATTTAATATACAAGGTTCTACTCAAGTCAATATAGGAAGCGTAAATGGTCAAATAGGTTTTCAATTTGTTGAGGGTGCTAACACAGCAATGCGACACGCAAACGTAACTAAACTATCAACTGAAAGCACAGGTATAGCAGTAACAGGTGCTTTATCTACTACATCAAATGTAACAGTAGGAGCAAATGCAACTTTTGTAGATAACGGAAAAGCTATATTCGGTGCAGGGTCTGACCTTAGCATATATCATAACAGCACAAATTCTTATTTAGATAATGATAATGGAGATTTATACATAAGAAATAATTTTCAAGACCGAGATATTATTTTACAAAGTGATAATGGCGGTGGTGGTATTGCTACATATATTCAAATAGATGGCTCTACAGGTAAAGTTGAGTTAAGTCATTATGGAACTAAAAGACTAGAAACAGTTTCAGATGGTGCAAAGGTTACAGGAAACCTAGAAGTTACAGGCACGATAACTGGCGCAGGAGGTTCTTTTCTTCCATTGATTGGAGGAACTATGACAGGCGATACTATTCATAATGATAATGTGAAGTCTATTTATGGAACAGGCTCTGACCTTGAAATATTTCATTCGGGTACTAATAGTGAAATAAATAATAGTACAGGTGGACTTTTAATAAAAACAAATACGTTTAGGGTATTAAATGCAGCAGGTACTGAGCAAATGTTAAGGGCAGATACAGATGATGCAGTACAACTTTATTTTAATAATGTAGTAAGATTAGCAACTACAAACACAGGTATAGCAGTAACAGGCGGAGGTTCTTTTACAGGTAATGTAGAAGTTGGTGCTAACAATATAAATTTTGCAAATAACGGAAAAGCAAGATTTGGAAATCAAGCTAATTTACAGATATATTCAGATGGGTCTAATTCTTTTATTGATAATACAGGAGGAACACAATCAACAATATTTAAAACATCAAATAACTCTCCTTTAGATACTACTGCTTTAATTATAAATAGAAGTGGAGATTTAATTACAGGTAACGATGTAACTATCGCAGGAGACCTTACAGTAAATGGAACGACTACAACAGTCAATTCTCAAACACTTTCAGTAGTTGATCCATTAATAAGTTTAGCAACTGCAAATGCTGCTAATAGTTTAGACATTGGTTTCTATGGAAAATACAATGATGGAACTCCTAGGTATTTAGGATTATATAACGATGCATCAGATTCTAATAAATTTAAGTTATTTAAAAACACAACAGTAGAACCGACAACTGTAGTAAGTCAAGCAGGAGGTTATCAAGCAGCAGATTTGGTTGTAGCAGGTTTAGAAAGTTCTAGTTTTGTATCAACAGGAACTGTATCTGCAACATCGTTTATATCTACAACAGATGTAGGTATAGATATTAATGGAATTGCATTAACTAGAGTAGCAGCAAATTCTGCTATTAGAGTATCTGAAGGGTTAGAAACTATAGGATTATTAAGGAGTTATGGTGCACTAGCAGTTGCTACTACAGGAAGTTTTGGTGGTAATGTTACTACAGGTCAATCATTAACCGTTAATGGAGTTGGTAATAATTCATCGTTAACTTTAGGGGCAAATACAGGAAATTGGGTTTTTACAAATGTACAGGCAAGTAGAAATTTAGAAATATCGGATTCAGATGGAACTGGTGTTGCTTTGACAATAGACACAAACGCTAACGTATCGTTTGCAGGAGAAATAAGTTTACTAGATAATAAAGCAATATCATTTGGTCCAGGTGGAAAAGCATTTATGAAACACGATGGTAGTAATTTTAACTTCTTTAACGATATAGGTAATGCTACATTTACTAATAGAGCAGATAATAAAGATATTAGATTTGCTACGGATAATGGCTCTGGTGGAACAACTACGTATTTTACTATTGATGGACTTAATGAGATAAATCAATTTAGTAAAAACGTATCATTGTCTGATAACGTTATAGCCAAATTTGGAAATTCTTCAGACCTTCAAATATATCACGACGGAAATGACAGTTATATTTCTGATACAGGAACAGGATTATTATTTATAAGGGCTAGTAGTGCTTTAAGAATACAAGGTGCTAATGGGGAAAGTATGATTGATGCTAATGAAAATGGTGCAGTAAATTTATACTATGACAACTCTAAAAAATTTGAAACTACAAGTACAGGTGTTAATATTTTTGACACTTTAAAATTAGGAACAACAGGAACTGCTGCAGGTAAATTAATAACTGCTGATTCAATGGTTTTTCAAATTGATTCCGATAATAGTGGTACTGGTTCTAGTTATAGATTTAGAACAAATGGTACTGCTGATGATGGTATTGAATTAATGCGTATTCAAGAAGATGGAAAAGTAGGAATAGGAGAACTGTCGCCAGATGCTAAACTTCACATTCATCAGACAGGTAGTGGAACAGTTACTACAATAATAACAGAAGATGATGCTAGAAAGCTTTTTATAGGTAGAGATTCAATAAAATGTACTAACCTAAGTAATACTGCTACTGCTTTGTTTATACAACAAGACGGTGGATTAAGCCAAACAGGAGGAGATTTAACCGTACTTGGAAATGTAGGACTTACAGGGGCAGGAGACCCAATATTTGACATATTCCGTGATAGTGGGGCAAATCATTCAATAAGATTACATTCAGAGGGTGTTTCTTGGATTGATAATAATAACAATTTTGGTATTGGAACAAATACACCTAGTGCTAAACTAGAAATAAAAGGAGATGGTGCGTCTACTGGCACTTTTTCTTTTAAAACATTTGATTCAAACAACAATGAAACTTTCTTTATTGAAGATGGTGGTAGAGTAGGTGTAAGATATAGTCCTTTTTCAGTAGGTATTCCTAGTACAACAGCAGTTGCTACAAATGCAATATTCCAAGTAGAAGAAGCAGGGTCGTTAACAGTGCTTGATGGAGGAAACGTAGGTATAGGAACAACTGCACCTCAAAGAAATTTAACAGTATTTGCGTCTTCTGGAAACGCAGTATTTCAATTAGCTAATGCTACGTCAGGTGTAGGTTCATCAGATGGTTTTCTTGTTTTTACTAATGGTGTAGATGTAGGTTTAGAAAATAAAGAAAATGGTTATTTATCTTTTGCAACTAATGCGTCTGAAAAAATGCGTATTCTACAAGATGGTAAGGTTGGTATCGGAACAGATTCGCCAAGTACAACTTTAGATGTTAGAACAGATACAGGAGTTTTAATAAAAGGAAAAACTGGAAGTGCTAATGCTAAAATTTCTTTTTTACCTGCAAGTGGTGGGAGACAATATGATTTAGGAAATGTTGGTGCTGACTTTAGAATTTTTGATGCTTCAGCGAATGTTACTAGAATGTATTTTGATAATGATAGAAATACAGGAATAAACACAATAACTCCTCGTGCTAGATTAGAAGTTTTTAGAGAAGCAGGAGTATCAAGCACCCCTCAATTAACTCTAGGAACAGGCGAATCTGGTAGTGAAGCTTTTTCTTTAAGTACAGATACTGTTTCAGCAGGGGATTTTTGTATAATAAAAGGAGCAACAAATTCTGCGGCTAATGTTAGATTGCGTATAACACCAGCCGGAAATGTTTTAATAGGTACGAATGTTGAACAAAATGCTAAATTATTTGTTAGTGACGCTAATGATAGAGGTTTTGCAACTGCACAATTTAGAATTGAAGGCAATGGATATACAGTAGCACAGTTTATGGATACCAGTGAGTTTACAATTCAACAAAATTCAAATGGTAGAAATATCCGAATTATGTCTAAATCTAATGGGGTTAGATTAACCCCTAATGCAACGGCTTGGACTTCGGCTTCAGACGAAATTTTAAAAGAAAATATTAAACCTTTAAATAATGTTTTAGATAAAATAAAAGATTATAGATGTGTTGAATATAACTTTAAAAATGATAAAGATAAAAAAATAGGTTTTATCGCTCAAGACTGGGAAAAAGATTTTAATGCAATAGTAAGTAAAGATAAGAAGGGTATATTATCAATGAAATATACAGAAACAATACCTGTCTTATTAAAAGCAATACAAGAATTAAAAGCAGAAATTGAACTTTTAAAGGCTAAATAAAATTCAGTATATTTACAATTAACTTAAAAAACATTTAAAATGTCAAAAATTACCGAAGTAGAATTAAAAGGATTACAAGAACAAGAGCAGAAAAAAGGTGCAATTTTGCACGACCTTGGTTTATTACAAACTCAAATATACAGTTTAAATCACATGTATGTTGAGTTGATGGTAGAGCAAGACAAATCAAAAAAAGAACTTGAAGCAGAGTATGGTAAAGTTAACATAAACTTAAAGGATGGTTCTTACGAATTAATACCTGAAAAAGATGAAGAAAACAAGTAATATAGCTTATAGAATAAGTAAGCACATAAGTTTCAAGGAAGCTACTCACTCTGATTACGCTAAACAATTCAGTATTGAGAACAAACCCAAAGACTCACATATTAAAAACATGGAGTTGTTAGCTGATAAAGTGTTTGAACCACTTAGAGAGTGGGTAGCGGCTCCAATTAAGGTCAACAGTATGTTTAGGTCTGAAGAATTAAATAGTGCTTTAAAAGGCGCTTATATGTCCTCACACCTAACAGGTAATGCGATGGATATAACTTCAATGGGTGGAAAGACTAATTTAGAAATGTTTCATTACATAAAAGACAATTTAGATTTTGATCAACTCATTTGGGAATTTGGCTCAGAACCTAAATGGTTACACGTTTCTTATAAAAACAAAAAAGACAATAGAAAGCAAGTTCTAGTTACCAAGAAAAGAGGTTACTACAAAGTTTGGTCAAATTGTAAAAACTGTTAAAAAGAAACAAATGCCGATACCTAACAAAAAGACAGGAGAAAAACAAAGTGATTATATGATACGTTGCGTACCTCAACTTATGAGATACCACGATAAATCACAAGCAATAGCTATTTGCTATCGTTCTTTTAAAGGTAAAATGATTAACCTTGAAACATATAATGACTACCCTAAAAGCGTTTCTAATAATGCTAAAAAGGTTTTAAGATGGAGGGATAAATACAAAGACGAAGTTAAAGGAATGACTCAGATCGGATGGACTCGTGCTAATCAATTAGCTAAAAGAGAAAACATCAGCAGAGAAACTATAGCTAGAATGTCAGCATTTAAAAGACATCAAAAAAATGCAGAGGTTAGCCCTGAATTTGAAGCAACTCCATGGAAGGATAAAGGATACGTAGCTTGGCTTGGTTGGGGTGGAACTAGTGGTATTAATTGGGCAGCTAAAAAGCTCCAACAAATAGACAAGAAATGAAAACAGATTATAATACTATATTAATCAATATAGGAAGTTTTGGAATAAGCATGACATCAATAGACATAGGATTAAAAATTATTCTAGTATCTGTTACCATAGGTTACACAGCCAATAAATGGTACTTACTACATAAAAAAAAGAAATGAAACCTAAAAAGAAATTTTCTGAAACTAGAGTTGGCAAATTCTTAATGAATGTAGCACCACATATATTTGATGTAACCTCATCCATTATACCAGATGCAGGTATTTTGAAGATGATTAAAGAACTTATATTTACTGATAAGGTTATCAAACCTAAAGATAAAGAAGAAGCTTTAAAATTATTAGAAATGGATTTAATAGAAATGCAAGAGGTTTCCAAAAGATGGAACTCTGACATGAAATCCGATTCATGGTTGAGTAAAAACGTAAGACCAATGACTTTGGTGTTTTTTTCTATCTCTTATGTAATAGGTTGGTTTTTAGAATATCCTTTAGAAAGTATAACTGGCTTACTATCTTTAATAGTAGCGGCATATTTTGGAAGTCGAGGTTTTGAAAAGTTAAAATCAATCGGAAAATAGATATAATTCCGATCTCATTATTTTTATAAGATTTATATTATTATTATTTTAGAATTATTATTTCTATATTTCTTAAAAATTTTAAATTTATTATTTTTATTTCAATTAAAAAAACAATTTTTTACATATTTATAATCTATAAGAATGGCAAAGAAACTTACAAGGAGCAAAATAGTCAAAAAATTAGATGCAGTTTTTAGTCAATATATAAGGGGTAAAGATGCAGATAATAATATGGCAATATGCTTTACTTGTGATAAAGTGGATGATGTAAAGAGCTTACAGAATGGACACTTCCAATCTCGTAAACACTATTCAACTAGATGGGATGAAGTAAATTGCCAAGTACAATGCCCAAAATGTAACGTCTTTAATTATGGGGAACAATTTATATTTGGAGCTAAACTAGATGCTAAATACGGAGAAGGAACTGCTAGAAGATTACATATAAAATCACAACAAATCGTTAAACTCTCTGATAATGAACTTCAGGACATGATAAAAAAGTACAAAGACTTTGTAGCTAAGTTTTAATTACTTATATTTGGATTCTGTTTATTGTTATCAAAGAAGGGGTCGGATGTCAAGCTGACCTTTTTTTTTGTCTTTTGCTTTTTTTATTAACAATATTGTTATATATTTGTATTATAATAAGCCATAAGGCATATAATTTAAAACCTAGAAATCGCAGAAACATTAAACAGAAATTACCAAAACAGATTACTACAAAAAGGAATCTTAAACAATGATGGAACACTTGACATTGAAATGCTAACCACAGTTGAAGATTGTGAAGAAATCTTAAGCATTTTATCCATTAGAGAATTAATCGCAAAAATAGCTGATGGAGATATTGAATCTTCAGAAATTGAACAAGCAAGTGCAGTTATTAAATGTTCAAATATTGATTATATGTTTGGCTTTAATACAAAAGAAGGCAATAAAGTCATTACTAAATTAGAAGAACAAATCTACTTAAAACAAAATCGACTTGCTAAAGAAAAAAGAGAAAGCCCAAATCCATTAATTGACTTTTTAAATATTTTAGGAGACTTTAATAAGTCAAATGAATAATAATTTTAATCACTTAAAAACAGAAAACATATGATAACACAAGCAGACACTCTTCGAAAGGAGATAAAATTACTAGAAACACAACTTCAACACGCAGCATTATTTCAAGATGCATTTTCTCAAATCAAACTATACAAAGAACTAGAGGAAAAAAAATCAATCTTAATAAACATAATGTAATGGTAAACACAAATCAATCACATCAAACAAAAGACGAAGTAATCCAATATTACCAATTTAGAGTTGATGCTCTTATAAGAAAAATATTAGAACTAGAATCGGACATTAAATTTAAAGATGGTCAATTAGATACTTTAAGTAAAGAGCTTGGCATTTATTAATATGGAGATGATAAGCTTAATTACAGGGGTTTTATTATGCATTATAATAATACTAATTAATATAAATAAAAACAATAAATTATGAACAGAGACAAATTATTAGAACTTTACAAAAAGTATGATTTAACAAAAGATGATGTATTTAAGCATCAACATTATGTTATTATCACTAGACAAGGAATTGATAAGATTCAAGGAGTTGAACAAATAAACATCAATTATGATATTATTAAATGCGAACCTAGTTTTGCAGTAATAAAAGCTAATGCAGAAAAAGGAGGTAAAACAATACAAACTTTTGGATCAGCATTAAAAGGTGTAAATTTCAAAGATGGCAATTGCAATAGTTGGTACGTTGCAGAAATGGCTGAAAAAAGAGCTATGAGCAGAGCTGTTTTAAAATTAACTGGATTCTATGAGCTTGGTGTTTTTGGAGAAGACGAATCTGAAAGTTTTAAAAAATGAAAAAATTAAAAAAACCATTAAATAAAAAAGTAAAATTTATTCCTTGCGATGATTTTACTCAAACTTATCAATGGCATAAATCTAATAAAAACAATAAATTAAATAGAACAAAATAAATTAGTAACTAAATAAACAAATATAAATTATGGGAGCAATTATTAATGCAAGTATTAATGTGGCAAAAATGCCAAAAGAAAAATTCATCAAAGGAAAAGATGGCGCGGTTTGGTATAATTTTACCATATCAATAAATGACGATACTCGTTATGGAAACAATGTAGGTATAATGGACAGTCGTTCACAAGAGGAGCGTGAAGCAGGAAAGCCATCCATGTATTTTGGCAATGGAAAAGTTGCATGGATCAAAGATGCAGTTGATGGACAAGGTAAAATTAGGTTAGCAGAAAAAGAAGAAGTAGTTGAATCTTCTCCTGCAAGTATTTCAGACAATAAATCCGATGATTTACCATTTTAATAAAACCTAACTAACTTATAAAAAGGTGTGACTATAATAATTCACACCTTTTTTTTTTAATTTTAAACAATGACAGAAAAACAAACAGAGCATAATATGCTTATGCGATTTATTCAGGAAGATTGCTATGTAAATACAAAAGAAATAATAGAATACCCACCTGTAGCTTTATCCTTTGGAGAAAAAACAATTAAAAATAAAAATGGAGAATTACTTTTACCTATTCCACTTGGCACATATGGGAATCTAAGTTGCGTTTCTGCTCCACCTAAAACTAAAAAGACATTCTTTATATCCTTATTAGCTTCAGTCTATTTATCCGACTCTAATATTTATGGGGGTAAAATTAAAGGACATAGAAATAATGGTCACTTAGTTCACTTTGATACTGAACAAGGACTATGGCATTGCCAAAAGGTTTTTAAACGAGTTTATGATATGGATTCTACAATAAAACCTGAAATTTATCATACGTTTGGACTTCGTGCAATAGCGTATAAGACTCGCTTAGAGTTTATTGAGTATTACCTATCACAGAAAATAAATACTCCTTCACTTGTCATTATAGATGGAATTGCCGACCTTGTGAGTGATGTAAATAGCCTAGAAGAGTCCAATGCAGTAGTGCAAAAGCTCATGGAATGGTCTGCCAAATATAATTGCCACATAATAAATGTCATCCATCAAAACTATGGCTCGGCAAAAATGACTGGTCATTTAGGTAGTTTTCTAGAAAAAAAATGCGAGACTCATATCGAGTTAGAAGCTAATACTGTCAACAAAAATTGGGTTACAGTTAAATGTAAAAGAAGCAGAGGTTACGCATTTGAAACTTTTAGCTTTGAGGTTAACGATTTAGGATTACCTACTATTGTCAACGATTTATATGACCCACTAAAATCTTATGGTTCACGATAAAATTATTTTAATAGCTAAAAAGCACGAAACTTGGATAGACATTGTCTGTACGTTTGGGTGCACTAGAAGAATAGCTGAAGATATTACTCAAGAAATGTATATCAAAATACAGTTAAAATTAGAAGAGGGTAAAATAGACATCATGTATAATGACGAAATAAATTATTATTATATTTTCAAAACGCTCAATTCTATTTTTATTGATCTTAAAAGAAAAAACAAAAATATAACTATTTGTCATTTAAGTGAGAACATAGATAATGAAGAAGAATGGTACGTTGGTAAATTAAATTTATTATCACATAACGATGTAAATTATCTAGAAGCTTATGAAAAGATAGAGGACGCTTTAAGCAAAATGCATTGGTATGACAGAAAGATTTTTGAGGTTATAAATGGAGGAGAACGCATTTCGGATTTTTCAAAGAAATCAAAAATTCCTTACTACACTCTTTATTTTCATTATAACAAAGTTAAAGAAAAACTTAAAAAACTTTTATAAATTATAATAATATGAAACTAGGAGATTTAATTTATTACATAACAAAATATACAGGCATCAAATTTCTTGTAGATAAATACCATAAGGCAAGGGGTACAGAATGTCAATGCGGTAAAAGAAGAAACAAGCTAAATAATATGAAAATCAAAAGATGGTAAAATTTAAAAATTTAGATTATGAAGATTGGTCAATATTTCGACAAGGAACAAAGGACGTTATCAGCGCAACCGAATTTGAATTGGTGTGCCAATTACACTCAAAGTATTACAAGCATAGTTTTTACAAACCTTGCACCTGTAATCCCAAAACCATAAATAAATGGATTAACGATTTGAATATTCTATGGAACAATGGAAGGATAAGTTCTTAACGATTTTGTTTATAACTTTATTTATTGTATATTTGTTTAACACTAATTAAATAAACAGAAACAATGAAAAATTATCCTACCCTTATTAATGAATTTACTGAATATGTTATTAGTTTTTATAATAACAAAAATGGTATTTATCCGATTGCATCTATTGATAAAATAAAAGGTGCAGTAAATAAATTTTTAGAAAGCAAACCTTTATCAAAGTTTCATTTCGATTCATTAGATAGAGAAACAGTGAGATGTATTTTAGAACCTTCACATTCAATATATATATAAATCCATAAAAAACAGATATGAAAAACTTAACAGTAAGCACGAAAGACATTAGGCATAATATGACAGATGTTCAATTATTAAAAACTATCAAAGAATTAA
>Ga0307999_1000033_pt1 | contig 33309 bp, 17 predicted proteins | sample Neamet1_FD_203158 | JGI IMG/M metagenome (GOLD analysis project Ga0307999, IMG submission 203158) | Marine microbial communities from water near the shore, Antarctic Ocean - #1 | ecosystem: Environmental > Aquatic > Marine > Unclassified | place: Southern Ocean | collected 2014-06-04 | reverse complement strand
TAATGTCCAAGAAACTTCAGACATATATGATCCACCACCTACAGAAATATTAGCATAAGTACCTACACAGTAAGTACAAGTACCATCATCCTGAGTTGCAGAAGCATCATAGTTAGTTGCAGTTGAATCTGTACATCCTAAGATAGGACCACAAGCAGCACCTCCTACTGAAACATCAGTATAAGAACCAGCAGCAGCACCAACTAAAGAAGCAAAGTCGAATGAAACTTCAGAAAGGAAAGAACCACCTCCTACAGTAACATCATAACAACCAGCAACTAAACATAAAGTATCCGTTGCAAAGTAACCTGAAGTAAGACCTCCTGTAGCAACAGAAACACCACCTATAGAAACATCATAAGTAGAACCATTCCAACCATCACCCCATGAATCTATCATAGTGAAAGGAACCAAATTATCTGAACAAGAAATCCAGAAAGCACAAGTACCATCATCAACAGTAGCCGTTGCATCATAGTTATAAGCAGTAGAGTTAGTACAACCATACACTTGAGAACCATCAACAAACGACATTGCGTCAATACAGATATCTGAAGTAAAAGAAGTACCAGTAGTACCAGTAATCTTAACTGTTACACCTGTAGCTGCATAAGCAGAAACATCAATAGAAGCTTGTACCCAGTCAACACCTTGATCACCAGAAACAGTCCAAGTTGAATCCCAAGTAAGACCTCCATCAGAAGATAATTCAACATCTAAAGATCCCATAGTAGCACCATACATGCTATACCAGAAATTCAACTTAGCATTAGCTAATGTAGATAAGTCAAAACAATGAGATGTCATAGACACATCATTATTATAGTTACCAGAAGACTCTACAGTCATGTGGTAAGCTCCTTCCATTGCATAACCAGTACCACCATAATTAGTAGAGTAGTTTGGTCCTGTATTAGTAGATCCAGTTCCTAAGTTATCCCATAACCAGTTACCATAATTAGCATTACCATTAGTATTATCATCAGTGTTCTGCATCCAGTCAGCTGGAGTTAGAGCAACTTGAGCAATACCATCTTCAAATCCTGTAGTGTATCCAGTTGCCGAATGACAAGGATAAGTACAAGATCCATCATTATTAGTAGCTGCTGGATTATAGTTAGTAGCTAACATATCAGTACAACCCCATACAATTGGAGTAGACCAGTCAATATTAACATTATCAATCCTTACCTCATCAGCATAATTTACATTATAATTTGCATTATACTTCATAGCAGTTTCAAATGAAACAGTAACTGACTGACCGATATAAGCAGATAAATCATATGTTAAAGAAGTAAGTACTTCCTCACCATGCCATGAAACTCCATTCATATCTGTAAGGACTGTTCCGTCAACAGAAACTCTTAATGTAGAGTAAACTGAACCAGAAAGACCAACAGCAGTATTTGTAAATCCAGAATTAGTTATATAATCAAAGTCTAACAATACAACAGGAGTTGTTGATGCTGATAAATCTACACATACTGAATTTGTTTGTACATGTGAAGTATTAGCAAAAGCAAACGCTTCTGTTGAAAAAGCACCCCAACCAGAATAACCATCTCCTCCAGTTGCATAGTAAGAACCAGCACCTGTAATAGGACTAACAGTATCAAGCATAGAGTAAGAACCTTGATAACCTACAGGAGTAGTACCTGGAGCACTTACAAGCCAGTCTTGAGTTGTTAAACTTCCTGCTTCCCAACCTTCAACAAAGGCAAGAGTGTAACAAGAAGGATAAGAACAAGTACCGTCATCTGTATTTGCAGTAGCATCATAATTCACAGCTAAAGGATCCGTACACCCGTAAAGGTAACAACCTAAAGAAGCTGAACTTAATGAAGCAGAACCAGCAGCACCAGAAGCTAAAGTAGCTGTTGTAGATACACCAGACATAAATTCAGTAATAGAGAATACGTTTCCGTTCCATCCATCACCCCATGAGTCAACCATATCGATAGTATAACAACCATCAGCTAAACAAGTATCTAAGTTAAATGGAGCACCACCAGATAATACAGTTAATCCTGCAGCATCTAATAAGTTCCAAGAAACTTCAGTTTGGAATGAACCATTATCACAATTGATATTTACATACGCAGAACCAGTACCACAAGAAACACAAGTTCCATCATCAGTATTTGCAGCAGCATTATAGTTAGAAGCAGTAGAATCAGTACAACCATAAACAGGAGTAATAGCTACATTAATGTCGATATTATCAACAAAAGCATTATCACCTCCTTGGTAGTAGTCATCATTATACTTACAAGCAGATTCAAATACAATAGTAGCTTGCGTACCAGCTAAAGCAGATAAATCATAAGAAACATTAGACCAAGCATCTGCATCAGGAGTAGAAGCATTATAGTAAGCTGCACCTGTAGATGAAGATAAAACATTAGTACCATCAGTTACTCTAAAGTGAGAATAAGTAGCATTAAATGAGTAAGTCTGTCTTAAATCAAATGTCATCATGATTGATTGTCCAGCATAAGCTGTTAAATCTATACATAACGAACCAGAAGCAACATGAGATGGAGAGTATGTAAATGCGTCAGGACCCGTAGCGTAAGGTGTATTCCAACCAAGATATACACCACCTTGACCATGCCAAGAGAAAGTTCCATTATTAGTAGAATCTACAGAAGATAAAGATTCACCAGTTACACTCCAAGCTAAAGTTAAATCAGCACCTGTTCCAGAAGAAAAATCTTCAGTATAAGGAAGCGCAGAACCACAACCAGGATAAATACATAAAGTACTATCACTAACATTAATTTGAGAGCTATAATTAACTGCAGAGATATCCATACAACCAACATATGCACAAGAATCAGCTAAAACAGCTGTTGAGTCATAGTTATTAGCTAATGGATCAAGACAACCAATTGAACAAGTAGTGTTTAATGATAACGGTCCTGAATAAGGAGCACCACCAGAAGCAATAACTGCACCAGAAGCATCAGCTAAACTCCATGAAACTTCATTTTGGAATGAACCATAATCAACAACAATATTATAACATCCATCAGGAATACAGAACATTGCAGTACCAGCAGAACCACCAGCTAAAGTAGCCGTAGCAACAGAAGATCCAAATACAACATCAGTTAAGTTAAATGAATTTCCATTCCATCCATCACCCCATGAATCAGTCATAGTAAGTGTTAACATGTTATCAGTACAGTAAATACAAGCTGTTGAATCTGAAATAGTAGCAGTAGGATCAAAGTTTGTAGCTAAAGCATCCATACAACCTACAATACAACTAGAGTTAACTCCAAACACTTCAGAAGCTGAAGAACCAGTAGCAATAGTAGCTCCAGATACTAAAGTATCACCATTAGCATTTTGAACCATAATATTTCCTGAGCCATAGCCCCATCCGTCACCCCACGAATCTTGCATTTCGATAGTAAAACAACCATCATAAACACAAGCAGTAGTAACGTAAGTAGCAGTACCAGTAGCATAAGGTACAGATGCAGCAACTGTATCTCCATTAGCATTTATAATTTGCCAAGAAGTTTCGTCAGCATAGAAATCAGAATTATAAGTAATCGTGATTTCATCATCATAACTATAGTACGCACAAGTATAAGCACATGAACCATCATCTAAATTAGCTGATGCATCATAATTAGTTGCAATTGTATCAGTACAACCAGGGTAAGTACAAGAACTGTCAGATTGATTAGCAGCAGCATTATAGTTAGATGCTAAAGTATCCATACAACCAGGTACAATATTCACCATTACAAATCCACTAAAAGTAGCAATACAACCATTACAGTCAGTTACTGTACAAGAAACAGGACCCATCCCTAAACTATCTACATCTTCAGTAGTTGCTCCAGTTGACCATGCATAAGTGTAAGAAGCTGTACCATAGTTTACATTACCAGCAAAGTCTCTAGCTCCATTTGGAGGTCCAAAAACTGAACCACTAAATGCAACATAAGTACCTAAACCAGCTCCATTAGATATAGCAAGGTTAGCATCAGAAGCAATAGTAGTAGTATAAGCAGGTGCATTACCTGAAGTATATTGCATACCATTAGAACAGATAACATAAATACCTATTGTATCACCTGCAGTAGCTGTAATACTCACAGGTACATTTACTAAACCAGCAACATTTAACATAGTAGCTTGATTAGCAGCAAGTGTCCAAGCAGAAGCATCTAATTCCAATCCTTCACAAGAACCATTTCTATAATATACTTCAACATCACCAAGACCAGCTTGACAGAATAAATCTAAAGAAGAAATACCTAAGTCAGCAGAAGCAATAACATTAAATACATTACCACCATAAGAATTGTTAGGTATAGCACCTGAAACAGTGTTAGATCCAGAATAACAAGGTGTACCACCCGCTACAGATAAATCAACTGCGCCATCTAAAGCAATAGGTGAAGTAGCGTCAACAATAAATGATGTTAAAACAAGAGCTAAAGGCTCACCAATAGTTACTGATGCAGTAGCAGTACAACCATTAATTGAATCTGTTGTAGTACAAGTATAAGTACCAGCAGCTAAACCAGTTGCAATTGCAGTAGTTTGTCCGTCAGACCATAAATAAGAATCTGAAGTAGCATTCGGAGAACTTACAGTAGCAGTAGCCGTTCCGTTTGCACCAGCATTACATGTTGCGTCAGTAGCTACAGCAGAAGCTGCATAATAAGTACAAGGATATACATTAAACACATTTACATTATCAAATCTTACATAATCAGCAGCAAGTACACTGTATAAAGGACCATATTTAACAGCCGCTTCAAATGTAACATACACTTGAGCTTGATTTGCATAAGCAGATAAATCATAATTTAAAGTAGTAACTCCTGTTAAAGTTTGATTACTATAAGAAGTATTACCAGCGTCATCAGCAATACTAGCCCCATTAACAGAAACTCTAAACCAACCATAAGCAGAAGAGTAATATGATGCTAATTCAGCATCTAAAGTCATATTAACAATAGCAGCAGATCCACTCATATCTAAACAAATAGTTGCCGAAGCAACGTGAGAAGTATTAGCAAATGCTCCAGCTTCTGTAGTAGTATTAACCCAACCTAAGTAACCGTTACCTGTAAACTCTAAAGATACAGTATCAGCAATTGCATTAGCAAAAGTTAATGAAGTTGAAGCATCAGCTCCAGACAAAGTTGTCCAACCATTCCCAGAAAGATTAGCAGCTTCAAAGTTATCAGAGAAATCTAGTACGTTACACACAGGAAAAATACAAGATAAACTATCATTTACATTACAAGTAGCACAATAATTTGTAGCTAAAGGATCTAAACATCCAGGGTATAAACATGAACCGTCATCAAATACAGCCGTAGGGTCGTAATTTGAAGCGAACATATCAGTACAGCCTGCAGCACAAGTAGAATTTAAATTAAGATTTTGAGTTCCTGGAGCACCACCAGAAGCAACTACAGTACCTGCAGTGTCTGTTAAGGTCCAAGAAACTTCAGCTGCGAAAGAACCACCATCACAAGAAAGTGTATAACAACCATCAGGGATACAGAATGCTTCTGTTCCTGTAGAACCAGAAAGAATTGTTCCAGTAGCAACAACATTTCCTGATAAATCATACAAATTCCAAACATTACCATTCCATCCATCACCCCAAGAGTCAGTCATGTTTAAAGTTAATGCGTTATCCGCACAACCATAAGTACATGATCCATCATCAAAAGCAGCTAGAGGATCGTAATTCGTTGCGGTAGAATCAGTACATCCCGACACACAAGTAGCATTGATACTAATAAGATCAATACCTAGTGAGCCAGACAAAAGACCTCCCGAACCATAATTTGTTAAAGATGAATCGATAATGCTATATACACCACCATTCCAACCATCACCCCAAGAGTCATACAACTCTAATGTGTAGCAGCCATCAGAAACATTCACCCAAGTATCTACTTGAGCTGAACTAACATAATAACCCGCAGATTGAGATGCTACAGTTAAACCAGAGGCGTCTATTAACGACCAACTGATCTCAGCAGCATACGATCCAGGAGTTACTTGGACACTTACCCATGTAGCAGAGACTGTAGACACTGAAAGTGCTAAAGCTGCTAGAAAGGTAAACATCATTTTACTAAACTTGTTTTTCATAATACATGTTTTAATTATTAAAAAGGTTAATTATATGTAAAAAGCCACTATGCTGGGGCACAATGACTGAATTACCGAAAATAAAATATGCGAAAAACCCACACCATAATAGATATGAATCCTGAATCAGTTTAATCTGATAATAATAGCTTTTCATCATAAGTTTTCTTTGTTTTTGTCGTAAAACAAGAGTGTAAACATAATCAATTTTTCTTACAAATCGAATTTCAAAACATTAAACTTTGAGTTATTAACATTCTTTTATTAATAAAAGAGGCAAATAAATACTTTCATAATTAATTACGAATTTAGAATACCGTTTGTTTCAAAATAAGGCATTAATTTAGGAAATAACTATGATAAAATACTAACTAACAGATTATATATTAATAGCTACAAATAATTATTTTAAATACTTACACAACTTAACCTCAGATACATTCGTAAAAACAGAGAGTACTAATAAAAATTAGAGATAGTGATAGTTTTTGTACATTTGCGTGTCAAGAACAGACTCAAAACAAAATTATGAAAAGAAAAATACTATTATTTATTTGTATAATAATTACAGTTGCAAGTTGGGCCGGAAAACCAACTATTCCTACAGCTATTAATATTACAAACACAAGTGCTGATATTACCTGGGGAAATAATACATGTGGTACAAATAACTATACACTCCAATATAAAGAAACCTCAGCAGCTTCCTGGACAATTGGTACAACAATTTTAAACATAGCAAATTCAAGCTCAACAACTTACTATTCTATTTCAGCACTTATACCAAATACAGCCTATTTGTTTAGAGTAAATTGTGGAGGAAATTGGCAAGTTGTAGGTAATTTCTCTACTCTATCTTCATCCGCCTGTGCCATTTTCAACACAATTATTACAACCAATACTTCCTGCAGCAATACTCTTGATGGATCCATTAACCTAACTACAACAGGAGGATCCCCACCCTACATATACAACTGGGATAACGGCAGCTCTACTAAAGACTTAACAGGAATAGGGTCAGGCTTATACATAGTAACAACTACTGATACTGCAGGATGCACTAAGATTGATTCAATAACCGTTGACTTCAATAATACAAAATCTTTAACCCAAACAGTTCCAATATTTATTGATACTTCTAATCTAAACTATCCTGGAATAATTGATGGACATAATATTTGGGCCTACGACACTATAAGTATTACGAATACAGGATGTGACGTAAATATTCGTCCAGAATTTATTATTTCCCATAATACCCAAGCGATACTTCAAGGGCAAATAGTAATACATTGGCACAATGGTTTAGGATATAATCCCATCACATACAACATAGATAGCAATGGAAATGCTTACGGATACTGGGGTTATGCCTCTGGGATTAACCTAACAACACAAACCACTCAAGAAATGGCTGTAAGAGTTAAGTTTCAAAGCTCTGCCCCATACGGAGAGTACACATCATCTTGGGAGACCTTTGAGATTGATAACGCAGGAAATAAAATCCAACCAGCCCTATCATCTCCTAGTCCTTCCTCAATAAATTTAGTGAATTGTTCTACTTTTGAAATAGATAGCACAAATCTTACAAACATTAATTGTAATGGTTTGGGTAATGGATCTGCTACTATTTTTTCTTTAGCCAATGGATCTGGACAATATACTTACAACTGGAATAATGGACAAAATACTGCAATAGCTACAAATTTAGTGGCTGGAACTTACTATTGTTTAGTAACAGACATTAATTGGGGTTGTACTGATTCAGTAAATATCATTTTAACTGAACCAGCTATAATAAATGCATCATTAACAGGTACTGATATTACTTGTAATGGAAATAATGATGGGACCCTAAGCGGATTAGCAACAGGAGGGTCTGGATCTTATAAATTCACATGGAATCCAATACTAACTCCATCTAATACTCAAACTAGCCTACCCGCATCACTATACACATTAAATGTACTTGATTTAGTTTGCGGAACAATTGATAGTACCTCATTTAATATTAATGAACCCAATCTATTTCAAGAAAACACTACCTCAACGAATAATACATCCTGTGACAGCTCTAACTGTAATGGGAGTATTAACATATCAATACTAGGAGGCACAAGTCCCTACTCTATAATCTGGGCAAATGGAGATAGCGCTATAAATAAAAATGATGTATGTAACGGAAGTTACTCTATAACAATTACGGATGCAAATTTTTGTGCAACTTTTACTGAAAATATAACTATTTCAGATAATCCATCAATACCATCTGTTTCCACTTCTGTATTAAATAACAGTTCATGTGATAGTACTCTATGTAATGGAAGTATTTTATTAATCGAAAACTCTGGAGCGACTCCATATAGTATTTTATGGAACACAGGTAGTACAACAAATACTTTAAGTAGTTTGTGTGGTAACTCCTATTCCTACACTATAACAGATACAAACTCATGTATTCTAAACAATACAATAGCAGTTTATGACAGTGCGACAACTCCTAATATTGGCTTGATTAGCACAAACATTAGCTGTAACGGAATAACTGATGGAACTGCTGAAGCTAGTATATTATCCGGATCAGGAAGTTCAGGAACAATATCAACATTAACTTATTGCACTTCTGGACCAGGAATGTCTGACTATTCAAACATTGAATTTGTAAGATTAATTGGGGACGGAGATTCTATTGTCAATAATACAAACGGTATGTGCGACACTTATGACGATTTTACTTCTCAGCATGCAACCTTAACTCCTGGACAAACTTATTCTATTGATGTAAACCTAGGAACTTGCCATCCCACTTTTGGTTTTACTGATGGAGGTAAGGTATTTATTGATTGGAATATTGATGGTGATTTTGATGACTTAGGAGAAGAAGTAGGAAGTATAGCTGTTACTCAAAGCCCCTCAACAAACACACTAAGCTTTACTGCACCAAATTTAGGTTTCTTTGGAGCAACAAGAATGCGTGTTATCTCGCAATATGGAAATTCAATATTCACTGCATGTGAGCAAGGTAACTCAAATCCATTTACCGCACCCTATTATGGAGCAACTGAAGATTATTCCATAGTGATTAATGGATCAATACCTACTACTTATTTATGGTCTTCTTCAGACACAACAGCACAAATCACTAATCTTTCAATAGGAACCTACACTTGCACTGTATATGACACGAGTGGATGTTATGCAACAGATAGTATTACCATAACTGAACCTTCAGCTATTAATACTTTAGAGAACACTACAAATGTACTCTGTAATAATGAAATTAATGGAACTGTTTCTTTAATGATATCAGGAGGAAATTATCCCTACTCAAGTAATTGGGGAACAGCTGATACAACTGCGCTAGCAGTAGGAATTTACAACTACAGCATTACTGACAATAATGGATGTACTTACTCCGACTCAGTTAATATTAGTGAGCCATCAGCTATAATAAATTCTTATACCTCAATTAATGCTAATTGTAACGGAAACAATACTGGGAGTATTGACATATCTCTTTCAGGAGGAATACCCCCATTTACTTTTTTATGGAACAATGGAGATACAACTGAAGATTTAACAAATATTTCAGCAGGGCAATATATTGTTAACATTACAGATGTAAACAATTGCACACTAAATGATACAATTAATATTAGCGAACCTGATCTGCTTTATGCAAATTACACACAAACTAATGTCACTTGTAATGGAGGTATTGATGGTAGTGCAATTGTCAACTTTTTCGGTGGCGTGACAGATTACACTTTTTCTTGGGGCACTTTTACTTATCCTTTATCTGGTGGTATATCATTTTTTCAAACACCAATGGGAATTCCTGCTGGGATCTACCCTTTTACTGTAACTGATAGTAATAGCTGTATATTTTCAGATACAATTACAATTACCGAACCTGATTCAATACAAACTACAGCAACTCTTACATCTGTAAGTTGCAAGGGAGAAAATAATGGAAGTGCTATTTTAGTAATTACTGGTGGTACTTCACCTTACTTAGAAAGTTGGGGTGTGAGTGATTCTTCTGCATTAATTAGCGGGTATCACTCTTTTACAATTACTGACGCTAACGGATGTGTTAACAGTGATAGTATTTTAATTATTGAACCAACAACCCTTACAGTAAGTGAGATCATTTCAAATATAAGTTGTAATGGGTTTTCAGATGGATATGTTACACTAAATATTACAGGAGGTACTGCTCCCTATCTTGAAAATTGGGGCTTAAGTGATTCTACTGCATTAATTAGTGGTTTTCACTCTTTTACAATTACTGATGCTAATGGATGTATTAACAGTGATAGTATTTTAATTACTGAACCCGCAATCTTATCTGCAACAGCAATTACGACTAGTGTACTTTGTAATGGAGACTCTACAGGTACTGCCGTATTAATTATTACTGGAGGAACAGCAGGTTACATTGAGTCTTGGAATGGAACATCTGCCTACAACTTATCAGCAAATACTCATCTTTTTACAGTCACTGATACTAATGGATGTATTTATACTGACTCTGTAATAATAAATGAACCAAACTTACTTAGCTCTTCAATCATACCAACCGATTTAACATCTTGCTTAATAACTAACGGAAGTATTAATTTAAATGTAAGCGGGGGACTTCAATCTTATACTTACTTATGGAATAATAATGATACTACTGAAAACATAAGTAATCTTTCAGCAGGTAATTACTCTGTTATCATTACAGACGCTAACGGATGTACAACTACAAATAACGTAACAGTAAATCAGCCTTCAAATGGTTTGACTTTATCATTAATTTCCCCTGATTACAGTGGGTTTAACATTTCATGTTATGATGGAAATAACGGAACAATTACAACAAACACTACAGGAGGTGCAGGAAATTTAATATTTACTTGGTCAACCACTGACACAATTCAAAATTTGAATAACCTAAGTGCAGGAGATTATAGTTTAGTTGTAACTGACTCTGTTGGTTGCTCATTAGCTGACAGCATTAGCTTAACTGAACCCTTACTATTATCCTCAAATTATACTTCAACAAATGTAACTTGTAATGGATTAGCAAATGGTAGTGCTATTGTAAACTTCAATGGAGGAATACAAGATTATATTTTAACTTGGGGAACTTATACCTATCCCTTAATTGGGGGGCTATCTACTTTTACAACTCCAATTGGTGTCCCTGCAGGCATATACCCATATACAGTTACTGATATGAATGGATGCTCACAACCAGATACAATTACTATTGAGCAGCCTGACAGCTTATACAGTAATCTTACCTTATCCAATTTTAATGGGAATAATATTTCTTGTAATGGGTTTTCTGATGGAAGCATTGATATTCTGGTAAATGGAGGAACAGCATCTTATACTTATTATTTCAATGGGTCTCTAACTTCAAATACTAGTTTTTCAGGATTAAGCTCAGGTACTTATACTGATTCTATTATTGACTTTAATGGATGCGTATTCACTGAAACAATTACTTTAACTGAACCTGATATTTTAAATAGCATACTTTCAACTAGCAATATGAGTTGTAATGAAATATGTGACGGAACAATTAATACACAAATTATTGGTGGAACTGCACCATATACTTACTTCTCTAATAATTTATTAACAACTAATAATTTGGATTCATTATGCCTTGGAAATTACTCACTATCTATTACTGATAATAATAGCTGTACATTGAACGATAGCATTACAATAACTGAGCCTTCAGTAATTGCCATCAATTTAGATTCCTCAATTAATATAAGTATTTATGGTGGGAATGATGGAGAACTTTATACGTTTTCAAACGGAGGATCTGGTAATTTAAGCTACCAATGGGCAGGACCTTCAGGATTTAATGCTACAAATTCAAATATCACCAATTTAGTAGCAGGAACTTATTTCCTGACAGTTACTGACAGCACACTTTGTGCAATAACAGCCTCTTTTTTAGTCACACAACCACCATCACTAACTGCAGATTTGGATAGTGTAATCAATTTAGACTGTAATAGCATTTGCACAGGAGAACTTTACATTACTGCTTACGGTGGAGATTCCGCATACACTTACTTATGGTTTGGCCCTAATGGGTACACTTCAACTAATGAAGATATTGATAGTTTATGTGCAGGAATATATACACTTGAACTTTCCGATACAACAAATACAGTAACCTTATATTTTGAAATAATTGAACCTTCACCTGTAACAATTATATCTATTGTTGATACAGCCATTTGCTATAATGGTACTGCACAGGCTAACGCTTATGTTTATGGCGGAAACTATCCATACCAAGCACTCTGGAGTAATGGATCAACGAACACCTCAACAATATTGTCTGTAGGAACTCATTCTATAACTATTACAGATACAAATGGATGTATTTCTACTGAAAATATAATTATTCACCAACAAGATTCTATAAGCATTTCCTCTACAATTAATAACATCAGTTGCAGTGGTTTACAAAATGCTTCAGTAATTTTAAATATTACCAATGGAGGTACTGGTCCTTTTCAATACTCCTCAAACAATGGGGTTACTTTCCAAAATTCTAATTCGTTTTATAATCTAGGAAGCGGTAACCATCTATATTTAGTGCTTGACGCAAACGGATGTAGTAACTATATTTCAGTATTTATTTCTGCACCAAACGCTTTACTAAGCACAATAAATCATACAAATGCATCCTGCTTTAGAGAATGTGATGGTACGGCAACAATAACCTCTACTGGAGGAACAATCCCTTATGGATATGACTGGGGAACAGCCAATCCTAATAACTTATGTGCTGGTCTATATAATGTAATAACTACTGATGCTAATGGATGCTTAACAACTGATGTCATCATTATTAGTGAACCAAATCCAATTATTGTGAATATATCGCAATCTGTAAATATAATTGAAGCAACCCCAGGTTTTATTAACTACCAATGGTACAACACCAATGGCAATGCAATAACTGGAGCAACAACTGATACATTTTTACCAATATTACAAGGAGAATATTATGTGGAAGTAGTGGATAGCAATGGCTGTACTGGAACTTCTTTAAGTATATTTATTGTTATTAACCTTATAGGTGAAAATGAAATTGAACTTAATATATTTCCAAACCCAACAATAGGAAAAATAACTATTAAAAGTACTGAGCAGCCTAACACTATTTCAGTAATAAATTCTATAGGTAATCGTATTATCTTTTTAGATAATAATAGTACTTTTGAAAAACAGACAATAATTGATTTATCTTCTTTTGCAAAAGGGTTTTATTTTATTCAAATTGAATTGAATAACCAGTTAATTAACCATAGAGTTATACTTCAATAATTTTTCATAATTTGGCGAACAGAAAAGAAAACATTAATAAGATGATAAAAAGAACATTATTTTTAGCTGCAATTTTACTTTTTACAGTTTCAATTACAGCTAATACAGCTTTAAATGATACTACAAAAATTGAAGATTTAGTTGCCTATACTTGGCAGCCTATTTCAGATGTAGATAAGGTGCTCCAATACGAAAATACCAAAGATATTTCTAAGCGTTCTATCGACCAATCAAAGTTAGCTGGCGAACATTATACCGCAGCTGTAGAGCTGATGAAAAACAAAGAGTATACTGCAGCAATCAATGAATTTAAAAGCGCAATAAAAAGATACAAAAGAGCTAAATTAAGTGATGATGCCTTAAATTATCTCCGAGCAAATATGGCATTATCCTACTCAAATACTGGAAACAAAGAAGATTTAGCACTCAGTAAACGTTACTTAGATTTAATAACTTCCAAAGCATATTCTGATAATAAATGGACCTATAATATTGCAATAGCACACCACAAATCCGGAAATATTAATGATGCAGCAACATTGCTCAGCTCAGCCATAAGAAAAGATGAATTTTATTTTCAAGCTTATATAACTCTTGAAGATATTTACAGAAGCTCTGGAAATAAAAAAGATGCTGACAAAGTGATAGAAAGAATGCAAACTGCTGAGGCTAAATTAATTCAAAAAAACAAAAAAACATCATCTGTAGGTGCTGAAAGCAAAAAAAAGAAAGGAGTATATATTCCTAAAGGAGATCGACCTGATGTAACAAATCTTAAAATTGTAAAAAAAGATGATCATTTACAATTTAATAAAATCAATAAAATAGATGAAAGAAGTATGATTCAAATACAAGAAGGTATTGGAGAATACAATCTTGGAATAAAAGCATTAAGTAATAAAGAATATAGCATAGCACAAACCCATTTTAAAAATACAGAAAAAAGATTAAAAAGAGGTAAAATACATGAGGATGGATTAAATTTTGCAAGAGGAAACTTAGCAATTTCTTATTTAGCGACAGGAGAAAAAAGAGGAATAGGACAAGCTAAAAGGTATCTAAGAAACTTAACGCCTAAAATCTACAAAACTAGAGAATGGACTTATAACTTAGCAGTTGCGCACTATACTTTTGCTGAAAAATCAAGAGGAGCAACAAAAGATGAGTACATGAAAAAAACGATTAAACTTTTCAGAACCTCTATCAAACAAGATAAATTATTTTTACCTGCTTATCAGAATTTAATATATATTTACCTTGAGCTAGATGATGAAAAAAAAGCTTTAAACACACATAAGATATACGAGAAAGCTAGAGCTCAATTAATGAAATCATTCAGTAAACAAGACCAAATAGCACAAGGAGGAGACCCATATATATTCCGTGTTAACTTAGGAACTTTTGGAGAGTTTGATACTCCAGCAGATTTATTTGAAGAAGAACACTTAATTACCGTACCTATTTCTGAACAAAAAACAGCTTATCTTGCAGGAATGTTTTATACACTTGATGCTGCTATTACTTATCAAAAAAACATGAAAAAAGAAGGGTTTACAACCTCATTTATTGTTGCCTTTAAAGATGGTGAAAAACTAGAATTTTAGTAATTCTGAAAAGTTGAGAACGGAAAAGTTCTAATGCCAACTGAATACCATAAAGAAGTCTGATCCAGTAGATCAGACTTTTTATTTTTATAAAATACAGATCCAAAAACATCAAACCATTTAAACGAATAGGCCATTTCAGTATGCAAAGTGTTAATTATAGTTGAAACGCCTTGACCATTAAAATTCCCATACGAATATTGTCCTCCAACCCCTTGAGCGTCAAAATCAGAAGCAAATACATTTTGTCCATAATGCGTATTCAAAGAATCCAAACCAACTGTGGTATGAGTTAATTTAATACTAAACTTCCATTTTTCTTTATTATACTTTACAAGCGCAACTAACTCTTTAAAATTAGCACCCAAAGGATGTGCTAATGCTTGGTTAGAATGCGTATAAGATTGCATAGGTTCCTTGTGTGCATAAGTATAGGGTTGTGCTTGATTATATTCCAATAATACATTTACTTCTTTAAAAGAAGATTTAAATCCTAATTGATAAGCAAACTTATTCTGAAAAAAACCTCCACCATATTCCTCATCCCTATCTTTTTGTCGAGATATATTCAAATCATCTAATAGAACTTGGCCATACAAAGTTGTTTTCTTCAATTTTGCATTAAAATTTACCCCCAGCAACACATTATCAGGCGAGTGCTTTGAGAACTCTACTGGGCGATAAAAAATAATTGGATTCAAATATTCAACATCATATCCCCTATTATAACTTTCATCTTTTGCTTGCCAAAGTACACCTTCAAAAATACCAATATTTATATTTTCTGTTAAACTAAAATCCAAAAAGTGAATGGAAGAATGCTTTTTTCTATTTTGATTTGGATCTTGTATATCTAAAAAAATAGTGTATAAATTATAATATCTAACTCTTCCAAATTCAGTAGTTAATTTCAAATACGGATAAGGAGAATGTTCAGCAGATAACATAAGAGAACGATACCCATTTCCAATAAAGTGTTTTCCTTTTCCAAAGTCAACAGTTATGAATTTATTAACATAATATTTCAGATTATATTGCAACCTACTTTTTTTTCTCCCGAATCCAGGGAAAACAAGTAATGAATCTTGGTACTCGCTTATCAATGTATTATGATTACCTGCTAAATAATCAAAATGAGAAGTGAAAGTTATTTTATTTTTGAGATTAGAAGACAAGCTAGCACCAAACAAATGTGTACTTGAATAATCTGATTTATTAGCAGACCCTATACTAAACAATCTTAAACCTATAATAAAATGTTGAGTTGTATCAGAATCACAACTGACAATCGAATCAGAAAAAAAATTATAAAAGGGTTTATTAACTGTTGATTGAAATGTATTTATCTGTGCGCTTACACAAATAGGAAAGAGTAATATTAAGTAACATTTATAAAGCGTTTTCATCCCCCTTAATTATATTCCAAACTGTATAAAAAATAATATTGATATCAACTGATAAAGACCAATTTTCAATATACCAAACATCCAAACGAACACGCCCCTCCATATCCCTTAATTCCTTAGTTTCTCCTCTATATCCTTTTATCTGAGCTGCTCCCGTAATACCTGGCTTTACTAACTGACGAACCATGTACTTATTAATCAAAGCAGAATATTCCTCAGTATGCAACAACATGTGAGGTCTTGGACCTACTATAGACATATCGCCCATAAACACATTAATAAATTGAGGAAATTCATCTAAAGATGATTTTCTAAGGAAAGCACCAATTTTTGTAATACGAGCATCTCCTTTACATGCTTGTTTGGTGTCTGCTTCAACACTTTGAGTCATAGAACGAAATTTATAACACATAAACTCCATATTACCCACTCCGGAGCGTGCCTGCTTAAATAAAACTGGCCCTTTTGATGACAGCTTAATTAAAATGGCAATAATAGGATATAACCAAGTCAACACAAATACAATAACTAAAGCTGAAAACAAGATATCAAATACTCGTTTAAAAAATCGATTAGTAATATCAGTAAGCGGTTCAGCTCTTAATGTTACTACAGGTACATCATCATAAAAATCAATATTTACTCGCTTAAAAAGAAAACCTCTAAAATCAGGAACTATTTTAAAGCGAATCATATTTTGATCACAAAAATCAACTAAGCTTTTAATCTTTTGAGTATAAGTTAATGGCATGGAATAATAGATTTCATCAATCTCATTATCCAAAGCAAATGATTCTAAGTCATCCAATCCACCTTTACGAATATTATCTTTAACATTAAAAGAAATATCACTATCAAAAAAAATACCTTTAACTCTAACCCCTAAGACATCATCTGATATGAAATAAGTATACAATTGATTTGCAACCTCATTACCACCAATAATTATTATTCTTTTGTAATTAAACCCAGATTTTCTGAAAAGATAAATTAATTTAATTGCAGAATAACGCCACAACATTATTAAACCAAAAAGCAAAACATAAGTTGCATATAAATGCTCTCTTGAAAACTCAGAAGCTTTAAGTGAGAACAAAATAGCACTAATAATAAAAGTATTAAAAATAAAGGCTTTAAATAAATTAAATAGAACCCTATCTAACCTTCTTAATCGCTTAAGCTTATACAACTCAAGAAACAAAGCAACCAACACCCAAATTGCATTAAAAATGATAAACAAAAATTTGTATTTATCAGAAAACATTAAAGTCTCAAACTTTAAATAATAAGTAAGTAAAAATGCAAAATTGACAATAAATAAATCACCAATAAAGTGAATTATCCAAAAATATTGTGAATATCCTTTCATGTAATACAAAGGTACAAATTAACTCAAGCTATGATAAGTACCAAGCGTACATTTTTTCAACACCTTTGTTAAGAGATACTGTATGCTTCCAACCTAAGCTATGAAGCTTGTTTACATTAGTTAATTTTAGCATAGTTCCATCAGGCTTTGAAATATCAAAATTAAAAGAGCCCTTATAACCAATCGTTATCTTTAATAGCTCAGCTAATTCCTTAATTGAAATATCAATTCCAGTACCAATATTAATATGAGTGTTTCTCACCTCTTTATCTAAATCAGAAAAAGTATGCTCAAAATCCCTATTTTCTAATAAAAACACACAAGCATCTGCCATATCTTCTGACCATAAAAACTCCCGTTTTGGTTTACCACTACCCCAAATATCAATAACATCTTCTTTTACCCCATATTTTACTAAAACTTCCAGAATATCATCATTTGAAGATGCACCATTAATTCTTTCAATTGGATTCTTATCAAAATCTGCTTTTATCGATTTCCAATCCTTATTTTCAAGACATTTTCCTAAATGAATTTTACGTAATAAAGCAGGAAGTACATGCGATTTCTCTAAATCAAAATTATCATTTGGCCCATACAAATTGGTTGGCATAACAGTAATAAAATTAGTGCCATATTGCAAGTTGTAACTCTCGCACATTTTTATTCCTGCAATTTTAGCAATTGCATAGGGCTCGTTTGTATATTCTAGTCCTGATGTAAGTAAACTATTTTCTTGCATAGGTTGAGGAGCATTTTTTGGATAAATGCATGTACTTCCTAAAAACAACAATTTCTTAACGCCATGCAAATACGATTGATGGATGACATTATTTTGAATCATCAGATTCTCATAAATAAAATCAGCACGATACGTATTATTAGCAACAATTCCGCCTACTTTGGCTGCTGCTAAAATCACATAATCAGGTTTTTCTTTTATAAAAAATGTTTCAACTGCACTCTGATTAGTTAGATCTAATTCAGCATGAGTTTTAAATATTAAATTTGTGTATCCTTTTGATATTAGGTTATTTACAATTTCACACCCCACCAAACCCTTATGTCCTGCAATATAGATTTTGCTTTGCTTTTTCATATTATTCAAAATAATTCATAATGGTATAACCACCATCTTTTAGATATTGATCTTTTGTCACTAATTTCAAATCAGATTCCATCATTTCGTTAATTAACTGTTCTAAATTATATTCAGGAACCCAACCTAACTTAGTATTTGCTTTAGTGGGATCTCCAATCAATAAATCAACCTCAGTTGGTCTAAAATATCTTGGATCAACAGCGACAACCTCTTTCCCAATCTCTACTTGGTATTTTTCATTAGAGCAAGACATTACTATTCCCTTTTCATCAATTCCCTTTCCTTTAAATGCTAATTCTATTCCTGCATGAGAAAAGGACATTTTTATAAAATCACGAACGGTGGTTGTTTTTCCAGTCGCTATTACCCAATCCTCTGGCTTATCAGCTTGCAATATCATCCACATCATACGCACATAATCCTTAGCATGTCCCCAATCCCGCTTTGCATCCAAATTTCCCAAATAAACTATTTTTTGTAATCCCAGTGCAATTTTTGAGGCTGCACGTGTGATTTTTCTTGTAACAAAAGTTTCTCCTCTCACAGGAGATTCATGGTTAAATAAAATACCATTACAGGCAAACATATTATACGCTTCACGGTAATTGACTGTAATCCAATAAGCATACATTTTTGCGACACCATATGGACTTCTAGGATAAAACGGAGTGGTTTCTGATTGCGGAACTTGCTGAGCTTTCCCATATAACTCAGAAGTAGAGGCTTGATAAATTTTAATTTTCTCTGTTAAACCTAACAAGCGAATAGCTTCTAAAATTCTTAATGCACCTAAGCCATCAGTATTTGCCACATATTCAGGAATTTCAAATGACACCTGAACATGACTCATTGCTGCTAAATTATAAATTTCATCTGGCTGAACTTCCTTGATAATTTTCGTCAAATTCATAGAATCTGTCATATCACCATAATGTAAAATCAAATTTCTATTTTCAATATGAGGATCTTGATAGAGATGCTCAATCCTATCTGTATTAAAAGAAGATGCCCTTCTCTTAATTCCATGAACTACATACCCTTTTTTCAATAAGAATTCAGCCAAATAAGAGCCGTCTTGACCAGTAATTCCTGTTATTAATGCTATTTTCATTCTATAAAATTTGAATGTTAAGTTAGTTAATATTAATTATTAAGATTATAAACGACCATCAACATAAGGAGAATCTAACATGTTTTTTAAATCAAAAATTATTCGCTTATCTGTTACTAATTCTTGAAATTCCTCTGATAAAAAATTATCATGGGCAACTGCGAAAATAATAGCATCATAGTCAACACTATTAATATTTTCAATTAAATTAACATCAAACTGAGCTATAACATTTTCTTTTTCTGCTATTGGATCATATACATCAACATTTGCACCATAAGATAATAATTCAGTATGAATATCTATGATTTTTGAGTTTCTAATATCAGGACAATTTTCTTTAAATGTAATCCCTAGTAATAATATATTTGAATTTTTAATAACAAAACCTTTATTAATCATTAGTTTAATTACTTTGGAACCAACAAATTGACCCATCTGATCATTTACTCTTCTTCCTGAAAGTAAAACAGCTGGATGATACCCAAGCTCCTCTGCCTTATAAGCCAAATAATATGGATCCACACTAATGCAGTGCCCACCTACAAGACCAGGCTTATAATGTAGAAAATTCCATTTGGTAGCGGCAGCTTCTAAAACCTCATTTGTATCAATTCCTATTCTATCAAAAATTAATGCTAATTCATTGACAAAAGATATATTTACATCTCTTTGTGCATTTTCTATCACTTTTGATGCCTCAGCTACTTTAATACTTGATGCTAGGTGCGTTCCTGCTGTTATAATCGATTTATATAGTTCGTCTACTTTTTTAGCAATAGCAGTATTAGAACCAGAAGTTACTTTTTTAATCTTTGTAAGTGTATTGATCTTATCGCCAGGATTTATTCTCTCAGGAGAGTATCCGCAAAAGAAATCTTTATTAAACACTAAACCACTTGCATTCTCCAAGATAGGCACGCAAACTTCCTCAGTGCAACCAGGATAGACAGTTGATTCATAGATTACAATATCACCATTAACTAAGACCTTACCAATCTTTTTAGATGCACTTATCAATGGATTTAAATCAGGTGTTTTAGCAAAAGTGATTGGTGTGGGTACAGTAACAATATAGATTTCTGAATTTTTAATACAATCAACATTGTTTGTCAAAAATAGACCATTCCCAATTGAATCTTCATTAAGAGCTTTCTGTATTTCTATACTTGTCGTTTCACTTGTTTTATCAATTCCATTTTTTAACTGCTCTACCCTTTGCTTATTAATATCGAAACCTACAACTTGATATTTTTTAGAAAACTCTAATGCTAAAGGAAGACCAACATAACCGAGACCAATTACTGCTATTTTCATTTTTATCATCTAAAATTTGAAGTAAATATACTGAAAATTATTTGTTAATTATTTTATGAAAAAATGAATCGTAATCACCTACAATTTTACTCCATGAATACAAATCATTTATCTTCTGTTTATTATTTATTACAAATACATTATCTTTAGCTTTAATTTCATTATTCATTAAATCTGAAATTTGTTCAAAATCAGAAAAATAATAAGCCTCTTTTTCTAAAATTGATTTATTAAAAATATTATCATGGGCACATATTAATGAATTTGACGCCATAGCTTCTAGCAAGGATGGATTTGTACCCCCAACACTATGGCCATGAAAATATAAATTAGAAAAAAATCTAAGCGAATCCAAATTCTCAATACCAGAAAGAAAACCTAAATAGTTTATCTGTCTATCATCATATTTTTCAGAAACATACTTACCAAAATCAGTTTTCAAGCTACCAATAATCACCAAATCTCTATCTTTTTTTGAATCTAAATAACCTTCAATAATCATTTCAATATTATTTTCTGGTTCCATCCTTGCAATTACAATATCGTAATTGTACTCTTTTAAATTATATTTTCTAAGAATCTTTGAATCAGGATTTTTCATAATCTCTGCTCCATAAGGAATATAAGTTGAGTCAACCTTGTACTCTTTTTTCAGGTATTGTTGAATTCCAATAGAATCTGCAATAAAATAATCACTATATTTCACAGCAAGCCCCTCTGCATATTTTAAAAACTTCTGAACTCTATTTGAGAATTTAGATCGCTTCCATTCAATACCATCCATATTTGTAACTAAAATAGATTTCTTTGGCATCAGTCGATTCCAAATTGAACTACTTGTATACCCTAATTGTAATATAATATCAAAATTTTGTTTTCTGCTATTTAAAATACAATTCAAATCATAAATAAATTGACCAGATGTCCCAATCAAATATTCTGGATCAAAACAATGAATAATTTTCACTCCTTTATAAATACTATCTTTATAAATATGATTATGCGAATTATAAACAAATACATCATGCCCCCTAGCTACCAAACCAACTGACAAATATTCAGCAAATTGCTCAAAACCACCATAATTGTTTGGTATACCTCTAGTTCCTATAATGGCTATTTTCATAATACTTTAATACTTATATTAACTTCCATTTGATTTATTAAAGGCCAATTTATTTTACAAATAAAATAATAGGATAGATATTGTTCTAATTTTTTAATAAAAGGCTTTATCATATAATATCTTTGTTCAAAACCACAATAATTGTTTGAGATACTCTAGCTATTAATATCATCGTTTATAATAAATTAACTTATTTCTCCTTTTTTAATTATCTTTTCATAAAAAGTATCATTTCTTGACATATCTTCAACGCTCCATTTGTAACTAAGTTTATGAAAAGGTGTAAGACTCTTAATTGCATTAAATGATTTTTCGTTGTATTCCTCAAACAATTGTAGTAACAGTATATGCGGAATAGAATTAGGAATCTTTGTAATTTTTTTAAGTTCCTCAGGGTATTTATTTAAACTGATACAAATAAAATGATGTAGTAGAAAATAATCAACTAATTTATTATTATTTTTCCAGTAATTATGAAGTAAGTCACGAGTAAGTAATAAAACTTTATTGTTTGTTGTTGATGACATTAACCAACTACTAATAAAGATAGAATTACCATTTAAACCAGGCTTTAACATTTGATAAAGAAATAAATCAGAATCAAAAATATATTGTGGAATATCCTTACTTGTACAGAAAACAGTAGAATCTATCCAGGTTCCACCATGCGAAATTAAAATCTCAACTCTGATAATATCTGAAAAATGAGTATTTGTGATAACTCCTTTTTTCCATTTATCAAGAATAAAAACTGGAAGATTTAAATAATCTTCGATATTATCTGCATCCAAGACTATTACATCTCTCTCATGAAGATTTTTCTTCAAGGAATCATAACATCTTTTTACAAGTAATGGAGCATTATCAATTCCTTGCAACCAGCAAAACCACACTTTGTTTGACAATACTTTAGGCAGTGAATCGTAGATATAAGAATTATTTCTAAGAATAACACTTTTATATTTTCTCTTTAATTTTAACTGAATTTTATATTGAACAGCTAGTCTTAATATTTCTAGTCCTTTTTTAGAAAACCCTAATAGGATTAACTCAAAAAAAGCGAAAAGTAAGACTCGTGATTTTGACCATTGTAAAAACAACTCCTTACCACCAAACTTCTTATACAATTTTAAAAACGCAATCATATTTAACAATCTATTTCAAGTTAAATTCATCCAAAAGCACAAAATGAACTTTTCTATCATCTAATTCAGGTAGTTTCATGTAATCACCATATATCAAAAATAAAAATTCATCATAATACTCTGGTCCTCTTAATACTATATTTTCAAATTTATAATATCCTCCTTTTCCATAAATAGCTTTTGGAACCATTTCTTTTGTTCTATAAGCACCCATAAGACAACCGATTAACTTTGAGTCACTAAATTTATGTTTCCGCATAAGTTTATCAATCTTAGATTTAATCTTGAGTGGATTAAAAAAAATATTCATTGGTATTTTTGTAAGAAAATACAATAAAAAAGTTTCTTTCTTACTTCTAATTCTATCCTTATCAATACTATCACTATAGCATAAGGACATTATGGCTCTGAGAAACATTACTCTAAAATAATACAATTGCCTTAACAGAAAATTATCTGGAGATCCATCTAAAGGAAACAAGTCAACAGACGCATAAGTATATTTTGAATTGTTACCAATTCTTTTCTCAACTACTTTTGTAGTTGTATCAAGTACTCTAGTGATATAATACTGATATTTTTCATCTATATTATAATTAACAAGTTTAAAACTAGACTGTATGATAGGTGGCGCTATTTTAATAAATATTTCATAATCATCTCTTGGCATTCCTAAATCTATATCATCATCCCACGGAATAAACCCCTTATGCCTAATAGCGCCAAGCAAAGTACCGCCTATGATATAATAAACAAGATTATTCTCATCACAGACCCTTACAATTTCCTTCAATATTTTTATATCTGCAGCTTGTAACTTATTCATATTAATCTTAATTTACAAATATATAAAACTTCTATTTATTAAAAAGTATATCAAAGTTAATTCTCTCAAATACTTCTAACATGCCTCCTCTAGTAGAATTATATATTTTAACCCCTTTTTTATCCGCATATTTTTTAGCAACGGTATAAGCATAAATCATTCTTTCTCCAACACTTGCAGCTTGCTTATCAAAAAACCCTGATTCAACAAAATGTTGCTTTCCATTAGTGTCATAATTGCAATCACATCCCAATAAATAAATTTTATCAAAGCCCATATATACTGCTATCTGCAACATAGAATATGTTACTGAATACCCATCATATACTATTTCGGATGCATCAGTTGAAAAACCTGAACTTAAAGGAACTATTTCTCCATGCTTAGCATGAAAACAAGAATAATGAAAATAAGGAATATATGATTTTGACAAGTTGAACTCTCTATACAATCTATGACCAACAAAAATATTTTCTAATTTACTACTTAAAATATCTTTATTTATTTTTTTAAAAACATTAGCATCCTGGATGCCATAATATGTTGGTCTCCAATCAGTCTTATTCAATATCTTTACAATGGAATTAACACTAAAACTATATTCATCTTTAATCAATTCAAGATCTTCATATCTTAAGCTGGGACCGGTCGCAACAATAAAGCATCTTTCTCCTTTATGGATATCTCTAAATATTCTTATATCTTTATATTTTGAATTATTAATTATATTATTTTTAACTAATAAAAACCGAATATATCGAAATGAATCTAAAACATAATTAAAATAGAAAATCATAACCAACTTTCCTAGAGCAAAAGAAAATCTATTTTTTTTTAAAATATTAATTATTTTCATTTTCATTATAATATGCAATATTAGAAAATTTATGCGACAGTAGTATTCCTAATATAGCAAAAATCAAAACACCATTAGGAGTTTTTATAATTCCTGTAGCTATACTACTAACTATTAGCATTAATAGAGCTGAAAGCATTACATTTTTCAATCTAAAATTCAGCATTGAATCCTTATTAATTAATTGAAATATAATACCTAAAATAATACAATAAAACAGTAAGCCTAAATAACCAATTTGAGCCAAAATCATACCAAGATAATTATCATTCAAAAACATATCCTGTTTTTTACTAAGGCCATAAATGTTTTCAAAACCATATTTTATATATAATGGTGAATAATTAATTCTTGCTTGATCGCCACCAAAGCTAGCAAAACCAGAGCCTAAAGGGAAATTATCACCAGCAATATGATAAGCACTAATAATAATATACATTCTGGGAGAATTATTATTTAATAAATATTCATTCAACTGAAAGGAAGATACTGCAATCAATGAAGATATTAATAAAATAAAATCTCTTTTCCTTAACTTGCTCTTATTACTAAACATAAAAATTATTATAAAAAAGGTCAAGAATGAATAGATCACACCTTTAGTAGTCAAGATTAATGAAATACCTCCAATTAAGAAATAAGTAAAAAATGTAATCATTCTAATATTTGAAGCTGCAAGAATTAATAAACATAATATTATTGTAATTCCAAAGCCACTATTATTTCCAGATAGAAATGCAAAAGATTTCATCCCATACCTTAAATCATTAGTCATTCCTAAATCAATGAACTGAGATAGCAAAGCAAATAAAGATGCTAACACTAAATAAGCTTTAGATATCCAAACTAAGCTTTTTATAAAATCTCTTTTATCTCTTTTAGTAACTATAGTGCACATTATTATGAATATTAAAAACTGCTTAAATCCAGTAAAAATATCAACTAATATAGAGAAGTTAGAATATGTATAATTACTGTAAAAATTTGATAAAAGGCCAAATAAGTAGAGCATTATAATAAACAGTAATATCCATTTGTGATTTGTTAAAAAACTCTTTAAATGAAATATAACAACATAAATGAGATAGCCAAGAACAAATATCTCATCATAATAGCTTAAATAAGAGTCAACCACATAACTTATAGGAAGAAGAATGACAGTTAGAGATAGAAAAAAACCTTTACTATTCCTCATTTTTATTATTTAAATTTAATTTATTCAAAACTAAAACTCTAATCTTAAATCTTTCTATGCTATCTAAGCCAAAAAAGAAAATCACTATTAATGAACTTATAAAAGAGGATATAGAAATTAAAATTAAAGAGATCAAATTTTCTTCAATAATTATTAAAGTTAGCAAAAAAGGAATAATTGGCGCCAAAACAGTTACCAGAATAATTGGACTAATAACTAAATTAAAATAATTTCTTAAATCAAATTCTTTCACTAATCTTTTAATTACGAAAATAATAGAAATTAAATAACCAATTCTAATCAAAACATAAACAACGTAAACCCATTTAGGATGAAAACCTAAATACATAAGCAAATACGATATTGGAAAATTTAAAAGAAATATTGCCCCTCCCAATAATGAATATCTTTTTAAATCACCTACAGCTTGAGCTGCTGCCCATAATGGATTCTTCAAACTATCTACTAATGTATAAGCTATAATTAAAACAGAGAATATTGATGTGAATTTCGGAACGTCTTTCAGCCAAATATACAGGATATAATCAATATTTAATATTAATGGGATTGCAAAAATAAGTAATAAGTAATAAGTAAACCTTGAACTTAAGTTAATTGTCTTAAGAAAAAATTCCATATCCTTAACTGCATAAGCTTTTACTATCTGCGGTCTTGCAGCCATATATATATTATGACTAAAACTTAACAGTGCATTATTAATTTGAAAGGCGATACCTCTAGCTGCATTAACAATTGGGCCAAAAAATAAATTTAATGTAATGCTTATTCCTTGTTGATTAATAGCTTCTATTAAACTTGTAAAAGCATTCCATCCAATAAAAGAAAACATCTCCTTAAATAATGAATAATCCCAATGTAAATTAAATTTACATTCATCGTAATACTTAAAACAATAGATCATATAAACAAAACACACTAAGATTGAAACCAACATATACATAAAAGAATACAACATTAATTTATCAATTGCAGTATTAACAATCATATATGCAATAGCAAGTCTTGCTATAGCCTCAAAGATTCCAGTATAGGCATAAATTGCCATATTTTCTCTTGCTATTAGGACAGCTCTATAAATATAACTATTCATTGTTACAAAAACTGAAATAACTGAGAAATGAAAGACATTATTTACAATTTGTAAACGCTGAGTAGGTATAATTAATTTATTATTTAAAAACCAAAGACCAAAAGTTTCTAAAGCAATAACAACAATTATTGATAATAAAAAAAAATTAACAAACCCCATATTAAATACATTATTTGCACCTCTTTCATTACCCAAACCATATTGGTAGTTTAAGAATCTCTGAGCAGCATTTGAGAGAGAAGAACCAAAAAAAGAAAACATCAATACAAAACCAGCAACAAGTGTATAAATTCCAAAATCAACAACACCCAGTTCATGAAGTACTATCCTAGAAGTATAAAGAGTAACAACAAGAACAAAAACCATGCGCAAATACAAAAACATTGTATTCTTAGCAATAATAGTATTACTTAATTTTATTTCTTGCATCTTATATAGCGTTACTTATTCATTTTGAAAATATCACAATACTATTGCTTTTCGTAAACTTTAAATCATTGTATTAAAACTGAAAATATTCAAATTTCAATATATAGTTTGAATCTAATTTTTTTAATTTTAAGTTATTAAATCCAAAAAAAGAAATATCATTAATAATAGCAGCTTCATAATCATTAATTGAATCACCAATCAAACAAGTATCACTCTTATTTATATTAAATAAATTAAGCAAGTTAAGCACAAGGTCATTCTTTGGAGTAGGAGAGCCATTTATACTTAAAAAATATTTACTAATATTTAGCTCATCACACAAGAACCTCAGCTCTTCCTGATCAGAACCCGAAACAATATGAAAATTATATTTCTTTTTATTTTTTTGTAAAAAAGAAATAGTATCTGAAATTAAATAATTTGGATTCACTAATTTTTCTCTCATTAATTTGGAGAAAATTAAAGCATATTTCTGAATATCATCTTTAGAAATAGATTTCCCTAGTATATTATTATAAAAATACTTTATTTTAACATATCTTGATAGCCCTCCATTATCATTATGATATCTAATTAATTGATCAATTTGATCTTTATTAAATTCATTAAATAATTGCCTAAAACCTAAATCTCGGACTTTCATAGAGTCTATAATAACACCATCAAAATCCCAAAAAATATTTTTCATATTTTAATTGCTATTTAATTTTTTATAAATCATTTCTGCTAATTCAAAATCTTCAGGCCAATCTATATCAAAAGAAGCATGTCCTTTTGTATTCATTAAATAAGGGTTGCTAGCTATTCTATCCTGAAATTTTGCATAATTTTCTATAGAGTTAATAAATATACCACTATTTATCTCATACAATTCTTGTATAGTTTGTGTTCTTGGCCATTTTTCAATTTTTCTATCATAATTAAAACTCCCGTTTTTATCCCAAAGAAAAGTTTGTAATTTATTTACTGTCATTAAGCTATCATGTATTCCTATCTCTAAATTCTCTAAATATATTTTAATCGCTTCATTATAAATATCATTAGTTAAAAAGGGTGATGTTGTATGTGTCCAGAGCACATGACCCTCAGCAATAATACTTGGTATATATTTCACTAAATCATCAGTACTAGTTGAAGATAATGACAATTCTTCCGACCTTACATCGATAACTATTCTGTCGGAAATATTCAGTGCAATTTCCATCACTCTTGGATCATTTGTTGATAAAATAATTTTGTCAACCAAATTAATTTTTAATATTTGATTCAATTTAATTTTTAGTAATCCTCCTTCTAGTCCAGCAAAAGATTTTGTATTTTTATCTGGTACTCTCTCGCTTCCAGCTCTGCATGGTAAAAAAACTGTTATCATATTTCAAACAAACTATAAATGGAAGTTAACTTTATATTGTGATATTTTGTTGGAGTCAAAGATGTTATACTCATCGTTTTATTAATAGAAATATCGTCAATAATTTTTTGATTTTCTTGAGCCAAAGAAAATTGATTTTTATTTATGGATATTTCATAACCATCAAATCCAACTAAATATATTCTTTTAGCTCCTAAGTCTAAAGCAGTTTGTATTGCTATAACTAAAGGTGAATCGTTAGATATTTGTGTAAACTCTATCTCTTCTAATTCTTTTGATACTTTTTCTATTCTTGAAGACATTGAAATTCCCATTTTTCTTGGGAAGGGTGGAAAAACACAAGTATTAAGTAAATTTTCATTTAGATCTATCTGCTTTAATAACGCATCTGTCTCAACACCAACTAAAGCATATATCTGATCACAATTTAAATCCAAATAATTACGAATATTCTTAACACCTGCATGAATCAAGCAAATGTCTCTTCTATTATATAAATATTTAGCAACAGCCTCCTTATGTGAATTAGAAGATTCGCCTCCTCCAATTATAATAACGCTATCATATAGATTCTCTTTTTCTAAAACGGGTAATTTTATATTATCCTCAATAAGCATCTTTTTATTATTAAGAGCGTGTAATATTGAGCTTAATGAATATCTATTTAATCCAACCCATTCCATAACCTGTTTCTGTGGCAGTGAATGAGCTCCAGAAAACATATAAGGCAAACTAGTTCCCCAACCATACTCCTTTTGTAGCTCATCAAAAACAGAGACAATACTACTTAGTATATTAAAATCTAAGTTTAATTTATTCTTACTAGCTAAAAAAGTTAAAAATAATTCAGTTTTTAAATTTCCAGCTCCTCTTCCCATACCAGTTACTGTGGAGTCAGCTATTACACAGCCTTCATTTATTGCCGTTATAGTATTAATGAGTGCCATTTCTAAGTTATCATGCCCATGAAAACCTAAAGGAAGCTGAGTTTTTGATTTAACTAATTGTATTATATCCTTAAGGTCATTAGGCAATATTCCTCCGAATGAATCAACCATATAAAAATAATCTAAATAATCCTCTACTTCCTCTAAAAGATCCAAGAAGGCTGAATCAGAGCTCCATTGGGACATATACATTACATTAAAAGCAACCTCAAACCCCATCTTTTTTATAAACTTAGCTAATATTATTGCTCTTTTAAAATTAACAGGATCTAGAGCAATTCTTATTAGAGTGACGTATGGCTTAATTGGTTTCAAAAGATCATCTAAATGCTTAACTCTAATATCTTTTTCATTTAAAATTACTACCAATTTCTTTGTAGGCATTCTTTCCTTTAAATCTTTTAACACAAATAAAGGACAATAGAAATACTTACCCAAATAACCATCTAACTTTATACTCCTATACCCTACCTCAACATAATCAATCGGTAGATTTTCCATAGCATTTGCATATTCTTCAACAATTTTCCGATCAAAATCCCAATTTGTATAATAGCCTCCATCCCTTAATGTGCAATCTAATAATTTCATTATTATTATTTTCAATTAAAAACATAGTTATCCATGTTTTTTAAATACAACTACAAAGAATTTTTTACATTAATAAATTCTTAGTCTTTCAATATGGATTTAATCTTAGTTGTAGAAATCCCTTTAGTTCGTGGAAAATAAATGACTTTACAAAACTCCTTTAAGTCATCAAATTTTCCTTCCCAATCATTCCCCATTACAAAAATATCAATATTATTTTCTTTCACATCATTTACTTTCTGCATCCAATTATTTTCAGCAATAACTTTATCTACATAATCTAAGGATTCTAACAATTCTTTTCTTTTTTTATAGGGAAGGACACAAGTTTTACCTTTTAATTCATTAAACTCATCAGTTGAAATTCCAACAATCAGTTTATCACCTAAAAGGCTAGCTCGTCTTAATATCTCCAAATGACCATAATGCAATAAATCAAACGTACCATAAGTCAAAACAGTTTTGAATTTCCTATCTATCAATTTGTCAAACTCTATAGAGAGAATACTCTCCCTACCATCAAAGAATGTATGTAACTTATTCAATAAAGGTAGGTTTTCACTTACATGATCCAGAGGGAAACTATGTACTAAATTAACAGCATTAAGTCCCTCCAATATAACAGAATTAGACTCGTAATCAACACTAAAGAAACCTTTCCCTATCAGCAATCCCAAGGTTCTATTTCTACTCAAATCATTTAAAGAAGTCATACATAAATCTCCAAAGCCACAAGATAAAAATAAAGTATCTTCAGATCCACCAAATGACCTTAACAGAATTCGAACTTCTGAAAATGCCTTCGTTAAAATCATAAAACGAGTATTTGGCGAATTATATTTTGCATCAACAACACCCAAAACCAATGCGTAAATATTTTTCAATACACTCAGCACTTCAACACCCCTAACATCAGTTGTACAATCAATATGTAGGCAAGTATTTTTAATTATTGTATTAATAATTTCATATTGCTGATTAGTTGAATAGCCTAAAGTTAACAAAGTATCAGCATGTTCCATTACTTCAACAGCAAATGAAGGCCCTTTAAGGGTTACAATGTTTGTGATTCCTAGATTTTCCTCAATACTCTCAACGACAGTTACGCCTTCAGCAAATAATCCTTTTGATAAATTCACAAATAAAGCTTCTTCATTAAAATAGGACTGAAGAATTGATAAATTTTCAATTATAACTGTAGAGGGTAAGGCAATAAAAATAACATCAGCTTTTTTAATTTCATTTTTATCTGAAGTAGCTGATAAAAGTTTAGTTAAATGCTTATTTGGGAAACAGGACTTGTTAGTGTGATAAATATTAATTTCATCAACTTTTTGCTGACTTCTGGAAAACAACACTACATTGTTTTCTGTATTTACTGAGAGCTCATTTGCTATTGCGGTCCCAAAGACTCCTCCTCCAAGTACTAAAATATTCATGTTGCGAATTTAGCAACTATTATAGCAATTCAGAAGTATAACCATCAACATATTTCAACAGTAATTCCTTAACAATTATTTCATCTTGTTTTTCTCTAGCTGATTTGATTATTTCAACACAAGAAATCACTTCTTCAAAAGATAATTTAGATTCTCTTGCCTGCATAATTCTAGGATGTTCTGATTGAATAACATCATTCCCAATCAGTAGTTCTTCAAATAATTTTTCTCCTGGGCGTAAACCGGTAAACTCAATACTGATATCTCCATCAGGATTTTCATTATCAATTGGAGTTAATCCACTTAAATGTATCATTTTATAAGCCAAATCAATAATCTTAATAGGTTCACCCATATCCAAAACAAAAACATCTCCCCCTTTTGCCATTGCACCAGTTTGCAAAACTAATTGTACAGCCTCAGGTATTGTCATAAAATAACGCGAAATATTTCGGTGAGTTACAGTTACCGGACCTCCTTTCTTAATTTGTTTTCGGAATAATGGCACAACAGAACCTGCAGAATCCAAAACATTTCCAAAACTTACCATTGAGAAGCAAGTGCTACTTTTAACAGAAAAGGCTTGTAAAATAAGTTCCGAAAAACGCTTTGAAGCCCCCATTACATTAGTAGGACGAACAGCCTTATCAGTAGAAACCAGCACCATACTATCTACTTTTAACTCATCCGCAACTCTAGATACATTATAAGTCCCAATAACATTATTATATACTCCTGAAATAATATTCATCTCTACCATAGGAACATGCTTGTAAGCCGCAGCATGAAAAATTGTATTGATATTATGTTCACTAATTATTTTTTTAAGCTGATGATAATTGGTTACAGTACATAAAGATGGT
>Ga0307999_1000029_pt1 | contig 34748 bp, 26 predicted proteins | sample Neamet1_FD_203158 | JGI IMG/M metagenome (GOLD analysis project Ga0307999, IMG submission 203158) | Marine microbial communities from water near the shore, Antarctic Ocean - #1 | ecosystem: Environmental > Aquatic > Marine > Unclassified | place: Southern Ocean | collected 2014-06-04 | reverse complement strand
CAGCTCCAACAACACCCTCTTTTCGATCGTCGGAAATCAACTCCGCTCCGCTTCCGACTTCCTCGAACAAGTTGGCAACATCTTCGACATCCGCCTCCGCACCACTGACCAAGACGGACTGTTCTTTGAACAAAGTTTCTCCCTCTGGGTGATCGAGCCTTTAGAGGACATCGTGATCAACGAGATCCATGCCAACCCACCTCACAACCACATCCCGCAGGAATTCATCGAACTCTATAACCCTTCCTCCACACCCCAAGACCTCAGCGGCTGGCGTCTGAGCGGCGCCGTCGATTTCGTCTTCCCCGGTGGCACCTCCATCCCATCCGGCCGCTACCTCGTCATCGCCGAAGACCCCGCGACTCTCTTCTCAACTCTCGGCGTGACTACGATCGGCCCCTTCACCGGCAATCTCAATTCGACCGGTGAAACCGTCCGCCTCCGCAACGCCAGTGATACCATCGTCGACGAAGTCGATTACAAAGTCGGCTTCCCCTGGCCCGTCGCATCAGACGGCGGTGGCGCGTCCATCGAGCTCATCAATCCCTCTCTCGACAACGCTCTCGGCAGCTCGTGGCGTGCGTCCCTTCCGCAAATTAATCTCCCCGAAGCCACACTTCTTTCCTATTCAGACTCCAACTGGAGCTGGCGACCCGGCGCCACCGAAGCCTCCAATCCCACCTCCGCTTGGCGGGCCTCCAGCTTCACTGAAGACGGCACCTGGACTCCGAATTCCCAAACCCCTATCGGCTACGGTGCGGTTGGTGCCATCTCGCTCAACACCATCGTTCCAGATATGCGCTCCAACTTCAACAGCGTCTTCCTCAGAAACACCTTCACGATCGCTCCCGGGGAAATCCCCTCGCAACTCCAGCTCAACTTCACTGTCGATGACGGCTTCATCGTCTGGATCAATGGAATCGAAGTCGAACGCCGTCGCTTTGATTCCAACGAAGACCCCACCATCGATGACAACGCCGACAACACGCCCAATGAAGGGGCCTTCGAAAACAAGTTGGCCCTTAACACCGGAACCTTCCTTAACGAAGGAAGCAATACCATCGCGGTGCATCTCTTCAATGGCACCACCGGCAGCAGCGACCTCGGATTTGACATCCAAGTTGTTCGCCCCGGACAAGCTGACGCCCTTACCCAACCCAGCCCCGGCGCCCCAAACATCGCCTTCGCCAACAACGCCGCTCCCAACATTCGCAAAGTCGATCACCTCCCCGCGCAACCCACCTCGGCTGATCCCGTTCTCATCACGGCCCGCGTCACCGACCCCGAAGGCGTGGCGTCAGTTCGCCTGGAATATCGCATCATCGCCCCCGGTGCTTACGTCCCTTCAAAACTTCCGCTTCCCATCACCGGCAACAATATCAATACCACCCTCAACCGACCGGAGAATACCGCCTTTGAATCCGGCTGGACCACCGTTCCCATGCTCGATGATGGAACCGGCGGCGACACTCTTTCGGGAGACGACCTTTTCTCCGTCACCCTGCCTACCAGTAGTCACCGCAGTCTCGTCCGCTATCGCATCACCGTGACCGATGGTATCGGCCTGTCCGCTCGCCTTCCCTATGCCGACGATGCCTCACTCAACTTCGCTTATTTCGTCTACGATGGAATCCCCGCCTACCAAGGGATCGATTCCACCACCATGGCAGACACCCTCCCCGTCTATCATCTTCTCACTCGCAGCGAAGACTACACTAAAGCCATCGCCTACAATGGCAGCGACCAAATCAACCAAGGTACCGAAGCCCGCTTCCTTTACAACTGGAACGCCACCATGGTCTACGACGGCAAAGTCTACGACAACATCCGCTTCCGACTTCGCGGAGCCAACGGCCGCTACCAGGGAGCCGGCAAGCGCTCGATGCGAATCCGCTTCAACGATGGCAGTTTTCTTGAAGCCCGTGACCAGGACGGCATCAAATTCTCCCAACCCTGGCGCACTCTGACTCTCGGGAAAGGGAACAGCAATCGCAGCACGATGACCTTTGGCCTCAACGAAGCAGTTAACTACAGGCTCTTCCAAAAAATGGGCGTTCCCGCCTCCAACCCGCTCTACATCCAATGGCGCGTCATCGATGACGTTGCCGAAGCTCCCGACCAATGGCGTGGAGATTACCACGGCACCTACTTCGTTTCCGAAACCTACGACGTTCGCTTCCTCGAAGAACACGACCTTGAAAAAGGCAGCCTCTACAAGCTTATCAACCAAACAGGAAACTGGGAAAAACAACAACGCTATCAAGCAAAGTTCGCACCTTTTGACGGCAGCGACCACAACACCGTAGAGCAAAACCTCGATGGCAATGACACGCCCGCCTACATCGACGCCCACGTTAATCTGGAAAAATACTACGCCTTCCACGCTCTCGTCGAAGCCACCCGTCACTACGACTACTGGCCGAGCGCGAACAAGAACATGGTCTACTATTTCGAGCCCAACTACCTCCCTTCTAATAACAACAAAGGGAAACTCTGGCTTCTCCCCTGGGACACCGATTCCAGTTGGGGCCCGACTTACAACAGCGGTCACGATGTTGTTTACAACTCCCTCTTCGATGCCACCGGTGGTGGAAGCGACAACTCAAGTAACCCCACCCTCTGGCCAGCCTACTACAACACCGTCCGCGAAATGCGCGACCTCCTTTGGCAGGAAGATCAACTCGGCCAGATCATCGATGACACCGCCGCCATCATTTCTCCTCTCGTTCCAGCCGACTTCGCCCGTTGGAAAGGTGCCCCCTCCGATGCCGGAAACTACAACCACCTCGGCGGCCCCGGCATCACCTCTCTGGCAAACTATGTTCAGGACATGAAAAATTTCGCCTTCACCGGCGGCAACTGGCCCGGCGGCAACGGCTCCGTCTTGGCACAAGCCAACGACAATAGACTCTCCGGAACCCAGGGCCGCGATGCCTTCCTCGATTTTCTCCAAGGCGATAAGGGCGAGGGCACCCTCATCCCCTCCACCCCCATTCTCACTTATACTGGAACCGGAGGCTTCCCTACCAATGGGCTATCCTTCCAAAGCACGGCCTTTTCAGATCCCCAGGGCAGCGCCACTTTCGGCGCGATGGAATGGCGACTCGCCAACCTCGATGCCCCCTCTGTTTTGGAGATCGAAGCCTCATGGGAATCAGGTGAGACCACGCCCTTCTCCAACGCCATCACTATTCCCACAACCGCCGTCCGCTCGGGTTCCACCTACCGGGCCCGCGTGCGGCATCAGGACGACACCGGTCGCTGGAGCCATTGGTCGGCACCGCTCGAATTCACCACCACCTTGCCTGACATCTCAGACTACCGCGACAGTCTCGTCATCACCGAGATCATGTATCATCCCACCGATCCCACTCCGGCTGAAATCCTCGCCGGGTTCGATGACGACGATTTTTTTGAATACCTCGAGCTCAAAAATGTTGGATCCTCCGTCCTCGATCTCGGTGACATCCGCTTCACCAAAGGAGTCGATTTTGACTTCCTCAACTCGAGCCAGCTCGTTCTCAGTCCCGGCGAAATCATCCTAGTCGTCCGCAGCATCGCGGCCTTCGAAATTCGCTACGGCACCGCCCACCTCATCGCCGGAGAATGGGATCCCGCCGACAAACTTAACAACAGGTCGGACCGGGTTAAACTCTCCTTCGGAGCCGGTGACGCCATCCGCGACCTCACCTACTCTGATGTGACCCCCTGGCCAACTTCACCAGATGGTTCAGGAAATTCACTCACCCTCATCGATCCCTCCTCCGTCCCCAACCACGCCCTCGCCATCAATTGGCGTGCCAGCTTCTCATCGAGCGGAACACCCGGAGAAGACGAAAACAACGACGCCTTCATGGACTGGCTCACTCTTCGCGGAGAAAACAACCCCAGTGCCTCATTCGGTGACTCCACCCTCACCAACTTCCTCGCCTTTGGTCTCGGCGCCGACCTTCTCACCACCGGGTCTCCCGAAAATGCCCTACCCGGCCTGATCATCACCGAAGATGCCGGTGACAGCTACCCCGCCTTGCAATTACGCATTCGTCAGGGAAACAATCCGGTCACCTACCTCGTCGAAGTTTCCAATGATCTCATCAACTGGGACAGCGGCCCTACCCACACCACCCGGCTTGACTCCAGCATTGACAATGGCGATGGCACTTCCACCCTTACGATCCGCTCAAACACTTCAGTTAGCAGCCGTCAGTTCATGCGCCTCCGAATTGCATACCCCTGAGTAATTCGTCCCCATACGGTGTCTCCCCTTGAATACAGAAATCTGATAAGTAATCCATCAAGAGACAAATCAATTGACCCCCATCGCGCTCTCCCATACGTCTCACATCCATATGGAAAACGAAACTGTCGCTGACCTCCTGGCGATCGACACCAGCTCTCTCGAGAGCCGCTTGTCGGAACTCAGGAGGTATCTTTGACATCCCGGCACTGACCCATAAAATTGCCGAACTTGAAACCAAGGCCGCCAGTCCCGAATTTTGGAATCATCAGGACCAGGCCCGCGAGGTCTTGGCCGAAACCAAGCTCAACAAGGACAAGCTGGATCCGTTCCTGAAGCTCGAGGAGGAATTTAAAAACCTCAGTTCAGGGATCGAACTCGCCAAGGAATTCGACGACATCGATTCCGCTCGCGAAGCACGCACCACCTTTGATCGACTTTCCAAAAACTTGGAATCCTTCGAGCTCATCACCCTGCTGGATGCCCCGTCCGACCCCAAAAACGCCTACGTCACCATCCAGGCCGGCGCGGGTGGAACCGAAGCCTGCGACTGGGCGGGCATGCTCTACCGCATGTATAACCGCTGGGCCGAACGACAGGATTTCAAAATCACCGTCACCGACTATCAGGAAGGTGACGAGGCCGGACTTTCCTCGGCCTCACTCAAAATCGAAGGTCCCTACGCCTACGGGTATCTCAAGGCCGAACGCGGTGTTCATCGTCTCGTTCGCATCTCCCCCTTTGACAGCGCGGGAAAACGCCATACCTCTTTCGCCTCCATCGATGTCACCCCTGAGATCGACGACAGTATTGTCATCGAGATCCCCGACTCTGACGTTGAAATTTCCACCGCCCGTTCCGGCGGGAAAGGTGGCCAAAACGTCAACAAGGTCGAAACAGCGGTCCTCATGAAACACCTTCCCACTGGAATCATGATTCGCTCAACCCAGGAACGTTCCCAACTCCGTAACCGCGAGGTCGCCTGGGAAACGCTCCGCGCCAAGCTCTACCAGATCGAAGAGGACAAGCAGAAGGCTGAGGCCGACAGAACCTACTCCGAAAAAGGCGAAATTGGCTGGGGGAGCCAGATCCGCTCATACGTCTTCCAGCCCTACCAGATGGTCAAAGACCTCCGCACCGGCGAAGAAACTGGCAACATCCAAAACGTCATGGACGGAGCGATCGATCCTTTCATTGAAGCCATGCTCCGTGGCCAGAAGCGATAGGCCGCTACTTTCCTCAAAGGCCAAGAACGGAAACCGATTCAGCCCGTTTCGGACTTTCCTTCTCACTCGCTACCTCAAAGACCTCAGCGTGCAAAAAACAGCGCTTAAGCGAGGAGGAAAAAATGCCATTCTCTCGCTTGATTTCATGGAGGCCGAGGAGCGGTTGGGAGATGCCGCCACCCAGCGCCTCCGCCTCACCTTCCGCAAAGGTGGCCAGGAACTGATTGCGGGCACACTTGTTGACCCTTCTCAAGATGCGATCAAAGAAGAGATGGCGCAATTGCAGCGGGCTCTTCTTTAAACCTTGATCGGAGCTAGATGATCCCTCAAGGATCTCGGGATCGAGCTGAAGCTGGCTGGTCTTTCTCACTGAGGAGGGCTTCGTCGAGTTTCCATCTCTTTTGCTGCAGATCGAGAATCGGCTCCTCGATGGAGCCTTCGGAGATGAACTAGTGAACAAAAACCGGATTGGTCTGGCCAATGCGGTGAGCCCCGGCAGTTGCTTGGTTCTCAGTAGCCGGATTCCACCACGGGTCGTCGTGAACACGGGGGCATGGTACATAAAAAAGGGAGAGCCTCCGCTCTCCCTTTTGAAAAAATGTATTTGGTCACCCTTAGCGCTTGCGGCGCAGGAGCATCAGTCCAGCGAAACCAGCGAGAAGGCCTGTGGCTGGCTCAGGAATGCTAATGGGGCTAGCATCGAGACGAATGTTATCGAAGTGAGCACGACCGGGACCGGCGGATGATAAGCCGACGATGACTGGCTGACCGATCAGTGCCGATCCTGCAGCAACGTCAAAGACAAAGGCTGGTGCATCAGCAAAGCCGCCTTCATCGACAGCCGTAGCATCATAGGAACTCGAACCATGGATACCGCCGAGTCCATCGACCAGTCCATACTGAGTCACGTTGCCAGCAACAGTGAAACTGGCGTTCCGGTTACCCGCTGCAATCAGCAAGGAGTAACGGGTATCTGCCGTGAAGACCTCACCAGTATCAACTCCGATACCCCAAGCAGAAGCAACCCCTACGTGCTGGTTACCATCAGCTGAAAAGCCAGGAATAAATTCAATGAAAGAATTGCCACTGCCGGTCGATCCATCGCTCTCAATCCAGTCACCACCAAGGGAGTTCTCCCAACCACCTTCATTTAGGTTGGGATCTTCAAAACTGGCGTTACTTAACGTGATCGATGCGGCCTGCGCAAACGTGGCGAGTGCGCTAAAGACTCCTATTGCTACTAATTTTTTCATATTTTCATCAAATTCGAATTCATTTATTGGTCAAAGCTGCCGCGTGTCAAACAAAAAAGGCATTTCCTGACGTGATTTTGGTGCTGAATCATTTTCGTTGAAAATCTGCCTGTCAACGCATCGGTTTGTTTGCTTTGTAGAGCTTCTGTGCCTTGAGCAGCCCCAGATTCAGGTGTTTCTGGCCCTCCTGTTGGGAAATGGAGAGGCCTCTCTGCACAACTTGGAGAGCTTCTTTGAACTGACCATTTTCGGCATAGGATGCGGCGAGGGTATCTAGATAGGTCGCGTCCTTGTCTCCCACCTCCTGAATGGCGGCGAGGGCCCACTTGAGAGCAAGTTTTCCATTTCTCACCTTGGGATCGGCGTGGGTAGCCAATTCCCAAGCAACATTATTCATCACAAGGGGATCGCGGGTTCCGTTGCTGAGAGCATTGAGGAAAAACTTGAGTCCTTCGGTCGCGTTTCCTTCCTTAAGATAGGATTCACCGATCCAGACGAGAAGGCGATCGATTTCCTTGTGGTGACTCAAGTGCGAATACGCCCGGCGGACATAGGTCGCGGCTTCTTTATGTCGTCCCAGCTTCATGGAGGCGATGGGGATGTGGATAAGATCAATCCAACGTTCGTCACCCGCGACCCACTGCCCTCTTCCGAAGACCGTTTGCATTCGTTGGGCATTGGGGACATTGGTGAGGATTCCTTTCGCGAGTTGATCGACCACCTCTTTACCCGGAAGGATGCCAATCGAGAGGGCCACGAGGTCTCCCTGAGCATTGACGAGGAAGCTGGTCGGAGCAGGGACGGCTTCCAGGGTGCTCATATTTTTCTGGACAATCTCAGCGAGGAGTTTCGCTGAGTCAGGAGTTAGGACTCCCCAAGTAAATGGGAGCTCATGAGAAGAGATAAATTGAGCTCCTTCCTCACGGCCTCCTCCACTAGCGATGAACGCGAGGACTTGGAGGTCAGCGGGAAATTGGGCGCTCTCCTTTTTCCAATCGCGCAGTTCCGTTTCACAATCCGCGCACGTTGGGTCCCACAGATTGATGAGGATCGGTTTGCCTTGCCCAGGAGTGATCTGAGCCGCTGCACCGTCGGGATTTTGATAATGGAGGACGGGTAGAGGAAGGGCCACCGGAAGAGGGATGAAGACGCTCGTGTTTTCGGATGTCTTTGCAAAAGGCTGTCCGCTCGTGAGCCGTTTCTCGGAGGCAGAAACGGGGAGCGCCTTGCCTTTCCCTTCCCGACAGAGGAAACGAGCGTTTTTTCCCAAACCGGTGAACTCTTCCCAAGTGCCATCAACCCAGCGGACGCGTACTTTTTCTACCGAGTTCTCCCCAAGACCAAAGTGCAACCAACGGGTGGACTGTCCCAGGAAGCCTTCGCCCGCGCGGAGGGAGGACAAGAGTTTGGGCCCGTTTACTAGCGTTACTTCCACACGAGCGCCAAAGGGATCGAGCAAATCACCTCCCTCCAGTCCGATTTGCAACCAGTCACCGGTCTTCTCTAGCTCGTTCCTCATGAAGCGCAATCTGGGAGCGGTGCGATTAGAAACCCAAAAATCCATGCGCCCATCAACGTCCCAATCCATGAGGGCGAGAGCCCGGGCATCGTCCAGAAAATCGAACCCACTCAGAGCGGAAACTGTCGCGAAGTTACGGTTCCCCATGTTCAAGAATGCGCAATTTCTCTCCCGACCGCTCAAGGAACCACCAAGCTTGAGTCGTTGTGAGAGTTCCGACCAGTGCTTGCGGTAGAGCGATTTTTCCGACGAGGATTCTTTGATGCTCTGCTCATCGGGCGGGCTTTGCGACAGAACTTGTCGCCACCAGAAACTTCACAAATCATCGGACTCTTTCCCGGTGACAAATCCGTTGGCGACAAGCAAGTCCTCGAAGGAGTCATTATTGAAATCGACAGCGAGAGAAGCCCAACTCCAGCGGCCCATGGCGATGCCACTCTCATTCGAGCGATCCTCAAATCCCTTCTCCCCGAGATTACTGAGGAAGGTGTTTCCTCGCGCCAGTTGCAGAAGGGATGTTCGCAATTCCTCGCTTTTTCCAGAACGGAACCAATCTTGACGGGCGATGCGATTACCCGCTCCCGAATACATGTTGCTGATATGGAGATCGATGAGGCCATCGCGATCAAAATCAGCAGCCGTCAGCCCCATGCCAAAGCCGCCATCACGAACGCCGGGAGAGTCCGAACAATCGGTAAATTTTTCACCACCCTCGTTACGGTAGTAATTGTTAGGGCCAAAATCATTCACGACGAAGAGGTCTTGATCACCGTCGTTGTCGAAGTCTTCCCAGAGCGAAGCGAAGCTGAAACGAACATTGCCCTCTTCGAGATTGAGTTCCGCGGTCGCGTCGCGGAAGACCCAAGCTCCTTCGTTCCGCAAAAGCACATTAGGGCCGCCATTTTTAGCATCGTGCACTGGGATAGGCTGAGGGAAAGTCCCGCGAGTCTCTTTCCCTTCGCTGCTTTGATGGTGATACTGACAGATGTAGAGGTCGAGGTCGCCATCACGATCGAAGTCGCAGGCCGCCATCCCAAAGCCATAACGCATCGTGGCGAGGCGCTCTCGTTGTCGAAAGCTTCCGCTCCCTTTGTTTTCAAAAAAGACAACCCCGGCTGCGGTCGCGAGGACGGCGTCACGATCGCGGTCACCATCGAGATCTAGAAAAAGGGCTGAAGTCGTGTTATCGAGCACATCAAGGCCAGACGAATTTGCCTCCTCGAATGTCCCGCTCTCTCCCTGAAACCATAAACGGTTGCGTAAACCTCCGATCTGACAGAGGTAGACATCCTCGAGTCCATCACCATTGACATCGGCGACCGAGATCCCGTTTTCCCCAAATTGATCGGGCTCAAACATAGCAGGAATGCGCTCTCGCCACTCGAAATTTCCGCGGAGGAGACCAGGGTCGTTTTGACAGTCTTGCGGCAAGAGGGTCGAGGTAGCATCCCGGAAGATCCGACCACTTTTAAGGCTCGTGACCTGACCAACACCGGGAGTGATCTCCTTCAAGTGGATATCGTTCCCGACGATCTCCCAGCGCGATTTCCAGCGACCGTTGTATTCATGATTCCCGGCGAGAACTGAAACCAGCGATTCCGTTTCCAAAACAGTGTCATTGAGTTTGACCCCGACTACTTTGAACTTAGCTCGCTCTACTTTTGAGTTTGCCCAGAGCTGGGGCCAAGCCGAAAAATATTCGATCACGTCCTTTTTCCCGAGGTGCTTCTTCTCTGCAATCGGCAGCGATTGAACGGCAAATCCTGCTCCTTTCAAAATGGGGTCCTCCGAAGTTCCTGAGGTTTGCATTTCGACGTCATCAGCCAGCGTCTGATGAAACTCGTCACTCCCTTCAGTCCCATCCCAGATGTGCGTGCTACTTTTCCAAAGCTCGCCGACTCGCGAGGCCCAGAGTTCCTCCTGTTCTCCCTGCCCGAAAGCGACAGACCAAGAGGCCAAACAGAGGAGCACGGGGATTTTCATGACAAGCCAGATAAAACAATCCCCCCTAACAAGACAAGGCCCCTGATCTGATCTCCTTCTTCCCGCCAGCATCCCATATGTTCCATAAGAGGGTAAGAGCGCTCATTCAGATGAATATTAGCAATGCTCATTGAGAGTTTCGCAATGCAAGGTGGACTGGATTGACGTTAGATTATGTTTCCGTTGGAAGTGATGATCTGAACGACTATCGCTTGTTCATCCGGGCCAACTTTCCCATTGTTCCCACACACCCTTCGGAAATGGATCAATCGGCAACAATATTGAGCCCCACGACTGTCGACGCCCACGATGACAGCCAAACAAACAATTCTACCTGTTACCCATCCACATGAAACCCGACTTCTTTCCCCGCTCCACGTTTAGCTTTCTCGCTCTGCTTTCCCTGAGTGCTTCCGCAGCTCCACGAATTGCGGAATTTGTCGCAGACAATCGAAATTCCCTGGTAGACGGAGACGGTAAATCCAGCGATTGGATTGAAATCCATCATCCGGATGGTGAGACCCTCGACCTGACAGGCTATCATCTCACAGACGACCCCGGCACCCCCACCAAATACACCTTTCCCGCCGGAACCACCATTCCCTCGGGGGGCACAATCGTCGTCTTCGCTTCCAATCAGAATGATGCGAACTACTCTGACGGAAACGGAAGCCTTCACACCAATTTCTCCCTGGATGCCAGTGGCGACTATCTCTCGCTCAATTTACCCGGCGGAGAAATCATTCAGGAGTTTTCTCCCGGGTTTCCAAAGCAATTTGAAGATGTCTCGTATGGGATTGTCAACGCCGCCCCGACCGAAACTCTAGTTGAGCCTGGATTCCCAAGTAAGTGGTTCGTTCCGGGCAGCGATATCGGCACGGCTTGGCGAGACCTTGGATTTATTGATGCCCACTGGGCGTCTGCCAACACGGGAGTCGGATATAGTAATAATTATCAGGACTTCATTGGCGCGGGAGGAAACACGCAGAACGCAATGTGGTTTATCAACAGCAGCGTTTATTTGCGGATTCCCTTCCAAGTCGATGACCCCTCGCAGATCTCCTCACTGACCCTCAGAATGCGCTATGAGGATGGGTTTGCCGCCTATCTCAACGGAGTGCCGGTGGCATCGGCCAACGCGCCTGCTGAAGAAGACCTCACCCACACCTCCACCGCAACGTCCACTCATCCGGACACCCAGGCCATTACTCCTGAGGACTTTCCCTTTTCAGCAAAAGCTCTTGTTGAAGGAACTAATGTCCTCTCTTTTCAAGGGCTCAACCTCTCAAAATCAGCCTCAAATTCGAATGATTTTCTCCTTCAACCTGAACTCCTTGCTTCCGGTTCATCAACCTCAATCATCACCGGATATTTTGACACCCCAACTCCGGGCCTCCCCAATTCCAGCGCGCTTCTCTCAGACTACGTGCGGGACACCAAATTCTCAGTCAAACGAGGATACCATTCCGAGCCCTTCGATCTCACCATCACCACATCGACCGGAGACGCCACCATCATCTACACCCTTAATGGCACCTCCCCCTCAATCGACAATGGAGTCACTTATACCAGACCGATTCCCATCGGGGAATCGAGCACCATCCGGGTCATCGCAATGAAGGATGAATTTCTTCCCACCAACATCGACACGCAAACCTATCTCTTCGTTTCAGACATCATTCAGCAAACCCGCCCGGCGGGATACCCCACCACCTGGGGTGGCGGAAACGCCGACTACGACATGGATCCAGACGTGGTCAACGATCCCGACTATGCAAACGAATTTGAAGAAGCCTTTGCCGCTCTCCCGACCCTCTCCCTAGTCTTTAATCCCGATGCCTTTTTCCATCCGACCACTGGGATTTACCAAAGACCCCAATCGGAAGGCATCGCATGGGAGCGGCCGACTTCCGCGGAGTTTATTGTCCCCGGCGGTTCCGAAAGCGGATTTCAGATCGATGCCGGGGTTCGTATTCAGGGAGGATCTTCTCGCTCCACTGACACCCCGAAGCACTCGCTTTCTCTCCGCTTTCGCTCCGACTACGGCTCTGCGAAACTCAAGTATCCCCTCTTTAAGAACTCGCCGGAGGGAGGATCAGCGGTCGGTGAGTTCGATGCTCTTCAATTACGGCCCGAATACAACTTCGGCTGGATGCACCGCCATTGGTATCAATGCGATCATGCCCTCTATGGTCGAGATCAATGGGCCAGCGATCTTTTCCTCAAAATGGGACAAAACGGATCTCACGGCCGGTGGGTCCATCTCTTTTTGAATGGCATCTACTGGGGACTCTATGATGTCCACGAACGTCCCGATGCAGACCACATGGCAAATTATTTTGGAGGGAAAGACGATGATTACGACACCGTCAATTCGTCGGTCGCGACCAACGGAGATTTGAACGCCTACAATGCCATGATGAATCTGGCCTACGGCTCCATCCAGACCGAGGCCACCTACGCGGCCATTCAGGACTACCTCGATCTCGATGCCTTTATCGACTACCTGATGCTCAACGCCTACGTCGGCAACCGCGACTGGGATGGACACAACTGGCGTGCGGCTCGCAAGCGCGAGACCGGAGCCCCTTTCCTATTCTTCCCCTGGGACACCGAGTTTGCTGCGAGCCACGTTTCCGGAGGGAGCTTCCCGACACCCCCCAACTTCTTTACGACCGCCCTCAACACCAATGTCACGGGCAACAATAGAAACCGGCGCCCCACCGGGTTGCAACAGCGTCTTGCGCTCAACCCAGAATACCGGATGCGATACGCCGACCGTGTTCGGGCTCATCTGTTTAATGGCGGACCATTATCACCAGAGGCCTCTGCTGAAACCTGGACGACCCGTGCCATCGCCATGTCGGATGCGATCGTTGCCGAATCCGCGCGATGGGGTGATTTCCGACGAGACGTCAACAGCGGTCGTTGGACCCCCTCCCAATTTGATCTCTACACTCGGGACGATCACTATTCGCCCATGAACGATTGGTTGGTGAACACCTACATTCCCCAGCGAACCGGAATCGTTCTAAGACAGCTCGAAAGCCGGAGCCTTTACCCCACAACCCGCGCCCCTGACTTTTCCCTTCACGGTGGCAGAGTTCCTCGCGGCACTGAAGTTCAAATCAGTGCTCCATCGCAAATCTACTACACGATTGATGGCTCGGATCCTCGCGAGCCGGGTGGAGCTGTCAGCCCCTCGGCTGTTTCCATTGCCCCAAATGGAATGCTTCCCATGAATTCCTCAACACTCCTGAGAGCCCGAACCCGCGCAGGCGGGGGGCAGTGGTCGGCGCTTACCGAGGCAACCTTCACCGTCGGCGCAGGAGATCTCATCATCAGTGAAATCATGTATCGTCCTGCGGAGAATTCGCAGGCTGAGTTCCTCGAGATCTACAATGCCAGCTCCTTTGAAATCTCCCTGACCGGACTTCATTTCACGGAGGGCATCGTCTTCAACTTTGATGATCATTCTTCCCTGAATTCGCTATCCGCCAGCGGACGCCTTCTGATTGTCCGCGATCTAGAAGCTTTCCAAGCGGTTCATGGAAACACTCTCGATTCGATTATCGCCGGCATCTTTCAGGAAGGAACGGCACTCGCAAACGATGGGGAGGTTCTCACTCTCGCTGATGCCGCTGGAACCGAGATCTTCAGCATGACATACAATGATACCGCTCCCTGGTCTGGTGAAGCAGATGGCGACGGCCCTTCTCTGGTTTTTCGTGGTGGAATCCCGCAAGCGCCGGAGAGCTGGCGAGTTTCCGCGACCAACGATGGCAATCCTGGAACCACAGATTCGACCAGCTACGCCGATGGTCCTCTGACCACTTACGCACTTGCAGAACCGCTAACCCTTTGGGTCGACGACACCACTGGCACGGCTTCCTTCCGCGCTTGGCTCACCGCTGATGATGTTGATTTCACAGTTGAGTATTCAGCCAATCTTGAAACATGGGCTCCAATTGCTTCGGCTCCTCGCTCCCAGATTGCGAACGCTGACGGATCTCGCACGGTATCCTTCAAGGTTCCTCCGGGTCAAAAAGGATTTCTACGTCTCCTCATCACTCTGCGTTAGAAAATGTCGGTGAGAGAATTTTGGACAAACCCTGAATCAATGGATAAAAGCCGTCTGTGAAAGAATTTATCATCGCGGCACTTGTCTGCGCCATCGCGAGCGCTCAACAGACTCCCTTTCCCTCTGCAGGGTCTGTCGAACGGCTCGATCCCGCCCTCGATCAGTTGATTGCTCCCGGGACCAAAATTGAAGTCATTGCTTCCGGTTTCACTTGGTCTGAGGGCCCGGTTTGGGACAAGGCCAACAATCGCCTTCTTTTCTCGGACGTCCCTGAAAACACCGTTTTTCAGTGGAGCCTTGAAGATGGCATTTCCGTTTTTCTGAAGCCTTCCGGTTACACCGGAGGTGGGGATTATGGTGGCGAACCGGGATCCAACGGGCTGACCTTCGACAACGAAGGCCTCCTCCTTTTCTGCGAACATGGCGACCGTCGCGTTTCCATGATCACCAAAGACGGAGGTGGAAAAATCACTCTCGCCGACAAATTTGAGGGGAAACGTTTTAATTCTCCCAACGATCTCTGCGTCCATTCAACGGGGATTATCTTCTTTACCGACCCGCCATATGGACTTCCCAAAAAAGAAAACGATCCCCGCCGGGAAGTCGCTGCCTTTGGAGTCTACCGGATCGGACTCGAGGGCAAGGTCTCTATCGTGGTTCCCGATCTCAAGCGTCCCAATGGAGTCACTCTTTCAAACGACGGAAAGACCCTTTACGTCGCCCAATCCCACCCCGCCGAAGCCTGGGTGATGTCCTATCCTGTCGATGAAAAAGGAAATGTTGGCAAGGGCAAGGTCTTCTTCGACGCCACCGAACTGGCCCAGACATCCCAAGGACTCCCTGACGGACTCAAAACCGATATCAAAGGTAATATCTGGTGCACCGGCCCCGGCGGAGTGATGGTGATTAGCCCTAAAGGCAGACTTCTCGGGCGCATTCTCACTGGACACCGCACTGCCAATTGCGCCTGGGGAGATGACGGATCAACCCTCTACCTCACCGCAGATTACTACATCATGCGTCTCAAAACTCTCACCAAAGGCACCGGCTTTTAAAATCATGGCTCAGCGCAGCGACACTATCATTAAGGCCCTTGAACATGAGATCATGCAGGGGAAACTCAGCCCCGGCGAGCGACTCCCCTCCGAGGAAAAACTCTGTGCCCGCTTCGAGTCGAGCCGCACCGTCGTGCGTGAGGCCATTCAACAGCTCCGAGGTCGGGGCCTCCTCCGCACCCTTAAAGGTTCCGGATCATACATCGCCGATCCAAGCCTGAAAACTCTCGCCGGGGCAGTCGAAACCTACTCTGTTCTCACGGATGACGACTCCTATCTCGAGCTCATGGACTTTCGCATTCTTCTGGAAACCGAATGCGCCCGTCTTGCCGCCATTCACGCAGGAGAAAAAATCATCGAACTCATGCAACGGGCCATCGCCAAAATGGAAGACTCGCGCGGAGAACGAAAACGCTTCAGTGAGGCCGACATCGCCTTCCACCTTGCCATTGCCGTAGGCTCAAAACACAACCTCTTTGCCACTGTTCTCAGTGCTCTCGAAAAACGCTCAATCAAATATGCAAACGTCAACCGAGGGGGGGACAGCGAATGGTACCAAAGCGTGATTACCACACACCAGGAAATCTTCGACGCCATTTCCGAAGGGAAATCCGAGGAAGCAGCTAAAGCAATGAAGCGTCACCTCATCCACTCGAGACGCCACTACGTCGATCTCGAGAAATAAATTCCGACATTCGTAAAACGCCTCTCGCGTTCAGAAACAACATTCTTTAAAAAGCACCCGCTATGATCCGTCCCATCATCACTTTTACCGCTCTTGCCGCTGCTAGCCTCCTCAGCTCTTGCTGCTGCTGGTAAGCGCCCCCCTTCAATCATGGCCAAGGTTCCGCTGAACTTTCGGGAACATCCCGAAAGTGAGATGATTTTGCGCGCGCGCCAGTTCCGCGATGAATTGCATTCACGTCGCTCCGTCCGGGATTTCTCCAACCGCGCCATTCCGCCTGGAATCCTGGAGTCCTGTCTTGAAGCTGCGGTCACTGCCCCAAATGGCGCAAATCTTCAACCGTGGCACTTTTCGGTCATTCGGGACCCTGAAATCAAAGAAATCATTCGCTTGGCTGCTGAAGATGAAGAACGGGAGTTTTATCAATCACGTGCGCCAGACGAGTGGTTGGAGGCCCTAGCCCCCATCGAGACTGACGCCCAAAAGCCCTTTCTCGAAAACGCTCCTGCTCTCGTTGCCATCTTCCAAAAATCAGAAATCACCCTTCCAGATGGCCGCTCAACACGGACCTACTACCCAAAAGAATCAGTCGGTATAGCGACCGGATTTCTTATTGCTGCTTTGCATCATGCCGGACTGGCCACCCTGACCCACACTCCGAGCCCCATGAAATTTCTTAATAAAATTCTTGGTCGTCCATCGACTGAAAAACCCTTTCTTCTCCTTGTTGTAGGCTTTCCTACAGCTGATTGTCAGATCCCTGACATCAAAAGACGCCCCCTTGAGGAGATGATCGATTTTTGCTAACTGGACAGTAAAACGCATTTCCCATAGAAACTGGCACACGCATTGCTCACTCTGACTCAACGCAACAGTTATCCGCAGACCATGAAAAAAATCGAAGCTATCATCAAGCCGTTCAAACTCGAAGAGGTCAAAGAAGCCCTCGCAGAAGTTGATGTTCAGGGAATGACCGTGACCGAGGTCAAAGGCTTTGGTCGCCAAAAAGGCCATACCGAAATCTACCGAGGTTCGGAATACACCGTCGATTTCCTTCCCAAAGTGAAGATTGAAATCGTGGTCAACGACGAAGACTCCCAAAAAGTGGCTGAGACCATCGTGAAGAGCTCCAACACCGGTAAAATCGGTGACGGTAAAGTATTCATCTCTTCCGTTGAAGAAGCCATCCGGATCCGGACCGGTGAAACTGGAGCCGAGGCTGTCAATGTGAGCTAGCCTCCGGCTTTCTACCTAATCTTTTTTTACGCACAAAACCGCCCCTCGTATGATGGGCGGTTTCTCTTTGTCTCGATCAATCAGAAAAATGAAAATATCGCTAACTCAAATCCTCCGCAGTCACACTTCGTTGCTCACGGGTACCGAGTTCAACCGCCTGATCCACCACTCGGGTCGGATCAGCGTCAAAACGATAGCCATGGCAGTTTGGACAAATCACCACTTCAGCTGTCACAATAGAATCGCAACCTTCACACACCTTGTAGGCCACCGGGTTGTTTGCAATTTCCCTCGCCTTGGCGAGACGGTCTTGTTGAGCGGTATCTGGCATAGATCAATGAAATGGGGGTGAAAAAAAAGGGCCATGAGGAAATTCCTCGTGGCCCGTCAATAAAACGTGAATTGCTGGAGGAAAACTAGGAAGGTTTGATCGCCTTATTGGTGCGGCTTTTCAAGTTCGCAGCCTTGTTTTTCTGGAAAATATTATTTTTCGCAGCCTTGTCCACTGCGGAACTAAACTCCTGGAAGGTTTTAAGCGCTTCCTCATTCTTGCCCTCTCCGGCAGCCAAAATCGCCTTCTTCTGAAGGGTCTTGATGCGACTCTTGGCGGCACCGTTTCTCTCAGTGCGCTTCTCGATTTGACGCACTCTTTTTTCTGCAGACTTATTGTTGGCCATAGGACATTCCCGCTCGGGCGGAGCGGAAAAATAGAGAAAACAGACGAGGTGTCAAGTTCCAGTCCACGGAATTTTCAATAGCACCTCTGCCCTTCCTGTGTGAGAATCCCCCTATGAAATCAAGCACCTCTCTCCTGTTGGGCCTCCTTGTTGGATTTTCCTCCGCACAGGAAACACCCAAAATCCCCGAAGACCTTCTCGACGACGAACACTTTCGCGCCGAAGCCGCACTCAATGAATTTACGGTGCCCTCAATTGCCAAAGTCTTTAACGAACTCGAAAAAATTTCCCCCCTCTCCTACAATTCAGGCCATCTGAAAAATCACGAACGGCTCCCGCTCGACCGTTCACGACTTGCCCTTCGTCTTGGAACTCTCATCGCTGATGGCTTCATTGCAGTTCAGACCGGTAATTCCGAAGACGTCCCCAAGATCTCCTCGCAAATTTCCCGATACGGCAAGTCACTTGGAGCAGGCGACCGAATCCAAAAGCACGCTGCGGCTCTGCTCGATCACGCCAAGGCAAAAGATCTTAAAAAATTGAAACAGGCTCTCGCTGCCACCCAGCGCGATGTCGAACACGAGCTTGCAGGTCTCCGTGACCCGGATCTCTCTCACCTGATCTCTCTTGGAGGTTGGCTCCAGGCCCTTGACTCCGCAGCCATCGCGGTCGATAAAAAATACACTCCCGAACGGGCGCTCACTCTCTTCCGGGAAGATATTGCCGATTATTACGCCGAATCCATCGGCTCTCTCCATCCTGACATTAGCTCTCGTCCCCACGTTATTAAGATGAGGGAATTGCTTCAAGGCCTCCGTAATGCCATGATCCTTAAGGACGGCGCCATGCCAACCGCCGAACAAGTCAAGGAGGTGACCGAAGTCTCCGCTGAACTCGTGGAAATCGCCCGTAAATAAATCAACTACCATGACCCTCCTCCTTGGATTAGGCATCATCGGGTCCCGCAGTGCCGATCAACTGGTCGCCGCCGGACATCCTCTCAAAACCTGGAACCGCACTCCAAAAGACCGCCCTGATTCGGTCCATGATCCAGCATCTGCCACCGCAGGGGCGGATGTTATCATTTCCTATCTCCGCGATGAAATCGCCGTTCGTGAGGTCTTTTCAAATATCAAAGGCCAACTTGGCGCAGGGAAAACATTCATCAATCACTCAACGGTCAACCCGGACACCACCATCTGGCTTGCCCGTCAGTGCCGCGAGATCGGTTGTGGTTTTCTCGACGCCCCCTTCACCGGTTCGCGCGATGCCGCTGCCGGAGGGAACCTTGTCTACTATGTCGCAGGTGATCGGGACCTCCTGGAAAAACACCGTCCTCTTCTCGAAATCACCTCACGCGAGCTCCTCTACCTCGGTTTGCCTCCCGCCGCCACCGTCGTGAAGGTCACCACAAATCTTGCGACCGCTTCTGCCGTCCAAGCTCTCACCGAGGCCCTCGAAATTTCCCGCCGCCACGGGGTCGACCCCCGGACCTGGCACGAAGCAGCCAAACTCAACGGGTGCTATGCTCCTGTCATGGGCATGAAAATTCCGGCCATGCTGGAAAATGATTTCACCCCACACTTCTCAACCGAAAATATGGCCAAGGATACCCAGTATGCCATTCAACTTGCTGACTCTGCTGGCATCACCGCAGACCTCAATCACCTGACCTGGGCCCGACTTTTCGAAGCCGAAATGCGCGACGCCTCCGAGGACTTTTCCGCCACCGTGCGGCAGCACCAGAGTACCGATCTCGACCTCGAGGAAGACGATGAAATCTCCTGTAGCCGTATCCGCGTCGTCGGTCCCGATGCCGAGCGCTATCTCAACGGCCAGGTGAGTAACGACATTCGCCTCACCGAAGATGGCCGTATCATCCATGCCTGCCTCCTCGACGCAAAAGGTAAACTTCAGTTTTACGTGCAAATCCATCGCGAGAACGACGATTTCATCGTCCAAGGCCCCCTCGAACTCGCCGAAGAACTCTTGGCCCGCCTCGACAAATACCTCATCGCCGATGATGTCCAACTCAACGACGAAAGCATGGACGACACCGCCTACCTCACCATCCCCAATGAAACCCGCCGCATCCTCGACGGGATTCCCAAGTGGCCCAATGAGCTCTTCCCCGGAATCCTCCCTCCTGAAGCAGGAATTGAAGACCGGGCCATTTCCTACACCAAAGGCTGCTACACCGGCCAAGAGGTCATCTCACGAATGAAGCGGGCCGGAAAAACAAACCGCCATCTCGTCAAGCTCTCCCTCAATAAACCGCTCATCCCCACTCAATCCAAGCTCATCATCGATGGAAAAGTAGCCGGAGTGATCACCTCGGTCGCTTCCCATGTTGGCGAAGGAGAAGTCGCGCTGGGCTACCGTCAGCGTAAATTTGAAGAACAGACTGAATTCGAGGTCGCCTCTCCGGCCTCGGGTGAGATTATCGCGCGGGCCTTGGTTCGCTGATCACACTGTCCCTGTGTTTCCAACCATCCTGGTCTCCAAGCCTTTGGGGCGCCTAAAGATCCAAAAAGTTCTGCAGGATCTGCTTACCCGAATCTGTCAGAATCGACTCCGGATGGAATTGAACACCGTGGACATTCAGCACCTTGTGCTTGAGTCCCATGATCACATCATCCTCCGTCCAAGCTGTCACTTCCAGACAATCGGGCAGCGTTTCCTTCTTTACGATCAATGAGTGATAACGCGTGGCTTCAAAAGGATTTGCGAGACTTTTGAAGACACTCTTTCCCCTATGATGAATCATTGAAGTCTTGCCGTGCATGAGTTTTTTGGCACGAACAACTTCCCCACCATAAACTTGACCGATGGATTGATGGCCGAGACACACTCCGAAAATCGGGAGTTCCTTCCCAAAAGCTTCAACCACCTCACATGAAATACCCGCCTCATTGGGAGTGCAAGGTCCCGGTGAAACACATATCCGGGTTGGCTTGAGATCACGGAGTTCCTCAACCGTCACCGCATCATTCCGTAGGACTTTCATTTCCGCTCCCAACTCGCCGAAATACTGCACGAGATTGTAGGTGAAAGAATCGTAGTTATCGATAACGATTAGCATGGCGTGGAGGGGGGCATGGGTTCCTGGCAATTAAAACAAACGTCGAAATTCCCGGGATTCACCTCGCCGCATGACGGACAAATCAACTCTACTCCGGAGCCCGCAGCCATTCGTTCGTCATGTTCCTTGAGAAGTTCCGACGCACGAGGAAACTCGTCATCACTTAAAACACACAAGTTCGGAAAAAACTCCGGAATCGGAGCATCAGAGACGCTCAAGGCCTCGTTTCGAACCAAGGTCTCGATGCTAGCGCTTTCAAGGATGTCACGATAACGGGTCACCCGATGTAATTCAGAATGTCGGAAAATCTCCTTCATGGCTTCGCAAGTGTTTTGGCCAAACCAACGGCCCGCATCATCGCCGCGGCCTTATTGACGGTTTCATTGTATTCGTAGGTTGGATCACTATCCGCCACCACTCCAGCTCCGGCTTGGATGTAGACCTTGTCGTCCTTCAAAACGCAAGTTCTCAACGCAATGCAGGAATCGTGGTTCCCGTCCCATCCGAAATAACCTACCGCACCGGAATAAGTCCCGCGTTTGTTCTTTTCAAGCGAGTTAATGATCTGCATCGCTCGGATCTTGGGCGCGCCACTCACTGTTCCCGCCGGAAAGGTCGAACGCAGAACATCATACGAGGAGTGCTCCGGAGAAAGCTTTCCACTGACATTCGAAACGATGTGCATCACATGACTGTATCGCTCCACAAGCATCTGGTCATCGACCGAAACGGAGCCAGCCTCGGAAATTCTTCCAACATCATTCCGAGCCAAATCGATTAACATGACATGCTCCGCGCACTCCTTCTCATCTGCCAGCAAATCCGCGGCCAGAGCATCGTCTTCCTCCTTCGTCTTTCCTCTCCATCGCGTTCCCGCAATCGGTCGAATATCAATGCGCCCGTCAATCGCCCGCACATGAACCTCCGGGGAACTCCCCACCAACGAGAAACCAGGCGTCTCGTAAACGAACATGTAGGGAGAGGGATTGATGTGACGCAGCGCCCGATAGAGATCGATATTACTCCCGTCAAAATCCGCCTCAAACCGTTGACTTGGCACCACCTGAAAGGCATCACCCGCCGCAATATACTCCTTGGCCTTTAAAACCATCTCCTCGTATTCCGCCTGCGTCGTATTACTGCACGGCTCGGGAACCTCAATTTCGGCCAACCCATTAAGCGGCGAGACATAAAGCGGTCGATCCAGCATTCCGATCAGTGCTCCAATTCTCCCGACCGCCATCGCATAAGCTTCCTCCGGCGAAGAGGCCTCATCCAACATCGCGTTGGCCACCACCAGCAACCGACGCAACTTATGATCAAAAATCACCATCGTATCGGCGAGAAAGAAGATTGATTCGGGAAGTCCCAGATCATCCTCAGGTGAATCTGAAACAGTGGGTTCGAATTGTTGGACGGCATCGTAACCCACGTAACCCACCGCTCCGCCAAAAAACGGAGGAGCATCGCCATGGGCTACCGGCTTGTATCCGGCCATGAGACGCTGAACTTCATCAAGGACATCGCCCTCCCGCTTTCTTGTCTCTACCTGCCCACCCCGCTCAATTGTGACCTCGTCACCTTTCGACGTGAAAACCCAGCGCGGCTGGCTCCCCACGATCGACCATCGCCCGCTCGCATCCGTGCTTTCCGCACTCTCAAAGAGAAAGGCATTCCTGCCATCGCGGAGCTTCAAAAAGGCAGAGACCGGAGTCTCGAAGTCAGCAGCAAGCTGAGCATACACAGGCACGACATTTCCGGCCTGCGCTAACTCAACAAACTCCTCGGCACTGGGCTTGACTGGAACCTGATTCACGCGGGCGCCAGTTTGGCGGGGTCGCTCCGAAGCGCAACGCGAAATTCACCATCCTCCAAAGAGTTTCCCATAAAATGCCGGATCAACTTCGGGTTCAAGACTCTGCCAAACGGTCACCTCATTCTGGGAAGCCGCACAAATTTCAATATCTCCGCCCGCAATCTTCTCACGCACAACCTCCACGGCTTTGATCGGGCAATTGCAATCGCTGCTCAGGTGCCCTAGAATCAATCTCTTCAACCCCTCCGGCACCAACTCGGCAACCAAGGCTGCCGCCTGATCATTGGAAAGATGCCCGTGTTGCGAGGAAATCCGCTGCTTCGTGCTAAACGGGCGCTTTAGATCAGCCTCCAGCATTTGCCATTCGTAGTTTGCCTCCAGCACCAATCCCTCCACTCCTTTCAAGGCGTTGGTCACTTGTTGATCAACGTGCCCCAAGTCGGTCACCACACCCACGCTTCGTTCTCCCCTCGCAATGACATAGCCCACCGGATCAACCGCGTCATGAGGGAGAGAAAAAGTCGTCAAATCAAATCCTTCCCATTGAAACTTTTGCCCGCTTTCAAAGGCCACCCACTGGGCCTGCTCACGCAGATTTTCCTGAACCACCCGTCCCGTCATGATAGACGCGAGAATCGGCACCTTGCATTTTCTCAAAAAAACATCAAGCCCACGCACATGATCTCCGTGCTCGTGAGTGAGCAGGATCCCCGTCAACTTCTCCGCCGGAACCCCCAGTTTCTCAAGCCGCAGATTCAGTTGCTTCGCACTCAGCCCGGCATCCACAAGGAGATACTTCCCATCGCATTCCACGATGGTGGAATTCCCACCGCTGCCACTACCCAAAACTGCGAAACGCATTGCGTCGAATTGATGCCCGAGTCCCCTGCTCCTGGCAATCCCGGATTACCAATACTGCTTCACGCTGGGATTTTCTTCATACTGGCGATTGGAAATCGTCTCCGGCTCCTCACCAAAAAACACCCGGGCCATGAACCCAAAGACCACTCCACCCGTTCCCCACACAGTCTTCTCATGCTCTCCCACAAAAAAAAAATCATCCATTCAAAGTCATCCCCACTGCCCCCTCTCGCCAGAAAAGTAAGTCTCCAGATTCGTCAATGCTTTCCCTCCCGGCCCCACCGAAGTATCCTCCGTCTACGTCATCACCTCAATCAGCAAGTCTCCCGGAGCAGACCGTAATTCAGAGGACAATCCAAAAACGACGATCAAAAAGGCCCCATATAAACGTGAGATCGATTTCATCGTTTCGAAATTTAGACCCAATTGGGCGTGAAGCTCAAAGCAACGAAACTCAACAAACTTGGTTCAAGTTCTCCGCCGGATCAACTTGCATCCTTCCCGGTTCTCTTTAAGCTCCTCACCAAGGCCGGAATGGTGGAATTGGTAGACACGCGTGATTTAGGATCACGTGCCCTTGGGCGTGCAGGTTCGACCCCTGTTTCCGGTACTTTTCCAAACGACAACGAAGAAAGAAATCGCTATGGACGAATTAAAAGAAAAGCTCTCCGCTCTCGGAATTGATGAAGACAAGGTCGACGGAGTCATTGAGGCCGTCGTCGGCTTTATCAAAGACAAGGTGCCCGACGGCATGGAAGGTATACTCGACTCTGTCATGAAAGGTGAAATGCCTGATGTCGGTGGCGATATGCTCGATAAGGTCAAAGGCCTCTTCGGTGGCTAGGCCCACCCCGGCACATTTTTTTTTAAAAAGCCCGCCCTCGCGACTCTCAACGATGCCGCCTTTTTGAAATGACTCAGGGCCTCGCCCGCCGCATGAAATACGACACCATCGTCGCCAGCACTCTCTTCAACATGGACGATGCCCTGGCGCCCTCCCAAATCATACCTCTCGAAGTTCGGGGCAAGGCTTCGAAAAGGGCGGCCGCTCCCCTGTAAGCCGGATTCTGTTCCACGTGGCCTTTCCACGCTTCGGCAGTCATTTATCTCTGCGACTATTACCCGGGGATTTAACGGGCGAGCAGCCCTTCCCCTGTTCTGTCTTGCACTGTGAGAGGTTTACCCTGCCACCTCGGTCACCCTCGGCGCGGTGGGCTCTTACCCCACCTTTTCACCCTTACCTTCCGAAAAAGGCGGTTTGTTTTCTGCGGCACTATCTGTCCGGTGGACCTTGCGGACCACCGTCCCTCTTTTTCAAGAGGCACACTGCTCTGTAGTGTCCGGACTTTCCTCCAGCTTTCTTACGAAAACCAGCGACTACCCGGGGAGCGGATAGACACTCTACTGCTCCTTTTCCCGATAAGCCAGTCTCAAAATAACTTTCGCTTTGAGTGACAAAGCAAGTTGACCCATCCCGTAGGAATGTTTCTCTCTTATTCCAATAATGAAAAAACTCGCTCTACTTCCCTTCCTCATTGCCGGACTCCACGGCAAAGAGACCCACAATGTTCTCCCTCAAGCTGCTTCCGACTGGAAAATGGCTGGCCCCGGTTCCTTCACCCTCACTGACGGCATCTCGACTGCCAAAGGCGGTATGGGCCTCTGGTGGTATGGTAAGAAGGAGTTCAAGAACGCCTGCTTCGAGATCGAATTCAACGCACCCGAAGACGCCGACAACTCCGGTGTCTTCGTCCGATTCCCTGATCCCGGCAATGATCCCTGGGTCGCCGTGAAACAAGGTTACGAAATCCAAATCTGCGGAAACGAATCCCACAAAAACAAAACCGGAGCCGTTTACGACATTCAGCCCGGCATTCATCCCGACATGAAGATCGGCGAGTGGAACACTTACAAAATCATCACCGCTGGCGACCAAATCGCGATCATTCTCAATGACAAACTTGTCAACCTCTTCGAATGCCAGGCCGGCCGCGGAGATGTGAGCGGATACTTTGGGCTTCAGAATCACGATGACGGATCTCCTGTCCAGTTCCGCAACGTTAAGGTTCACGAACTCGCTTCGGGCTCCCTTCTTTCAGCCATGGGTGAACTTGAAATTCCCCGTTCCGCCCTGACTGAATATTACACCGCCGCCTCACGTATCAAAGGTGCTCCCAAACAGAAGTGGTATCACCTTGCAGACCACGGACCCGCATTCTTCCAAACCTACGGAGATTGGTTCAAAGGCAAGGAGCGTCGCGAATCAGCCCTCAAAGGCATCGCACTCTCCTACTCCGCCCTTCCAAACCGCCTGGCCCTTTTCAATACCGAGAACCTCTCGCTTGTCTCCGCCACTGATAAAGGCCTCAACTTAATAAACACCCCCTGGGGCGCCAGTCACGGACAGGTCAATCAGTTCAACAACAAGGACTCCTACCTCTTCACCGCAGACGAAGGCTCCGTCTGGGCCGATGATTCCGGATCGTTCGAAGATAAACGCCCGCTCAAAGGCTACGGAAATTTTTCCCACCTCAAGTTCAACGGATACTTCCGTAACGGCAATCAAATCATCCTCGACTACTCCGTCAATGGAACCCGCATCCTCGATACCGTCAGTGATCACAACAACGGGCTCGTCCGCCACCTCGAAGTCGCCCCTCACGAAAGGGAACTCACCGTCCGTCTCCTCGATTCTTCCAGTGAGAAGACCTTCGCCCTGAAAACCTCAGTAAGCGATGGCGGCGTCAACACAACCAACAAGAACGGAACACACTTCCTTCGCCTTAAGCCCTCGGACAAAACCACCAAGGTCGCCCTTCTCTACACCGGCAATCCGGCCGATGAGGTTCCTGCTCCTGTCGCGCTCAGCCCAATGACCGAAGGCGGTGCCGGCATTTCTCCTGAAACCTTCGAAGTCGAAGCAAAAGTCTCCGGTGGCGACTCGCCTTGGCTCGTTGATCAGGTCCCCCTTCCTCCGGCCATGGACAAGTCCCCCTACAAAGGCAAAGTCCGCATGTCAGATCTCGACTTTTTCTCTGATGGCGACCGTGCCCTCCTTTCCACCTGGGATGGGGACATCTGGCATTTGAGCGGTTTGAAAGACTTCAAGAAACTCACCTGGAAACGTTACGCCACCGGCTTCTTTGAGCCTCTTGGCCTCAAGATCCTCAACGACGTCCCGCATATCTCAGGTCGCGATGGCATCTACAAGACCTACGACCTCAACAACGACGGCGAAGCCGACAAGTTTGAAGTCTTCAACAACGACGTCTATCTTTCCAACAACTTCCACGAATTCCAGTTTGGCCTCGAAACCGACAAGGAAGGTAACTTCTACTTCGCTAAAGCCTCCCCCGTCCGTCCCGGCGGACGTGGCTTTGACAAGATCCTCCCTCACAACGGAGCCTTCGTCAAAATCAGCGCCGACGGTGAGCGGCTCTACACCATCGGAACCGGCCTTCGCGCCCCCGGCGGCATCGGCATCGGACCCAATGGTGAAATCACCTCCGGCGAAAATGAAGGAACCTGGCAGCCACGCTGCAAGATTAACTATTATGAGCCCGAGCGCGGCATCCCCTTCTTCGGCGTCGAAGACGCCCGTCAGGGAAACAAGACCGAGTTCACCGAGCCCCTCTGCTACCTCCCTATGTCTGTCGACAACTCCGGGGGTGGCCAAATCTGGGTTGAAAAAGGTGCCAAGATCGGTATCGCAGAAGGCGAACTCATCCACCTCTCATACGGTCAATCCTCCGTCTACCACGTTCTTCGTCAAAAGGTTGCCGACGGCTTCTATCAAGGCGGCGTCGTGAAGCTTCCCGTGAAGCTCTCATCGTCCGCCCAACGCGCCGTCTTCCACCCCGATGGCTCCATGTATGTCGTCGGATTCCGCGGTTGGCAGACCAATGCCGCCAAGGAAGCCGGGCTTCAGCGCATCCGCCGCAACGACAAAGAAGCCAATCCGCTTCCTTCCGCCATGGAGGTCACCAAGGAAGGCATTAAGCTCACCTTTAACGTTGAACTCGATGACGAGCTCGCCAGCGACCCAACATCCTTCACCGCCCAGCGTTGGAACTATGTCCGTGGTCCACAGTATGGTTCAGGCCAGTTCTCAGTCGACAATCCCGACAAGACAGCTGAAGTCAACGCCATCAAGAAGGAGTCAAAGAATCATCGCAAGCCCGACACCGTGAAAATCACTGCCGCCAAATTGGGTGCTGACAAAAAGTCCGTCCTCTTGACCGTCGCAGGCCACAAGCCTAGCCAACAGTTCAAGCTCGACTACGACCTCGAGTCCAACGACGGCGGCGAAATCATCGGCACCATCCACAGCACCATCCACAAGGTGCCTGGGAAGTAAGCTGAAACATTCCACTTCCAAAGCGTCTTCGGAGTCCCGAAGGCGCTTTTTTGTGCTCCATTGCCCGCTCCCAAAGATCCCGCTACCAAAAAAGGGTCTTTCGGCGCCAACTGGGCGAAACAGGCCACTTTTTGGAGCACGAACATAATGAAAATGAAAGGCCCTTTCATAAGGTTTTTGATTCTAGACCTAGAGAGAGCCGAACAGATTAATTCCAACGCTCGCTCTTTCGCAAAATGATGATCCTTACGCGGTTTCCCAGCCATGGTGCTTAATCCGGCTTCCACTATTTTTTTTTTGCCAGTCCAGTCCCATTCGCTACAGTCCTATTCAATGAGATTCACCCCACTCATCGCCTTCCTCGGACTACTGACTTCAGCCCATGCTACCCTCGTTGCCACGTTTACTTCAGGTGACGTAACGACTACAAAATACCTCGCTCTCCCTGCCCTCCAGGTCACCGAAGGCGAGCCCCCCACCGCTGGCCTCGCCGCGGGTCCCTTTACCGCTACCTACAAAGGAACCCTTTCCATCCCCAAGCGCTACCGCGTTTACTTTTCCGTGGAATCGAAAGGTTCCGTCGCCCTCAAGATTAACGACGCCGCCGTCACTTTCACTGACGAAAAATCCGAACGACTTCGTCTCAACCCCGGCGAAAATCCTATCGAGATCACTTACACCTCTCCTGAAAACGGCTCCGGCTTCTTCCGACTCTTCTGGGAAGAACGACGTGAATTCTCCCGCGAACCCGTCCCAGCTTCCGCCTTCACTTCTTCCGAAGAACCCCCTCTCGACGCAGCCCACCTCTTCGCCAGCCACAACTGTATCCAATGCCACACTGCCGATCTCGGCAAACACACAATGCCCGAGCTCAAATACTCCGGCCCCAATCTCACTGGCATCGGCGACCGCACCAACGAAGTCTGGCTCACTCGCTGGATCGCCCAGCCCGATAAACTCAAACCCACCACCACCATGCCTGCCATGGTCGATCACACCAAACCCGAGGGCGCTCAGGCCGCGGCTGACATCGGAGCCTACCTCGCCACCCTCCATTCAGGCAAACCAGCCACCAAAGCCCCCGACCTCTCGCTCGCTCAAAAAGGAGGCGAACACTTCCATAACCTTGGCTGCATTGCCTGTCACTCCAAGCCCGAGGCCGACGAACCCGACTTCGAAAATGGTCGAGTCCCCCTCAACAACGTCGCCACCAAGTTCAAGGACGGCTCATTGATCGCCTTCCTTAAAAATCCCCAGGAGCATCACGTAGCCATCAAAATGCCGAACTTCCGCTTCTCTGATGAAGAAGCCGGGTCCCTTGCCGCTTATCTTACCAACACATCAACCGGCGAGCACACACCCGACCCTTCCGAGTTCCCTCCCGGCGATGCCATCCGCGGAAAGTCACTCGTTCGTTCCCTCAACTGCTCTGCCTGTCACGAAGGACTCGACCCATCCACCGTGAAGACACCCAATATCTATGGCTTGAAAGATTGGTCCTCCAAGGGCTGCCTCGGCCCCGATGAAAAACGCGGGAAATCTCCCCGCCTCAACCTGACCATCGAAGAGAAAAAAGTGATCACCCCTGCTGTCCTGCCTTCCCTGAAGCACGACACGGTCGAAGCCTACACCGACCGCCAGATCGGAGCCCTCCGTTGCTCCTCCTGCCACAACTACAACGGGCAATCCTCTCTCCTTTCTAAAACCCACCCCGAGACCAAATCCCTCCTCAACCACATCACTAAAACCGACGAACGCCTCATCCAGTCCCGCCCGCCGCTCACCCACATGGGCGCGATGCTCCACACAAACTACATCGAAACCACCCTTCTCGGAAAAATCGAACCACGCCCTCGTCCATGGCTCGACATGCGCATGCCCGCCTTCCCACTCCACGCCAAACACATGGCCCACGGCCTCGGTCAACACCACGGCCTTCCTGCCTCTGAACCTTCGAAAGAAAAACCGGCGGCAGACCAGGTCAAAATCGGCGAGCACCTCGTTGGAATGACCGGCTACGCCTGCGTCACCTGCCACGCCATCAATGACAAACTCGCCCTCGCCGCCTTCGAAGTCCAGGGCATCAACTTCGGACTCACCCACAACCGTCTCCGCCCCGGCTACTACCACCAGTGGATGTTCAATCCCACCCGCCTCGTTCCAGACACCAAAATGCCCCGGTATACCAACCCTGACGACGGCACCGGCCTCCGCCCCGATATCCTCAATGGCGACTCCCAAAAGCAATTCGAAGCCGTCCGCCACTATATTCAGTCAGTCGCCAAATAAACCGCTTTTCATCAGCGAAAGCGCTCCACTTGCGCGAGCCCTTTCCCCAGGCCCCTAAAAAGACGGCTCTGTCTAAACCTTGCCCTGGCGCTCCCTTCACCCCTCAAAATAAAGTTCCCCAATCGCAAATACCGAAGCAACCTCAACCTCCTCGAGGTCGCCGTTTTGAGAAAACTTGCCCACGGAGAGAGCGGTGTGTCCCATGCTCACCGCCCTGTCATCATAGGCTCCATGAGTTATTCGCCTCATCTTTCAGTTCGCAAAATTCCTTGCTATCTCCGCTTTTTCCCCGTAAATCCGCCGTCCTTCTCCGTTGCTGCCGTATCAACAACGAGGATTTAGAGAAGGTCCATGCGGTAAATCCTCAAAACATAGCGCCTTCGTGCTTTAACGGAGGACCCATAAACAATGATTAACGAACTCGTCAAAGAAATGGTCGAGGCTGGCGTCCACTACGGACACCAGACCAAGAAGTGGAACCCAAAAATGAAGCCTTACCTCATGAAGGACAAAGGCGGAATCTACATCATCGACCTCGAAAAAACTGTTCAATGCCTCGATAAAGCCTCCAATTTTCTTTCGGGGCTCGCTGGCAAGAACAAGAAAATCCTTTTTGTCGGCTGCAAGCGCCAGGCACAAGATGCCGTCCGCGAAGCTGCCGAAGCTACCGGCCAATACTACGTCAACTACCGCTGGCTCGGTGGCACCCTCACCAACCTCACCACCATCCGCAACTCGGTGAAGCGTCTCAAGTATCTTGAGGACATCGAGCGTGCACCGGAATACAAGGCCATGTCCAAGAAGGAACTTTCCGCTCTTGGTCGTGAGAAGGACAAGCTTCACCGCAACCTCAACGGTGTGCGTGACATGGAGAAGCAACCGGATGCCGTTGTCATCGTCGACACCGCCCGTGAGTCTATCGCCGTAGCCGAAGCCAAGCGCCTCAAGATCCCCATCATCGGGATCGTCGACACCAATGGAGATCCTTCCAAACTTGAGTATCCCATCCCTGGAAACGACGACGCCATGCGCTCCGTTCGTATCGTTCTCCAGAACCTCGTCGACGGAATCATCGTTGGCGCCAAGGATTAATTTTAAAAACTGACAAACAGACCCTATTATGATCACCGCATCTCTCGTTAAAGAACTCCGCGAAAGAACCGGAGTCGCCATGATGGAATGCAAGAACGCCCTCAAGGAAACCGAGGGTGATATCGAAGCTGCCATCAAAATCCTCCGTGAACGGAGCGGAGCTAAAGCTGATAAAAAAGCTTCCCGCGAAGCCAACGAAGGCATTGTCGCAGCCAAAATTAGCGAGTCCGGAAAATCCGGAATCCTCGTTGAGGTCAACTGTGAGACCGATTTCGTCGCCAAGAACGACAACTTCCAGGCCTTCGTGGGAGAAATCGCCGACAGCCTTCTTGCGGGAGACGCCTCCGATCTTGAGAGTGCTCTTTCTTCATCAAAGGGAGACGATACCCTTGAAAACTTCGTCAAAGGCAAGGTTCTCGAAATGGGTGAGAACATCAAGCTCCGCCGCTTCGAGCGCCTCACTCTTGAAGGCGAAGGCGCCGTCGCTTCCTATATCCACCTTGGTGGAAAAGTTGGCGTCCTCATCGAAGTTGGTTCCGAGAAAGCTGAAACCGCTTCTTCCGATTCCTTCAAAAACCTTGTCAAGGACCTCACTCTTCACATTGCCGCAACCTCACCTGCAGGTCTCAAGCGTGAAGACATCTCGGCCGACCTCGTCGAGTCCGAGAAGGAAATCTTCCGCAAGCAAATGGAAGGTCAGGGCAAGCCTGCTGAGATCCTTGAGAAGATCATCGAAGGTAAGCTTGGCAAGTTCTACTCCGAGCGCTGCCTTCTTGAGCAAGGCTTCGTCAAGGACCCCGACACGACCGTTAAGGCCCTTCTTGAAACAAACGGAAAGGAACTCAGTGACACCATCACTGTAAACAACTTCCTGCGCTTCGGCCTCGGCGAGTAACTCTCACTCCACGATCCCAATCTACTAAAAATCCGGCACCCGCGAGGGTTGCCGGATTTTTTGTTAGAAACGTTTCGCTTACTTCAGCTCGCGAATCTTCAAATTACGCCAGGCGACATCAAAGGGTCCCTTATTCCCGACGCCGTGAACTTGAAAGCCGATAAAGCCTTTCGGATACGCCTTGTACTTTTCCTCGTCCACCAAATCTGAGATTTGCACATCATTAATCCAAACCTGGATGCGGGATCCCTTCGCGAGAATGCGATATTTATTCCACTGTCCATCCTTGAAGTGTTTGTGCGGCTTCAGAAGTTTCTTCGGCGTCATCCAACCTCCGCAGGCCTCGCCATAAATGTAGCCTGATTCCGCGCCTTTCGCGCCACTGGCCTCAATTTCAACCTGAGGACCATTCACACGGCCTTCTGGAGTCCCCCCCTTCGTTTGCGAGCGGATCATCACTCCCGAGTTGAGGCTATTGTGAACTTTCACCTCAAAAGTCAGCTCGAAGTCGCCATAAAGCTTATCGGTGCAGAGAAAGGAATTTGGACTCCCCTTGGCCGTCATTCCCACAATGGCCCCATCCTTCGCCACATAGGTCGCAGTTCCGTTTTTCTGCGTGAAGCCTGTCAGATCCTTTCCATTAAAGAGACTGCTCCACTCTTTTTTCTTCTGATCATCTGCCTGGGCAGGAACGGCAAGTACAGCACAAAGCCACAGGGCACTAATTAACTTATTTTTCATAATCGGTCGCATCAACATACGGGCGACGACAACGAAAGCTTTCCGCTATTCCAAAGGCCAAGTTTGCTCTTCCTATAGATTCGCAGGCTCGTAGTGAGGATCGTCATCAGCCATCTCGACCGTCACCAGCTCACTCGCGCTATCGATCATCTTCGCACAGGAAGGGCTCAGATGCCTTAAGCGGATCCGTTTACCAGCCGTCTTGTATCGTTCCGTGATGGCATTCAGCGACTCCAGGCTCGAAAAGTCTGCTACTCGAGCCTCTTTGAAGTCGATGATGACCTCATCGGGATCGTTGGAAGGAACGAGGCGCTCACCGAACTCGCGCACCGAGCCGAAGTAGAGCACTCCCTGCAGGTTATAAATCCGAACGCCTTCCTGACTATCATCACGACGCAAGCGAACGTGCTTCGCACTTTCCCAGGCAAAAACGAGTGCTGAAAGGATCACTCCAACGAAGACTGCAAGTGCGAGATTGTGCATAACGACCGTAATGAGAGTCACTGACAAAATTACGAAAATGTCGTGAAAAGGAACCCGCCCCCAAGTTTTCAAGGTTGCCCATTCAAAGGTTCCTATTACCACCATAAACATCACGCCAACCAGTGCGGCCACCGGGATTTGAACAATCACCGGGCCGCCAACCATGATGAAAATCGCCAATGCGAGTGCCGCAACGATCCCCGACCACCGGCCCCGACCACCGGATTTGATGTTAATCAGGCTTTGCCCGATCATCGCACAGCCTCCCATTCCCCCGAAGAGTCCCGAAAAGAAATTGGCACTTCCCTGAGCAAGACACTCCCGATTACCGCTTCCACGGGTCTCGGTCATATCATCAATGAGCTGAAGGGTCATGAGAGATTCGATAATCCCGACCATCGCGGCAGAGAAAGCCGTGCCGATAATGAGAACCAAGGTGACCTGGTCCCACACGATATCGCCTGGCCATGCGAAGGGAGGGAAGTGCCCCTTCAGTGCTCCGGATCCGCCTCCACCCTTAAGCACGTCTTCGATTGTTTTGGTATCGAACAGATTAAAATAACTCGCCCCTCCAACGACCAGAATGGCCACCAAGATCGATGGCACTGCGTTCGTGAACCTCGGAAGGAAATGAATAATCGCCATCGTGATCGTAGCTAAAACACCCATGGTCACAATCTCATTTTGGGGCAACCAAACTCCGGCAGCGTCCTTGAAAGAAGCAAACTGGGACATCAAAATCACTATCGCTAGGCCATTCACAAACCCCATCATGACAGGGTGTGGAACAAGTCGCACAAAGCGCCCCAGCTTCCCGATTCCAAAGAGAACCTGAATCACCCCGGCGATCATGACCGTCGCAAAGAGATATTGAAGGCCCAGATTATCGATTCCCCTCTCCAATCCGGCTTGGTTTCCAATATCCACCACCTTTGCAACCACTACCGCGATTGCTCCCGTCGCACCCGAAATCATTCCGGGCCGCCCGCCAAAGGACGACGTGATAAATCCAAGAAAGACCGCCGCCCAAAGCCCGACCAAAGGGTCCACTTTCGCAATGAACGAAAAGGCGATCGCCTCCGGAACCAATGCGAGGGCTACGGTCAGGCCCGAGAGAGTATCATCTTTCCAATTGCCGTTGCGTTTGCGGATTAGGTCAAAAATCATCGTTTGGAATAGG
>Ga0307999_1000027_pt1 | contig 35562 bp, 30 predicted proteins | sample Neamet1_FD_203158 | JGI IMG/M metagenome (GOLD analysis project Ga0307999, IMG submission 203158) | Marine microbial communities from water near the shore, Antarctic Ocean - #1 | ecosystem: Environmental > Aquatic > Marine > Unclassified | place: Southern Ocean | collected 2014-06-04 | reverse complement strand
ACGAGGGGTTTTTGAGATTGGATGAAGAAATTGAAGAACTGAATCTACGACGCAAAAAGCGTCAGATGATTGTCGAGCGCTGGAGCAAGCGGAACAATCGGGTGAAAGCCCGAAACCGAGAGGACCGGATCGAGCTTGAGAAGGAGCAGCGGGGAGAGCTGTAAGACTCCGGTCTATTGCGTGCGCCCGCGTTGCCAGCTGTCGACGCGCCCGTTGAGGAACTTCACCCAGGCGGCGGGGTAGGGAATATAGCTGACGCTGCTGCCGAAGCTGTTGTAGGGGTAGAAGCCGCGATGCCGGCCGCGGCGGCCATACCCTCCCCATCCGTAGCCATCGTAGAGCGATTGATGGTAGACGGGAGCGAGGCCGTTGTAGGTCCACTTCTCGATGGTCTTTCCTTTTTCCTGGCCTTCGGCCTGTGAATCGGAATTTCCCCAGGCCAGGTAGACGGCGCGGGTGGACATGCCGTTTTCGATTTTACCGCTTTCGACCAATGCTTGATGTCGTGGGCTGAGGGAGCTGTAGAGTTTTGGATTTTCTTCGATACGCTTGACCGGTGTGCTGGAGCTGCAGCTGACCGCCAAGAGGGCGAGGACTGAAAGGAGGAAGATCTTCATGGCGGGGGAGTCTAAATGCGCTGCGAAGGCGGTGCAACTGGTTTTGAATTCACGAAATTTTGATTTGTGGCCGAGGGAATCACGGCGATGATCGTCTTATGTCCATTGAGATCGAATATTGCGAGCAATGAAACTACCGTCCTGAAGCCGACCGTGTGTCGGCTGAGATTGAGAGAACGACCGGCCAGAAAGTTGACCTCGTGGGAGGTGGTGGCGGGATTTTTGAAATCCGTCGCGATGGAGAAGTGATCTGGAAAAAAGAAGACAGCGGCCACTTCCCGAAACCGGGAGAAGCGGCTGAGTTGTTTTAGTGGGGAATCATCTCATCGATCCGGTCTTGGGTTGGCCGGGGAGGGGGGTGTGTGACTTTTCGATGATGGCTTCCATCTCCTTGACGAGTTCGGGCATTTGGTTGGCGAGGTTATTTTTCTCGAATGGATCGGCGTCGAGGTTGTAGATTTCGAGGGGCTTCATGCCTGCTTTATGGCCTTTGGGGGCCTTTTTGAAATTACGGTAGGCTTTCCATTTCCCCTTCCGGACGGCTTGGGAGAAAATGGATTGGTTCTGACCTTTGCAGAATTCGAAGTAGAGGTGGTCGTGGGGCTCTTGCCGTGACCCGGGGCCGCGAAGAGTGGGAAGGAATGAGATGCCATCGCTTTGATCGGGCACAGGCAGGTCGATAAGTTCACACATGGTGGGGAGGACATCCCAAAAAGCACTGATGTGATCGGTGGTTCTTCCGGGTGCAATGACGCCGGGCCAACGGGCGAGCATGGGAGTGCGGATTCCTCCTTCGTGCATGTCGCGTTTGTGTCCGCGGAGGCTGCCGGAGGAATTCCAAAACTTGGGATCATGACCGCCTTCAAGGTGAGCTCCGTTGTCGCTGGTGAAAATGACGAGCGTGTTGTCATCGATGCCGAGTTTTTTGAGGAGGGCGAGAATGTTGCCGATTTGGTTGTCGAGATTTTCGATCATGGCGGCGAAGCCGGCGATAGGATTGATTACGTCTTCGCACGTTTCGGTGCCATTGCCGCCGTGAACGGTGTATTTGCCGATAAGGTGATCGAATTCAGGGTAGATCTTGCGCCATTTTTCGTGGAGATGCTTGGGCGCATGCATCGCGGCGTGTGGGACGGCAGTGGGGATATAGCAGAAGAAGGGCTTTTGGGCTTTTGCGCTGCGCTCGATGAACTTCATGGAGTGATCCATGATGAGGTCGTGGACGTATTTTCCTTTTTTGAGGGGGATTTCCTTTCCGTTGTGGACGTAGGTTGTGGGGTAATAAGTGTGTGCGATGGCTTGGCTCTTCCAGCCGCAGAATTCGTCGAAGCCGTGGGTGAGGGGATTGGGCTTTCCAGGTTTGTGGGTGTGGCCGAGGCCCCATTTTCCGTATGCTCCGGTGGCATAACCGGCGTGTTTGAAAACTTCGGGGAGGACGACTTGATGGGGATCGAGGAGGCCATCGGCTTCGCCAATGTTACCGCGAACGGCGACTTTTCCGGGGTGTTGACCAGTCAGGAGCACAGCGCGTGACGGGCTACAAACAGTATTGCCGGAGTAGTGGGCTGTGAACTTGATGCCCTCGGTGCCAATGCGGTCGATGTTGGGAGTTTTAAATTCCTTCTGGCCATAGATCGAGAGGTCACCAAGGCCGAGGTCATCGGCGAGAATGTAGATGACGTTGGGCTTCTTCTCCGCGAAAAGAATTCCGGGGGAAAGTGCCAGGAAAAGGAGAATCTTCTTCATGAAAGAGAGCTTTCCCGATCAGGAAGAATTCGTCCAGTTATTCCGAGGCGGTGGGGATGCGGTTGCCAAAGAATTTGGGAGGGTGGGAGTATTCCGACTTGTCACACTTAAAACAGGAGAGTCGGGCCTTGGTGGGAAGAAGGCCTTCGGTGATCGATGGCGCGATCTTTCGCAAGAAACGGCCGAATCATCCCGGGCCGATTTTGAGGGCGAAGCGAATGTCGTAGCCGTTGCCACAGTGTTCCGGAAGAGCAACTTGTCCCCTATAAGAAACGGGTGGTTTTGGAAGGGCTTGCGCCGAGCTCTTTTTGAGAGGTGGGGACGAGGTGGAGTGCGGTTGATCTAGCGATTGGCTTTTAGGGACCGGTTGTTGGGCTAATTGCGAAAATCGAATCGCCAATTTCCGGGTGCTTTGATGGGTTTCTTATGAGCTTTGTTCGTCAAAATGACTGAGCTTTTGGTGTCGTTCACGGATGAGGCGGACAACGAGGGCGATCCAGCCGGTTTGGTGGGAGGCGCCAAGGCCCTTGCCGGTTTCGGCGTGGAAGTACTCGTGGAAGAGAAGGTGGTCATCTTCCCGTTCGATGTTGGGCTTCGCCAGGTTCGCTTCAGTGCCGGTCCCTTTGCGCCAGGTGTTGCGAAACCACACCGTTGGGAGAATGTGGAGCGGGGCATCGTCCGGACCGTGATTGGTGACGGTGATGCGCCAGAGGAGGTCGTTGTCGTTTCGCTTGGCAACCTCCTGAACGATGTCGAAGAACCGGTCCTCCTCGAAAACGCCGGTGTCCTCCAGTTCGTATTCGCTCTCATCACGGCTCCGGCGATCGTTTTCTTCCCGGAGACGAGTGTAGGGGTAGTGCGCCTGCGGGTATCGATAAAGCGCCTTGGTATACGAGTGAGTGGGGGTGCTGTCTTTGCAGTAGTAGCAATCTTTGACGTCTTCTCCGTGGTTTCCCTGGTGACCGGTGAGGCCGTAGAGGCGTTCCTTTAGAATGGAATCGTTGGTGTTCCAAAGGGCGACAGAAAAACACAGGCGGCATTTGCGATCAGACCATCCCTGAAGACCGTCTTCACCCCAGCGGTAGGCGCGGCGGCGGGAGTCGTCGTGGCTGAAAGTGTCCCAGCTATTGCCATCGCCTGAGTAGTCTTCACGGACCGTTCCCCACTGTCGTTCGGCGAGGTAGGGCCCCCAGCGTTTCCAGTTGGCGGTGCGGGCAATGTCCTCTTGAAGACGTTACTTTTCGGAATTCATTGGCGGCGTTCTATCAGAAAAATCCGCTTTGTGTGAATTGATTGGGAAGGAATCTTAAGTTCCACAGAAAGTCGCACAGACGACCTCATCGGGAGTTGGCGTTTTTTGATAGTCTTCAAATTCGGGCTGCTCTTGATAAGGCTGTTGCAGCACGCGGTGGAGTTTCATAAAGGTGGAAAAATCTCCCTTTTTGGCGTCCTCGATGACTTCTTCGACGCGATGATTTCTAGGAATGAAAGCAGGATTCACCCGGTTCATGACTGAAACGTCGGCTTGTCCCGCAGCCTCCCAGCGCTCAAGCCATTCTCGCGCAGGTGCGTCGTCGTTGAAGTTTGAAAGGAAAGGTTGTTCGCCGCGACCAAGGCTTCGAAAAACAAGAGTGAAGTCGGCTTTTTGCTCTGCCATCAGATCAAGAAGAGATTGGACCAGATCCCGGTTTTTGTTTTCCGGGAGGCCGATTTTTTTGGAGAAGATTTCGAGATGAGCTGTTTCGAAAATTGCCGGAAATTTTTCCAATTCAGCTTTGGAGAGTTCGATTGCTTTTTCTTGATCCTTATCGATCTGAGGAAGGAGCGCTTCTGCGAGGCGGGTGAGGTTCCATTGGGCGATGCCCGGTTGATTTTGATAAGCATAGCGACCTTGTCGATCAATGGAGCTGAATTTTTGGGCGGGATTAAAGCGATCCATGAAGGCGCAGGGGCCGTAGTCGATGGTCTCGCCGGAAAGGCTCATGTTGTCGGTGTTCATGACGCCGTGGATGAATCCGACACCCATCCATTGAGCGACGAGCTTGGCTTGGCGAACGATGACATTGCGGAGGAGATCTCGGGCGTTTTTTGCGTCGGGGTAGTGACGTTGGTTTGCGTAATCAACCAGGGCCCTGAGACTTTCAAGGTCTCCCCGGGCTGCGAAAAACTGGGCTGTGCCAATCCGGAGGTGGGAGCTGGCGACACGGGTGAAGATCCCGCCTTTTTCGGGTTTTTCACGGAGGACTAATTCGCCACTGGAAATGGCGGCGAGGGCCCGGGTGGTGGGAATTCCCATGGCGGACATCGCCTCCGAGACGAGATACTCACGAAGGACGGGGCCGAGGGCGGAGCGTCCGTCGCCCCGACGTGAATAGGGTGTTGGCCCGGCTCCTTTGAGCTGAATGTCTTTTCCTGAAATCTCTCCGAGAAGGATGGCACGCCCGTCGCCAAGCTGCGGGACGAAGTGTGCGAATTGATGGCTGGCATAGGCCATGGCAAGTGGTTCGGCCCCGTCGGGGATGGCATTGCCGGAGAGGATGGCGAGTCCTTCCTCGGAGTGGAGGAAATCCGGGTCGATCCCGAGTTCGCGAGCGAGTTCCTCATTGACGGTGATGATCGAAGGTTGGATGACCGGGGTGGGGTGGACGCTCTCGAAGAAGCTGGCAGGGAGATTGGCGTAGGTGTTTTGGAAAGGCAGCTTCATCAGCACCTATCCTAGACCGGATGCCAAACCGTGCGACCTTCGAATCGCGTTTTGGTTGGATCAACGTAATGAGGGAGCTTGTGACAAATATGTTTTCTGTAAGAAAGAAATGCTACGGGTGAAGACAAAACTCCCAGGATTTTTAGTTGGACCGAATTGCTGATCCAGGACTTGGAGGCGATGGAGATGCCAAATGGAACCTCCGACAGGATCATGGCGGGTGATCGTCCGGTTGCCGAGCTGGTGAATCCAGCGACCGCCGAAGTTCCTACGCAATGGAACAGCGATGTCACTGGCGAAGATCTAGGCGCTTCGGTGGCTAAGGCTGAGGAACTTGGTGCGGCGATTGCACTTTGGGAGTTTGCTTAGTCGGCCGTTTTTAAGGCGCCCCACCAAGTTTTGTTGGGTTGGTAGTCGGGCTTGAGGAAATTGGCATGCTGTTTTTCAAGCTTGGCCTTGGTGGCTGAGTGGAGGTATTTCAACTGCTGTGCTTTCTTGGCGGCGTCAAACCGGGGGTCGGGTTTTGGGATGATGGCCCCGACTTCGGTGAGATGGGCAGTGAGTTTTGCGGAGAGCTTTTTGACAAGATCAGGCTGTTCTTTGGCAAGATTCTTTTCTTCGCCAATGTCTTCCTTGATATTGTAGAGCTCTTCGCGGCCGTCTTCGTAAGAGCGGATGAGTTTGTAGTCGCCTTCGCGGACAATGCTGGAAGGTTCGCCGCCTTGGTTCCCATAGTGTGGATAGTGCCAGTAGAGGACGCGCGCGGAGTGACCTCCTTTGAGAGCGGGGACGAGTGAGATGCCATCGACGTGATGAGTGGGGAGTTTTTCAAGTCCGGTGAGTTCGAGGAGAGTGGGGAAGAAGTCGGTGCCAGTGGCGAACTGGCTTGAGGTGGTTTCTGGCTTGGTCACGCCCGGAGCGACAATGTAGTAGGGCTGGCGGATGCCACCTTCCCATTGCCGGCCTTTGCCTCCGCGTAAGGGCAGGCAGGCGGTGGCGAAGGCATCGCCGGAGGAGACTCCGCCGTTATCGGAGGTGAAGATCACGATGGTGTTCTTATCGAGGTCGTGCTGCTTGAGGTGCTCGGTGACGATGCCGACGGCGTCATCCATGGATTCCATCATGCCGCCGTAGATGGGGCAGTCCTGAACCTGGCGGACGGGCATGGTGCGGTCGTTTTTAAAGCGCTCCTTCACAAGGCCGGCGGCGGTGGCTTTCTTACGGTATTTCTCCCAAAGGTCAGGCGAGGTCTGGATGGGGCCGTGGACGGAGTAGAAGGAGAGGAAGGCGAAGAAGGGTTTCTTGGAATCCTGCTTGATGAAGTTGACCGTTTCCTGTGCAAGGCGGGTCGGGAGGGCTTCGCCATTGGGGCCATCTTCGAGCTTGGGGTTGTTGTAGGGGGCGAAGTAGCCACCGCGTGGTGATCCGGAGCTATAACCGCCTTTATTGACATCAAAGCCGTGGGCCTCGGGGCCGGAGCCTTCGCCGCCGATGTGCCATTTCCCGGCGAAGAAAGTACGATATCCACCGGACTTGAGAGCCTCGGCAACGGTGGTGATTTTGGCCGGGAGACGGTCGCCATTTTTGGAAGGAAGGACTCTGTCATTGCGTTTCCATTTCATACCGGTGGCGGCCCCGATCCAATCGGTGATGCCGACACGTGCGGGGTATTGGCCGCTCATGATGGAGGCGCGGGAAGGGGAGCAGACCTGGCAGGTCGAGTAGCCGTTGGTGAAACGCATTCCGCCTTTGGCGATAGCATCGATGTGGGGAGTTTCGTGGAAGGTGGAGCCTTCGATGGCGAGATCCTTGATGCCAAGATCGTCTGCGAGGATGAAGAGAATGTTGGGCTTTTCTGCCGCGAGGATGGGCAGGGTGAAGAGGAGGGAGGCGATGAAATTCCGCATGGGGTGGAGTTTGCTGATGAGAGGATGGGATTTCCAGCAAAAGCGTAGGAATGGTTGAGTGGATGACTTGTGACGATCTTTTGGGTGATGCCGATGCTGCCGGTCGTGAAAGTCGCGGGAGGGATCACCCCGTATCGGGGCCGGAAACGGGTGAAGTTGTATCGGAGCGGTCAGGGGTAAACCTACAATCGTGGGCTATGAAAAGTCCTGAGAAGTCAGAATCTGATCGAGGGTCTGCCGCTTTCGGTTTTCGGGAATTGACCCGGATAGTGGAACTGCCGGGCTGGGGAACCTACCGATTCTCAATCCGATAGACGTGGGATTTGGTGCGGAGGTAGATGGCTTTACCATCGGGGGCAGGGGAGGCCATGCAACCGTCGTCGAGTTGATTGGTGGCAATGACTTCGAGTTTGAGTCCGGGTTTGACGACGAAGGTTTTGCCTTTCTCATCGGCAAAGTAGAGGTGTCCATCGGCAAGGACGCCGGAGGCCGAGAAGTTTGTTTTGAGGGCGGAGTAGCCATCGATACTGCCTTTGTCGCTATTGACGCAGCTAAGGATACCGGATTCGGAGGTGAAGTAGGCCTTGCTTCCGACGACGACGGGTGAGCAACGGCCTGGGATTCGTTTGAAGATGTCCCATTCGATGTGAGTCTTGGTGACGTCGCCGGTGAGCTTGTCATCGAGCCGGAGTCCGAGAAGGTGGGCCTTGCCGAGGCCGGTGTTGATGAGGGCCATTTTATTGCCGATGAAGACGGGAGCCACGGCGTTTGAGAATCCGTTGTAGGTGATTTTCCAGAGTTCTTTTCCGGTGTCTGCGTTGTAGCCGTAACAGGCTTTGGCGCCCGGTGAGACGAGCTGGCGGACACCGTTGAGGGTGACAAAGCTAGGGGTGGAATAGGATTTACGGAAGTCGCCATCACCCCGGATTTTTCCGCCCGGTTCGACGTCTCCGAAATCCGTCGTCCGGGGAGTTTTCCAGACCTTCTTTCCGGTCTTTCGGTCGAGGGCGACGAGGTATTGCACGTCAATGCCATCCATGGAGAGGATGACGAGATTCTTGTGAAGGACGACCGAGGAGCCGGGACCGCGGAAGTGGCGGCAGGGGAGATCGCGGCGTTCCCAAACCTTTTTACCGGTTTTGCGATCGAGGGCGGCGGTGCCGTAACTGCCAAAATGGATGTAGACGTGGTCGGCGTCGATTGCAGGGGAGCAGGAGCCGTAGCCGTTGACGTGGTTACTGAGGGGTTCGGGGTCTTCGTTTTCGAAGAGGAGGAGGTCGTGGATCTTCTTGCCGGTGGCTTTGCCGAGGCAGACGGCATACATCTTTTTGCCGTCAGGGGTGGCGTTGGTGATCCAGACCTGATCACCCATCACAACCGGAGTGGACCAGGCGCGGCCGGTGACGGGAGTTTTCCAGACGATGTTTTTGGTCTCGCTCCATTCGGTGGGGAAGCCGTGGGGGGTGCCGTCGAGTCGGGGCGGAAAGATACCATCGTTGTTGGGTCCCCGGAAGGTGGGCCATTCCGCAAACGCGGGTGTCACAAGAATGAGCGTAAAAAGAAGTCGTAAGAGCATGAGAGATGAGTTTGACAGTTGGGGAAGGTGCATCAAGGGGGAAGTTTGGGATTGGAGAGGCGGTGGGTGGTGAGATCAGATGTTTCTGAGAATTGCTCTTTTAGGGTTAGGGGGAGGATACGCTGAGCTATCCCTAAAGATCGCTCTGAAAATCCTCAAATCTAATCATTGATCTTTCGAAGACCGAACTGGCCGACCTCGCAAAAGGGTTCTTCCGCGTAGAAGTGCAGCCAGCGAGATTGTCTGACAAGCCCCCCTTCAAACCGGGTCGCGAATTCCTCTCGACACACTGGTCGGGAGAGCGCCATGCTGGTCGCCATGAAAGTTCTTGCTCTTTTTCTACTGACCCTTCCGCTGTCCGCTGATCATCATAAATCAAACGAACTCACTGCTGCCGAGGAAAAGGCGGGCTGGACTTTGCTTTTCGATGGTAAATCGACGGAGCACTTCCGGAACTACAAAAAGGAAGGAATCTCTCCAAAGTGGGAAGTGAAGGATGGCGTGCTGGCTCTGACCGGCAAGGGTGGGGGCGATATCATCACAAAGAAGGAATATGATGCCTTTGAGTTTTCGGTGGACTACAAGATTTCGAAAGGCGGGAATTCCGGCCTCATGTTCCATGTGAAGGAGACCGAAGGAACGCCATGGCGGACCGGCCCTGAAATCCAGATTCAGGACAATGTCGGTGGGCATGATCCGCAAAAAGCAGGGTGGCTTTATCAGCTCTATAAGCCTGCCAAGGACGTGGACACCACCAAGCCAGCAGGAGAGTGGAATACGCTTCGAGTCCTGATCACGCCGGAGAAGTGTGTGCAATGGATGAACGGAACGAAGTATGTCGAGTATGTCAAAGGCTCGGACGATTGGGACAAGAAAGTGGCTGCTTCGAAGTTCAGCAAGTTTAAGAATTTCGGGAAAGCAACGAAGGGCCACCTTTGCCTCCAGGATCATGGCAATCTCGTGTCCTTCCGGAACATCAAGATCCGCGAGGTGAAGAAGTAATCGGTTACTTTTTCAACCAAGGTGGGCGTTGATTTTTGGTGATCTCAGCGTCGAGTTCCTTCATTCGCATTCCGAGTTTGGCAACAAGTTCGGGATTTTTTTCGGCGATGTTGTTTTTCTCGCCAAGGTCGGCATCGAGCTCGAAGAGCATGATCTGACTCTTTGGCGCGGGCTGGTTTTTTGGGGCTTTTCTGGGGCGACGGCCCTTCTTGATTAAGAGTTTGTATTTGCCCTGGCGGAGGCCCTCGAGAGCTCCCTGGGAAGTGTAGTAAACGAATTCGTTGCGGGGGCTTTTGTCGGATCCGGTGAGAAGGGCGGAGATATCGAGCCCGTCGATTTTTTTGTCCTTGGGAAGGGGAGTTTGGGTGAGACCGGCGATGGTTGGGAGGAGATCGATCGTTCCGCAGAGGGCATTGCACGTCGTGCCGGCGGGGATGCGGCCGGGGGCCCACATGACGCAGGGAACACGTTGCCCGCCTTCAAAGGTGGTGCCTTTTCCTGCGCGGAGGGGACCGGCGGAGCCGCCGTGATGCTTGAACTGGAGCCAGGGTCCGTTGTCGGTGGTGAAGATGAGGTAGGTGTTTTGATCGAGCTTCAGATCGCGGAGGAGATTGGCAATGCGGCCAACCTCGGCGTCGATGTGTTCGATGACGTTGGTGTAGGCGTTCAGCGGGTTGGGGTCGCGGACATCATCGGGCACGTAGAGTGGGATGTGCGGCATGGAGTGGGGAAGGTAGAGGAAGAAGGGCTTTTCCTTGTTGGCTTTAATGAACTCGATCGACTTGTCGGTGTAGCGTCGGGTCACGGTGCGTTGGTCGACGGGAACCTCGATGATTTTTTCGTTCTCCATGAGAGGAGTGTTCCACTTGGTGAGGGTGGACCCGGGATTAGCCCAGAGGGCGTCCATGCCGCCGTGCCCCCCCTTGGGTTTCCCCTTGTTGTCGGGGTGGTTCATGTCGTTCGAGTAGGGGATGCCGAGGTAGGTGTCGAAGCCGTTGCTGGTGGGGAGGGTTTCGGGGTGATGGCCGAGGTGCCATTTGCCGAAGCAGGCGGTGGCATAGCCCTGCCCCTTGAGGTGATCGGCGATGGTGTGCTCGTCAGGATTGAGGCCTTTTTGGGAAGAGGGGAAAAGGACGTGCTGGTGCATGCTGACGCGCTTGGGGTAGCAGCCGGTAAGAAGAGCGGCGCGGGAGGGGGAGCAGACCGGGGAGGCCACCATGAAGTTGGTGAACTTGCGGCCTTCCTTGGCGAGGCGGTCGATGTTGGGAGTCTTGATTTTGGTGGAGCCGAAACAGCCGAGGTCACCGTAGCCTTGGTCATCAGTGAAGATGATGATGAAGTTGGGCTTGTCGGCGGCGCGCGCAACGAGGCTGGTGCCCAAAAGAACGAGGAGGAGGATCTTGCTCATGAAGCGTGATCCTGCCTCCCCGGTGGAGATTGTGAAGTTTTTAAGCTGAAAGCCTTGGGCGATGGGGGGCAATACTTACTCCCCGACGCGATTGGTAGAATGGAGGGGCGTGATGGTTTGAGAAAACTACGCTTCGCGAGGAAGAAAGAAGCCGGGGGCCTTCACGAAATCTCTTCGGTGTTCATCAGTTACGGTGCCCGCACCACGCCTTGATCTTACCTGAAATCACGCCGGCTATTCCACCAGTCGGTCCGGCTCCTTGGTATTAGCTGAAGATCCGAAAGCAGGAACTTTCGGCTACCCTCGACGGGCGCGATCTTTAGGCGCGTTTCACGTCAACCCATTGGCCGGTTTTGGCGGACTCGAGGACGGCGTCGCAAACGTATTGGGTGCCGAGGGCGTTGCGGAAGTCGGGGAAGGCTTTCTTGGCGCTTGGGTCGTCGAGGCTCTTCATGAACTCGACAGCTCCGTGGACGAAGGAATGCTCGTAACCAAGGCAGAGTCCGGGGACCCACCAGTTTCCGGTGTAGGGGTGGTCGCCGTCCGAGACATGGACGCTGGACCACCCTCGGGTTTCGCCGGGGACGTCGTGATCGAAGTAGGCGAGACGGTTGAGGTCGTGGAGGTCCCAGGAGAGCGACTTGTCGTGGCCGTTGATTTCGAAGGTTTTGAGTGCTTTGTGTCCACGGGCGTAGCGGGTGGACTCGAAGATGGCGGTGGAGCCATTTTCAAAGCGGGCGAGGAAAGCGCAGGCGTCATCGATCGTGACAGGGTGGACTTCTCCGGTGTCCTGGTGGACGCGTTCTTTAATGAAAGTTTCGGTCATGGCGGAGACGGAGACGATGTCGCCATTGATCCAGCGCGCGCAGTCGATGTTGTGGGCAAGGAGGTCTCCGGTGACGCCGGACCCAGCGGAAGCGGCATCGAGTCGCCAGAGAGCGGCGCCCCCTTGGGGAAGGTCCTCAGACATGGTCCAGTCCTGAAGGAAGTTGGCGCGGTAGTGGTAGATACGGCCAAGGTCGCCCCGGTCGACGATCTGCTTTGCAAGGGTGACGGCGGGAAGGAAGCGGTAGTTATACCAAACGAGGTTGGGAAGGCCGGCGGCTTCGATCGCTTCGACCATCTTGAGACCTTGCTCGCCGTTGAGGGCGAGGGGCTTTTCGCAAAGGATCATTTTGCCATTCTCGATGGCAGCCAAGGCGATGTCATAGTGCGAGTTATTGGGCGTACAGATGTCGATGGCATCGACGTCGTCACGTTTCACCAACTCGCGCCAGTCAGTTTCGGTATCGGCGTAGCCCCATTTTTCGGCGAATTCTTTTACCTTGTCCCCAGACCGGCCGCAGATGACCTGTTTGACGGGGACGTGTTCGGTTTCGAAAAAGTGCTCAAGCTGGGAGTAGGCATTCGAATGGGTGCGCCCCATGAAGCCGTAGCCAACGACGCCGATGCGGACAGGTTTTTTGCTCATCTGTGTGACAGGTTAGGAAAGGGAGGTAAGTGGGCAAGGATGAACCTTTCTATTCTTCATTGAGGGCAGGTTGTTCGGTCAGTGCTTTGGCTCAAGAATTCCCCAAGACTGTCTTCGTAACACTGATTGGCAAAGGGCTCGATTGAGATCCTTGTTGAAGGCTCTGATCGATGATGCCATGAGTGCTACAATCTGGCTGGCCTCAGCTCAAAGTGGTGAACTGCGTCGCTGTTTTAGGGTTGAATCAGGCCAATTTGGAATTGGCAACGAATCTAAGTGATTCATCACGTTTCCAGCGAAGGGAGAAACGTTCCGCTTTTTTGACGGCAGCGGGCTAATCGTGTTAGGTTAAGGAGTTGAGGGTTGATCATTCCCGCGAGGGCCAAGGCGCTCATGTGGTGTTCATTGCCTTTGCAGTTGAGAGCTTTGCTGAGATTGTTGGATTGGTTCCCCGCCCGAAACTGAATTGCCACCGCCCAGCGCGCCCAGTAGATTTTCATGAATTGGGTCGGCGTGCATTGCTCGCAGGTGAGATTGCTCCGTGACGCAGGCTGGGCTTTCGGCACTATTCCTTGGGCAGATGGGGTTCCAGGGAACTGGAGCGGGCCTGTTGAGCGGCGGCGGCTTTGCGGGCGAAGAGTTGGGCGAGGTGATCCTGCATGCGGAAGCGGCGTTCGCCTTTTTCGCGTTCGATTCGTTTTGAGGAACCGTCGGTTTGGATGAGGTAGGCATTTTGATTGTCGCGAAAGCAGCTTTCGAGGATGCCGATGAGGAGTTTTTTGGAGGCGGAGTCTACGATGGGTGTCATGAGCTCGACACGTTTTTTGAGGTTCCGGGTCATCCAGTCTGCGGAGGAAATGAAGACCTCGTTGTCGCCTCCCTGATAGAAGTGGAAGATGCGCATGTGCTCGAGTTGCTGGTCGATGATGGAAACGACCTCGATGTTTTTGGCCTCTCTTCGTTCGCCAGGCTTGAGGCAGCAGATGCCGCGAATGTTCAATTTAATTTCGACGCCGGCCTTGGATGCGGCGTAGAGAGCGTTGATCATATCGACATCCTCGAGGGAGTTCATCTTGGCCGTGATGCGGGCTTCTTCGCCTTCGAGGGCTCGGGCGGTTTCTTCCTCGATGAGGCTGATTAAGGTGCGTTTGATTTGGGTGGGTGCGGGGATGAGGGTGCGGAAGTTTTCAAGCTTGGAGCGACCGGTGACGGCGTTGAAGAAAATGGATGCATCAGTTCCATATTCGGGTCGGCAGGTGAGGTAGGAAATGTCGGTGTAGAAGCGGGCAGTGACCTCGTTGTAGTTCCCGGTTCCAAGATGGACGTACCGTTTGAGGTGGCCGTCTTCGTTGCGGATGACGAGGGCGATTTTGGCGTGTGTTTTCAGGCCCTTGACTCCGTAGAGAACCTGGGCACCGGCCCGCCGAAGCTCCTCGGCGCGGTCGAGATTGTGGGCTTCGTCGAAGCGGGCCTTGAGCTCAACGAGGGCGGTGACCTGTTTGCCGGATTTGGCGGCATGGATCAGGGCATCGACAACCTGGGAATTGTTGGCGGTGCGGTAGAGGGTTTGTTTGATTGCGAGGACGTGGGGATCGCGGGCGGCTTCTTCAATAAAGCGAATGACCGGACGGTATGTCTGGTAGGGGTGGACGAGGATGAGGTCCTGTTCTTGATCGAGGATTTCAAAAATGCTCCGGGTGGGATCGATTTTTGGGGATTCTGCTCCGGAGATGGGAGCGGTTCGGAGGTGGTTGAAGCCGTCCGCCATCGCGAGTGAGAAGAGATCTGCGAGGGCGAGAGGGGCATTTTTGGTGAGGAAGACTTTGTGGTGATCGAGGTCAAGGAGCTCGATGAGTTTGCGGGTGAGATCGTTGTCTTGTGAAGTCTGAAGGCGAACGGGAAAGGACTGGCCGCGCGCGGTGACAACGTGATGGATCTCTTCCGCGAAGTCGTGGGCTTCGTCTTCGTTTGCTGGGATATCGGTGTTGCGAGTGAGGCGGAAGGTGGTGTGGGCCGTGATTTCTTCGCCGGGAAAAAGAGTTGCACAGAAGTGGGCGATGAGGTCCTCGAGGAGGACAAAGCCGCCTTCGTTGACGAGAGCAGTGCGAGGAACGGCGGAGGGGAGGGGGAGAATGACGATGCGCTCATCGGCCCCGACGACTGGATCGAGAACGGAAAGGGCGAGGCAGACATTGAGGGAAGGGATGATTTGGCGCGAATTTTCGGGCGTGATCAGAAGGGGTGAGAGAAGGGGTTCAATGTTGGCCTCGTAATAGTGGGCGAGGTTTTCGAGTTGATACGGCTCCAGATCTGAAACGGTGTGGAGGGGAAGGCCTTCCTTTTCGAGGACGGGGAGAAGTTCTTTTTGAAAGAGGCGTTCCTGATCCTTTTTGAAACGGCGGACCCGTTTCTCAATGGCATCAAGCTGCTCGCCGACATCCCGGCCGGAGATGTCCTGCACAGTTGGAGCGGAGGCGTGCAAGGTGTGAAGGCCTCCAATGCGGACCTGGAAAAACTCGTCGAGGTTGGAACCGGTGATGGCGAGGAACTTGATTCGGTCCAGGATTGGGAGATCTGGTCGCAGGGCTTCGTTGAGGACCCGCTGGTTGAATTCGAGCCAGGAGAGTTCGCGGTTGATGTAAAGGGGCTTCATGAATGTTGAGAATTGAAAACGGGATGGCGAATGGGAGGAGAATGTTAGGAGGTCTCGTTGAGGACGAGTTTCAGGCCGTAGAGGTTTTCAAAGAGATTGGCCTTGGAGGGGAGGGCGAGTCGTTCGGCTGAGGCATCGACAATGCCCTCGAGGTTGAGCGTGGCCTTGCCTTTGGCAATCGTGACGGTGAGGTTTTTGACCCGTTGCGAGTGGGTTCGTTCGAGGGCGTCGGCGACACGGAGGAGCGCGGAGAGCTTGGCCACCCGGATGCGATCGTCAGAGCTGAGTTTGTTGTAGAAGGGATGGGAGAGCTGGGGGGTGGCGTTGCGGTGGTAGCGGGTGATCAGGGCAACAAGGAGACGGTCGGGGTCGCTGAGTCCGAAGATTTCAGAATGGCGGATCACGTAGAGGCCATGCAGTTCGTGGGACCGCGAAGAGATATGGTTGCCGACCTCATGAAGGATGGAGGCAACTTCCAGAAGGACGGCGTCGTGTTCGCTGAGTTGGTGAAGGTCTCGCATCTCCTCGAAAAGACGGCCGGTGAGGTGGGCGACATGACGGGCGTGACTCATGTCGGCACCGAATTTTTTCGCGATGAGTTTAGACGAGTGAAGGAGCTGGGATTTCAGCTCATCGTGAACTCTGGTGGGGTTGGCGAGGTCGGTGAGGAGTCCTTCCTCATAGTCTGACGGCGAAACGCGGAGGGAGGTGAGTTCGAAAGATTCAGCGATGGCGGCATTGATGACGAGGGCGGGGAGGGCGGAGCCGGCAGTCTGGTAGTCGAGGTTGAATTTTTTGACACGTTCGGGTTCGGTCAGGGCTGCGATATTCGAGGTGAGTTGCCGGAGGATGTGGTAGCGCGATTTGGTTTTGTCGGGTTTGGACAGGTAGGGGGCGAGCATCTGGATCTCGGTCCCAATCATGACGAGGTCCTCGATTTCTTCGTCGCGGAAGTCGTAGTGGATTTGGGCAATGAGTCCGGAGATTTCTTCGCGAATGAGACGAATAATGGGCTCACCGGTGAGGTCTGGAGCCTGAAGGCGTTCCCAGCACCGGTGGGTGCCCAGCCGGTATGACTGGTATCGGACAATGCGGCCCTTTTTGGAGAGAATGAGGCGGGCGTTACCCGGACCGACGTGGGCAACGATGGTGTTGCGCTTCTGCATCGAAGGTGTGTCGCGGAGTCGACGGCGGGTCTTCAGGAAGACGAGGCGGGTCATTTCACCATCATCGAGGGGTTCGAATCTCCATTGGCAGGCGATCTGGAGGCGATTGAGGAAGACTTCGGCGTTGGAAGCTTCGTAGAGGGTGTTGGTTGTGACGGCGCGAATGGGGATGTCGCCGATGCCCAGTTCATTGAGAGATTCCTGGAAGCCACGCATGACCTTGACCGCTTGTTCGATGGTGGAAGGTTGGATTTGTCCGTAGCCGAAGATGTCACGCCCGAGGGGGATATTCTTTTCGAGGAAGTCGATGCATTCCCCGCTGCCATCCTTTGAGATGCGGATGACGATCATGGAAGCGTGACTTGCTCCGATATGAACTGCGGCACGAAGCGTTTCGGAGGAATCGGGAGACATAGCTGGATGTTAATGAGACCTAAGCGGGAGGGGAGGGCAACTTGGAAATTGTGACCTTTTCCTTGCAAGATCGAGTGAGAGGTAGATTCATTGGAAATGCTTGGAGAGAAATACACCCAGCGATGTAGGGTGAAGCCCGGTGAGGAGGTTCGTTTGGATGACTTTTCGACGACGACTCTGGGGATTTCGGGGAAACCGGAAGAGGAAGAAGAAGCTGTTCCGGTTTTTCAAGAATTGAGGAGCAAGCTCGCAAACCAGCAGCGCATTCTATATGCTGAGGGAAAAAAGAAGCTGCTCATTGTGATGCAGGCAATGGATACCGGCGGTAAGGACGGATGTGTGAGGAAGTTGTTTTCGCGCGTGGATCCGCAAGGGGTGAGGGTGACTCCGTTCAAGGCCCCTTCGACACGCGAGTTATCCCATGATTTTTTGTGGCGGGTGCACAAGGTTGTGCCCGCAAAAGGGGAGATCGCGGTTTTTAATCGAAGTCACTACGAGGACATTGTTGCAGTGAGGGTAAAGAATCTCGCTCCGGAGGATGTTTGGGAAAAACGTTACAAGCATATTGTCGACTTCGAGCAGATGTTGGTGGATGAAGGCACGACGATCTTAAAATTTTTTCTTCATATCTCAAAGGATGAGCAGAAGCGGAGATTGCAGTCTCGGCTGGATCGTCCGGAGAAGCACTGGAAGTTTTTTCCGGAGGATTTGGCGGATCGGGCCCGTTGGGATGATTTCCAGACGGCCTATGAGGATGTTTTTGCCCGGACGAGCACCAAGGAAGCTCCATGGTTTGTTATTCCGGCTGATTACAAGTGGTATCGTGACATGGCGGTTAGCCAGATTGTGACCCATGCGTTGGATGGTATGGGGCTCGATTTTCCCAAGGTGGAATGGGATCCGAGTAAAATCGTAGTAGAGTAAAGAGCCAAAAGTCTCCGAAAAAGGTTGAGTTATTCCCAATCCTCACCTATTTCCCGCGCGTCGAAGGACGGTTTGGCTGCGATAAAGCGGCTCGACCTATCCCGATTACCATTAAAATGACCAACGATTACGGAATCAAGCTTGCTGACTTCAAGCAAAGCGACAATGACACCGGAAGCGCCGACTTCCAGATTGCTCTCATGACCCAGCGGATCAAGCATCTGACTGATCACATGAAGGATCACAAAAAAGATTTTGCCTCACGTCGCGGACTTCTCCGTCTCGTGGCGCGCCGCCGCAAGCTCCTTGATTACCTCAAGAGTAAGTCGGAGGACCGATACGAGTCCGTGTTAAAAGCACTGGACCTGCGTAAGTAAAACAATCTGCAAAAGGCTCCGGTGATTTTCACTGTGGCCCTTTTGCTTTTGAGAGCTGTCGCAATTTGATAGCGGCGACCTCAGCGGAGCGGGATTCCCACCCAAGAATAAGACCGGGAAAACCACTTCGTTTTCAAACAAAAATCGCCCGGGAGGGTCCCGATGCGATCTACCAAACAAAGAAAATGAGTATACAAAATGTAACGGCCAATATTGGGCCGAGTCCGCTGGTCATCGAGACCGGTAAGTTTGCCAAATTGGCCGACGGAGCAGTCACCGTCCAGATGGGTGAAACCATCGTGATGGTCAGTGCTGTTTCACAAACGAAAATCCGTGAGGGCCAGACCTGGTTTCCCCTCTCGGTGGAATACAAGGAGCGCGCTTCTGCTGCCGGAACTTTCCCCGGTGGTTACTTCAAGCGTGAAGGCCGCCCGACTGAGAAGGAAATTCTCACCTGCCGTATGACGGATCGCCCATTGCGTCCGCTCTTCCCGAAAGGTTACCTTTACGACACCCAGATCATCGCGCTCCTTTTGAGTGCCGATCAGATCCATGACGCCGACGTCCTCGCGATGAACGGTGCTTCTGCTGCTCTTGCAATTTCCGACATCCCCTTCGCCGGCCCTATTGGTGCTGTCCGTGTGGGTCGTGTCGACGGTGAGTTCCTCATCAACCCAACCTTCGAACAGCGTGAAGATTCCGATCTCGACCTCATCTACGTGGGGAACAAGACCGACGTCATCATGATTGAAGGCGCGGCTGACGAGATTCCCGACGCTGAGTTTAAAAAGTCTCTCTACTTCGCTCAAGAAGCAGTTGCCAAGGTCGTCGAAGCTCAGGAAGAGCTCGTCAAACTCGCTGGCAAGCCCAAGCGTGACTACGTGGTTACCGTGGCCAAAGAGGATCTCCTTGAAATCGGATACGCCGTCGCCGGTGACCGTATCGAGGACGCCATCTACGCTGCTTCCAAAGTGGAGCGCGGCAAAAAAGTTGGAGCACTTCGTGACGAAGTGGAAGCTGCCATTAAGGAAAAGTTCCCTAAAACGACCGAGTTCGAAATCGAGCAGGTCTTCGAATACATCCAGAAGAAGGCCTTCCGTCTATCCATCATGGAAAAAGGAGTTCGTGCAGACGGTCGTGGCCTCCGCGACCTTCGCGAACTCTACGGTGAAGTCGGGACCCTGCCACGTGTGCACGGTTCTGCGATTTTCTCCCGTGGTGAGACCCAGGCTCTCGGAATTTGCACCCTCGCACCTGCCGACGAGAAACTCTACGTCGATAACTACGCTGGTGGTGAAGATTCGAAGAACTTTTTCCTTCATTACAACTTCCCACCATTCTCGGTTGGTGAAACAGGTCGCTTCGGCGGCATGAATCGTCGTGAGATTGGTCACGGTGCATTGGCCGAGCGTTCCATCGCTCCCATGCTTCCTTCCACCGAGGACTTCCCATACTCCATGCGTATCTCTTCCGAGGTCATGGAGTCCAATGGTTCGACTTCGATGGCGACTGTTTGTGCCGGCACCATGGCTCTCCTTGACGCCGGGGTTCCCATGATTCGCCCTGTTGCGGGTATTTCCTCCGGTCTTGTGACCGAGCAAGATGCTGATGGAAATATGACCAAGCACGTTGTCATTCTCGACATCATTGGTTCTGAAGACTTCTACGGCGACATGGACTTCAAACTCTGTGGAACCAGCGAAGGGGTCACCGGTTACCAGCTTGACCTCAAGCTCCCCGGCATTCCTCTCTCCATCCTCGAAGAAGGCATCGACCTTGCCATCGAAGGCCGTGGCGATGTCCTCGCCAAAATGGCTGAGTCTATCACCGGACCTGGTGAGTTGAGCCCGTACGCTCCACGCATCGAGACCGTCACCATCCCACAAGATCGCATTGGCGAGCTCATTGGACCTGGCGGGAAGAACATCAAAGCCATCCAGGCTGAGTCTGGTGCTGAACTGAACATCGAAGACGATGGCACCGTTCACATCTATGCTTCCAAGCAGGAAGGTCTTGAAGCTGCCAAGAACATGATCGACATGATGTTCGCGGAAGTGGAGATCGGAAAAACCTACACGGGTAAAGTCATGAACGTCACTACTTTCGGAGCCTTCATGGAAGTGCTTCCCGGTAAGGACGGACTCGTCCACATCTCCGAGCTTGCAGAAGGCCGCGTGAACCAGGTGGAAGACGTCTGTAAGAAAGGCGATATCATCTCCGCCAAGTGCGTCGGTATCGACGACAAAGGTCGCGTGAAGATGTCCCGCAGAGCCGCCCTCCGCGAGGGTGGTGGTGAAGCTGCTCCCGAAGCTGCCGCATCATCCGATGACGACGAAGTTCCTCCCAGCGAGGAAGAAGTCGTGATCTTCGGCTAAGGCAAACTGGCTTCAAAAAAATCACAAAGCGCCCGGCCTGAAGAGGTCGGGCGCTTTTTCGTAAAGGAGTTGCGGAGCCCTCGCCGCTTCGCTTCGTAAGGTTCCTCCGACTGGGCTTGATAAGCGGCGATGACTCCGGAGATGGTTCTGAAATTTGAGTCGGAAAGTGTCTTTGAGACCGGTCCAGATGGAAAGGGGCTGGAGGCGCTTCGTCTTGAAAGAAAAGCCACTAGTATTTTTGAAAATGACTTTAGCCGTTACGCGGTTTCCGAGTGGTATGCTTGGGGCTCGTGAAGATCGAGCATCTGACTGACCGGGTTATTCCTCCGCTGGAGTTTCTTGGGCCGGTTGATCCAGTCGCTCGAAGCGGGACCCTTTTGAAATATCCCAAAAGAAGAACGCTGCGCCTCCGAAGATCACAACGATCAGGAGGGCAAAGAGCAGGAGGAGGAAGTTCTTCATTGAGAAGAACTTACTGGACTGGATGCGGATGCAAAACAAAAAAGCCCTGCCGCAAATTTCTGCGACAGGGCATTAGGGAAGAGTGGGTGTTTAGGCGCGGCCGAGGTAGTTACTATCCTTGGTACTGACCTTGATGACGTCGCCTGGTTTGACGAAGAGGGGAACCTGAACGGTGAGTCCGGTTTCGAGCACTGCGGGTTTGGTGGGGTTGTTGGCGGTGTCGCCTTTGATGCCCTCGGAGGACTCGGTGATCTCAAGCTCAACGTTGTCGGGGAGGTCGATGGAGACAGGATTATTCTCGATGAAGAGGATCTCGACGATTTGGCCTTCTTTGATGAAGTTCTTGGCGTTTCCTACGAAACTTTCATCGATGCCGATGGATTCGAAGGAGACAGGATCCATGAAGTGGTAGGTGCCGGGCTCTGAGTAGGAGAACTCAAGCTTCTGGCGGTCGGTATCGACAATGTCCACCTTTTCACTGGAAGCGAAGCGGATGGTCTTGGTCTTACCGGTTTTGAAAGAGCGGATAGTTGCCGCGATGAGGGCGTTTCCTTTTCCAGGGGTGCGGTGTTCGAGTCCGAGAACGACTCCACGGTCTCCTTCGTATTGGATACACTGCCCTTTTTTGAGGTTTGTTGCGACGATTGCCATGATGTGAAGGAGGTAAGGGAGTCGAGGGGCCGGGTCAAGTGGGGACTTGATGATCAGAGAGTCTCGAACTTCCCGGCATCGCAGTTTTTACGAACTTTTCCTGCTTCGAAGATATTGCCATTCATGGCGATGTAAACGCCGTTTGCCATGCTCTGAAGAGCACCCACAGCGGTGCCAACATTGAAGATGGCATCGGTGACCCGAAATCGTGAGGGTGCCATCGCTCCGGTGAGGACGATGATTTTTCCCTCCAGGTTACGAAGCACTTCGGCGGTCATGGCCATGGTGTCGGTGCCGTGGGTGATGAGGATCTGTCGATGAGACGTGTCTGCGCAGTTTTGTCGGATTTTTTCGCGATCCTCGTCGGTCATTTCCAAGCTGTCTTTTCGAAAAAGAGAAATGAGTTCGTAGTCGATCTCGGCACCGACGTCTTCGAATATGTGAGGGACGGTGGGGGCTCCGACTTCGAACTGCGAGGAGGCGTCAAAGTAGATCTTATCAATCGTTCCGCCGGTGGTGAGAATGAGCATGATGGGAGGGCCTGGTTTTAGGGAAAGAGCTTCAGAAGGGACTTCTCTCCGGCTGGAGTCTGCCCAATTTCTCAGATGATGACTCCTGCTAGTTTTTCTTTTTTGGCAGGCGATATCTCGGGGAGATAGCCGATCACTTTTGGTTTCCGCTTTTATTCTCCGGTCGTTTCTGAGGTCTGGATTCCTGGGCGGCCCTTATGGAATTGATGACTGGTCGCTTAACCTGGAATTGTTGCGACAACGCGGATCATTTTCTTTTGGGCGGAGGCTTTTGGAATTTTCAGGGAAATAGCACTGGATGAATTGATAATTTCTGCATCTGAATTGGCTGGATCGATGTCAGTCCATTCGCTGCCTTTGAGTGTGGACGATTCCTGAAATTTGATCATTTCTCCGGCGTCGGGATTGAAGGGAAGAGTATAGGTGAACATGGTTTCATCCTCGGGATCGGACCTGAACGAGCCTGGGGTGGACTCCTTTTGTGTGGGGTTCAGATTGAATACAAATTCGAGAAGGTTCTCAATGCCGTCATGATCGGGATCGGCATTGGGGCCTGAAATGTCAGGGTTGGATAAATCAGAGCTATTCCAGAAAGACTCGGTCCAGATCTCCAGCGGGGTGGAGGGCTCATTGATGGCGAGATTGAAGGTATAGGTCGGAGTTCTTTCCCCGCGTTGGTTTTCATCTTCCCATCCTATAATCTGAATTTCGAACGAACCGCCAGTGGTTGGGATACCTGTGATCGAGCTGACGGGTTTTCCAAACGTGTAGGTGAGGCCTGGAGGGAGGGTTGAAATGTCGTAAGACTTGGATTTTTCTCCGTTGGTTCGGAAAAGCCAGACAAAGGTTTCTCCGAGATTGGCAGTCGCCGGGTTCGTTGAACCTCCGGTTGTGCTTACTTTTGGTGAAGCACCGGAAAGACTGTCAATGCCGATAACTGAGACGACAAGTGGTGCCGCGAACTTGCCACTGGGGGCGGCAGAAAGCAGGGGGCTCAGGTGCTTAAGAAAGGGCAGGCGCTGTGCCGCGACGGAAAGTCCGCTGGCGAAAAGGTGAAGTGCTCTTTGGGCGAAAATTTTTCGGGTCATGGTTCTAGTTTTGGGGGCTTGGGTTCTAGTTGCATCCACACCCTCCGCCTCCTACCCCGTTCCCTCCCAAGGATGCTTCGCGGGAGAAATACATATGCTCGGACATGGCGGTGCCGAGCGGATCACGATCTGGGGTCATGGATTTTTTTGACAAATTTCCGCGTTCCCAAGGGGAGACCTTGGCACACGAGGGGAGAAAAATGAGAGAGGGAAGAAGGAGTAAATATTTCATGGAATTATTTGAGAGCGGCTGCGATTTGAACTTCTAGGGTTTTGATCGTTTTGTTTCCTCTGAATCCAGTATGGATGTGAATGATCCGGCCGTTCTTTCCGACAAGATAGGCGGTGGGCATTCCCTTCGGTCTGACTTTGGCAACGATTTTTTGAGTATGGTCCAAGACGACAGGGAACGTTGTCTTGAGCCCTTTGAGAAATTTTGCAGAATCGGTTGGTTTCTTGGCAGTGCTTACTCCAACGACAATGAGGCCGTTTTTTTATATTTTTTGTACAGTTTTTCGTAGGCGGGAAATGCCTGACAACAGGGAGCACACCAAGATGCCCAGAAGTCGTAGAGGACAACTTTGCCATTGGTCGCGGGCATTTCCCCAGTGACTCCGAAGGATTTTGGATTGGGAAAGGTTGAGCCTTTAGCGAGTTGGGCGTGGCTTGTCGAAATGGTGAAGAGGAGAGAGAGGGTTTTGTTTTTCATGGGGTGGACGGGTTCGGGTTAGAATTCCCACTGGAGGCCCAGTGAAACGACATTGGCGGAAGGGAAAAAGATGTCAGGGGTTGTCGAGTCCCGGCCTGACATTTCGTAGCGCTCAAGCTGGAAATCGATGGTGATCTCGTCTACTGGGTAATAGCTGAATTGTACTCCGTAGGTGATGGCATCGAGAGCCGAAAGTCTGTAGTCAGAGGAATAGTGGGCGCCTTTTCCATCATTTCCGCTGTGTCCATCAATCCCGGTTCCTGTGAGGGAGGAATGATAGAAATCGGTACCTGATTGCTGATAGTAGCGGAAGTAAGGGCTGACGTTGAATTGATCGGTGACCTCCTGAACCCATTTAAGTTCGAAGGTGTGCCCCGTGATGGAATGGCTGTTCGTAAAGAAGCGGTAGGAGCCATGGAGAGCACCATCGAGCGGCTGCAAATAGTGCTTCGCGGTGACCTTGGCAACCCATCGGTCAATACTGTCGGGACGGTTTTCAGGATAGTCGAAGGTGTCCGTGACCGGGAATGTCCCCACAGGAGTGCTGACGAGGATTGTTGATGTTTGAGAGATTTTGCGGTAAGGATCGGCGAGGAAGCCCGAGCTGTGCCCATAGCCGAGATTGACATCGAGAATCGTGTTTGGGCCAAGAAGTTGGGAAATCCCGAGAGAGAGGTCGATAGAGTCCTTATCTTGGTCGCTCATAATGGTGGTAAATGGCGTGCTAAGAACTTGATCAAAGGCATAGGAAATACCACCGGTGACGGTGGTATTTTTATTAAAGAACTCTCTGCTAAGACCAAGTGCGAGAGCGTTGGAGGCGTAATCTGATTCCTCGCTATGGGCGTATTCAAAGCTTAGGCTGTAATCATCGATTTCATGTTCCAGAGTGATTACCTGCACAGTGCGTTCGTCTGAAATTTCTTGGAAGAGCCAGTCTGTGTCATCGAGACTCGCGTGGGTGCCCGTAGGGGTTTGCCCACTGAGGCTATCGATGGCGAGGCGAATCCCGAGAGTGGTTCCAAATTCGAAACTGTGCTTGTAGTCGAGGTAGTGGGACTCGACATTGATACGCCCGTCTTCCTCATCATAAATTTGGCCTCGATAGCGGAGGATATCCTGACCATCGCTCTTGGTGGCGGATAGCAAAGGGAGAGAGGCGAAGAGTTTTTGCCGAAGGGACATTGGAATTGAAGTTGTAAATGTTCGTTGAAAGGGGCTTGGTTATGATGAACTCATTGGTGGATAAATTAGAAATGAGGTTACCGGAAGTACCCTAAACCTGCGCCTAAGTTGATCTGAAATGGCTGATGCTCCTTCATGCTCGATAATCATACCTAACCTAGATGAGAAAATGATGAGAAATCGAAGCTTTTACAGGGGGGGATTGCACTACCACCCCTGCCGGTGTTTCGACCATGCTGGTGAGGGCCTCCGTTTTAGCTTTGCCCTCGGGAGGGCGGTGACCCCACTGGAAAGCTTCTGCGGGAGCAATGAGCGACCATTCACTGGCGATGCGACGAGGGGCGCCTGAAAATTCGGAGCGACCCCAAGTTGGGGTGTTCAATAACCGCCTCCTCAATCAGCTGAATTCCGCCCTCGACATCAACTTGGCTCACTTTAAGTGCTTCATGCTTGCTGCGACACCGAACCGTTATCTTCACCATTGGAGTTGTCTGGAAAGGCCTTCTCCAAAAGGAGCAAACGAGGCCACTTTGACACAGAACAACAAATCGCTCTGCTCAAAAATCTCCTCTGAATCATGCCCCCTAAAGAGATTCATGTCCTGACGATGGATCGTGAGTTCAGCGGAAGAAAGGTCAAAGAGTCACTCCCGATCCATTGGGATGGGATCGGTAGGGAGGACTTTCTTGCCCTCCCAGATGACTTCCTTGGTTTCGGAGTCGTAGGTGAGGATGCGGGAGTGGCTGCCGGGGGCGGGTTGGCGGCTGACTTTGGGGATCCATTTTTTGTGTTCGGTGATGATTTCTTCGTAGCCGGGTTTGCCAATGAGGTTGTCCCACTCATTGGGATCCTTTTTCATGTCGTAGAGTTCTTCGCTGCCATCGGCGTAGCGGATGTAGCGCCAGTTCTCGGAGCGGATGCCATGGTTGTTATGATTGTGAGTGGTGATGGCAGGGCGCTCGCGTTTGGCTTTGGCGTTTTTGAGCTGAGGCATGAGGCTGATGCCTTGAAGGTGGGGTGGTGATTTCGCTCCGACAAGTTGGCAAAGGGTCGGGTAGATATCAAGAAGCTCGGCGGGTTGGCTTGAGCGCCCTTTGTTAATGCCGGGGCCAGCGAAGATGAGGGGAACACGGGTGCCATCATCCCAGAGGGTGTTTTTTCCGGTGATGCCTTTCTCGCCGATGTGCCAGCCGTGGTCGGACCAGAGGATCACGATGGTGTTGTCGGCGTAGCCGTTTCTTTTAAGGGCCTCGAGGAGGCGGCCGACCTGGGCATCGACAAAGCTGGTGCAGGCGAGGTAGCTGCGGGTCAGGTTCATCCATTCGTTGTGCTCTTCGAGCCAACGGAGGCGAGGCTCGGGAAGGGCCCAGTGCATGTACCAGGAGAACCGGGGAGTGTCGGCGCGGTCTTTGCGCTTGATGAGAGGGAGGGTGGTTTCGGATTCAGGGTGGAGATCATACCACTTCTCGGTGGCGAAGCAGGGGACGTGGGGGAGGAAAAATCCGGCGGAGAGGAAGAAGGGGCCTTCGGGTTTGGAATCGAGCGTTTTGACGGCCCAATCGGCGATCTTGTAGTCACCTTTGTCTTCGTCCTTGTGCGGAAAGAGGCCCCAGTCAACGAGCTTCATTTTACTGGGGGTGTCGACGAGTTTCTTCTTTGGGAAGGGGGCGCCGGTGGCACCCGGGCCGAGGTGGTCGAACTCCTGGTCCTTGGGCTTGCGGCCATATCCTCCGTGGTAGATTTTTCCGCCGGAGTAGGTGGTGTAACCGTGGCTTTTTAGGTGTTGGGGGAGTGCGGTGAGGTCTTTGAACTCATCGAGCTTGCGGAACCAGGGACCGAGTCCGTAAATGCCGGTCGAGTCTGGGCGCAGGCCCATCATGAGGCTGGCGCGTGAGGAATTACAGAGAGGGGATTGGCAGTGGGCGTTGGTGAAAAGAGTTCCGCGTGAGGCGAGCTTGTCGATGTGGGGAGTTTTGGCATCGGGATGTCCACCAAGGCATCCGATCCAGTCGTTCTGGTCATCGATGGCGATGAAGAGAATGTTGGGCTTTTCGGCGGAGAGTCCGACGGCGGCCAGAAAAAGAGAGAGGAGGAGGGTTCGCATGGGTTATTTCAGGTAAACTTCGGCGCTAAAGTCGACACGCGAACTCATTTCAGCTTCGCGAATCTTGTGGTTTTGAATGACGCCGGGGCGCTTCTTTTCCCACTCGTCGATTTTCTCGAGCCAGGTGTCGAGGGTCTTGGTGGGGCCGCTGAGGGCGAGGATGACATCGACGAATTGACGATCCTCGGACCGGTCGATGGTGGCATGGCGGATGGTGATTTCCCTGGGGATCTCAGGGAGATTGCAGATGGTGGTGACCTGCGCGGCAATCTGGCGGAGGCCTTTCTGCTGCTGAAAGCGTTGGAATAGGAACATTGCAACCAAGGTGGCGAGAATGACCGTGAGGTAGGTCAGAGTTTGGCGGAGGCGGCGAATGGACATGAGGGGATCGACTTGCCGAAAGCTAGGGGGTAGATAAGATCTCTTCAATGATCTATCTCGACAACCACGCGACGACGGCGGTGCATCCCGAAGTGGTAGAGGCCATGATGCCTTTCTTCACGGAGCATTATCACAATCCTTCGAGTGGCTATCGGGCGAGCCGGGTGGTGAAAAAGGCCCTCGCGGAGGCGAGGGGCGAGGTGGCCGAGCTTATCGGAGGAAAGGAAGAGGAAATCGTGTTCACCGGTTGTGGGACGGAGTCCAACAACATGGTGCTCAAGTCATTGGCACGGATCTTCGGGAGAAAGACGTCACGTGTCATCACGGGTGAAATCGAACATAGTGCAGTCTTGCGTCCGTGTCAGGCGATGGAGGATGTGGGTTTTGAGGTTCATCGCTGTGGAGTTGATGTGGAGGGAAGGATGAAGGTTGATCAATTTCGGGATGCCTGCGAAGGCGCGGAGACGGGATTTGCCAGTGTGATGTGGGCAAACAATGAGACGGGTGTGATTCAACCGATTGCCGAACTTAGTGGGATCGCGCGGGAGAATGGCATCGCCTTTCATACTGATGCCATTCAAGCGGCGGGAAAGATTCCCATTGATGTGCGTGAAGTGCCGGTGGATTTCCTGAGTATTAGCGGACATAAATTCCACGCCCCAAAGGGAATTGGAGCGCTTTACCTTCGCGAGGGAGTTCGCTTTGAACCACTCATTCGCGGAGGAGGCCAGGAAGACGGTCGCCGAAGCGGAACGGAGAATGTTCCTTATATTGTGGGTCTTGGAAAAGCGGCTAGCCTGATGCGGGCGGCGCTGGCAGAAGATCGGCACGCAGGGATTACGGCAAACCGTGATCACCTTGAGAAGCGACTGGGCGACGAGATCGAAGGGGTGACTTTCAATGGCTCCCGTGACCACCGCGTGCCAACGTGTGCGCACGTGTCCTTCGACGGGTGTGAAGGGGCGGGGCTTCTGATTCTTCTCGATGAATCCGGTGTGCAAGTTTCGACCGGGAGTGCCTGCATGACCGGTAAGCAACAACCCAGTCATGTACAAAAGGCGATGGGCATCTCTGATGAGCAGGCGAAGAGTAGCTTGAGGATCTCCTTTTCTTCATTCACGACCCGGGAAGAGACCGACGAAGCAGTCGAGAAAATCAAGAAAGCCGTGACCAAACTCCGCCAGGTTCAGGGCGGTAGCGGGGTGGGGCCGGTGGTGGTCTATTCGTAAATCAAAAAGGCGGTGCAGTTTCCTGCACCGCCTTTTTGATGTTAAAATGTTTTCATTGATGAACTAGCGACGTCGGCTGAAGCTGGCCAATCCGAGGAGAACGATTGACGAGGGCTCGGGAAGCACTTCGGCGCCATCGCGTCGGGAGAAGTGAAGTTTTAGACACACCAAGCCTGCTCGCTAGATCAACTTGGGAAAGGGGATTTTGTATTTAAAGATCTCTCTCTAAAAATTTTAAATCATTAAGATGACGCCAATGATCGATCTCCTTAGCTTTTTTAGTGATCATTAGGAGAGGGCGCAAATATTTAGATGAGAGAATGATGAAAATACTAATTTTTAATTAGGGTGTTTGATGCAGGCTAAAACTGAATGATTCCTTCGGTTTAAAGCGGGGGAAAGCCGGTTTCACGATCCAACTTGAAAGAAATGAGTTTTAGGGCCACGTTTTCTTTTTAGATTACCATGAAGATTCACACACGTTGCGTTGCTATTGCCACCTTCCTTTCTGCTGCATTTCCTGCTTTTTCTGAAGAGGAACACAAATCAGTGGCCCTTTTCAACGGGAAGGATCTCACCGGCTGGCATTCCGATGTGCCAGCCGCTGATAAAAATCCTAACATCAAGCCCAGCTTTATCGCTCGTGGAGGTATGTTGGTGAGTCTCGGGAATCCAGGCGGCCACCTGATCACGGACAAGATCCACCAAAACTACCGGCTGGAATTGGAATATCGCTTTGCCAAGGAACCCGGGAACTGCGGCGTCCTAGTGCATGGTTCGACTCCTCGTGCACTGTATGGAATGTTTCCGGCCTCCATCGAGGTGCAGATGAATTCCACTCACGCGGGGGATTTTTGGTGCATCGCGGAGAATATTGAGGTTCCCGACATGGAGAAGCGCCGTCCCAAGGGGAAGAATCAGAAGTGGGGTGGCAATCAAGGTGACTCACGTCGAATTCTGAATCTCACCGACGGTTCCGAAAAGCCGGTTGGGGAGTGGAACAAGATGGTGATCGAGTGTCAGGGGAACGAGGTGAAAGTCTGGGTTAATGGTGATATGGTGAATCACGGAAAGAATTGCACCAAAGGCAAGGGGCAGATCGCGTTGCAGGCCGAAGGCGTTGAGGTCGAGTTCAAAGGCCTCTTACTGACTCCTCTCAAGGTGGAGGCAGGAAAGGAGAAAAAGTGATCGGAAAGCCATCGGATGATCAGTGCCGCGATTCCGGCCGAGTCTGGCTTGCCTCTGCTTTGCCTTCCTCCGACCAAGGAGCCTGATTTGGAATGACCCAAGATTTTTGGTAAGAACTTATGACAAAGACACTGATTTTTGTGATCTTCCTAGCTCCAGTCTTGCTTTTTGCCGAGGCGGGGTCGGCGACTGTTGCGGCTGAGCAAAGGGGATGGAAAGAGCGTCGTGCTGAGAAAACAGGGGTGATCAAGGAGCGGCAGTTTGATTTGTTCATGATCGGTGATTCGATCACACATAATTTTGACAAGCCGGCGTATCGGGAAGTCTGGGACCAGTTCTATGCTCCGCGCAAGGCCCTCAATTTAGGATACAGCGGTGGCCGGACCGAGAACACCCTTTGGAACCTCACTCATGGAGAGTTGAAGGGGCAATCGCCGAAAGTAGTGACTCTTCTGATTGGAACCAACAACACGGACGATGCCAACTATCCGGTGGTGCACTCGGCGCAAGAGGTGTTTGAAGGGACCAAGGCGATTGTCCAATTATTGAGGAAACGTCTTCCAAGCACGAAGATTCTCCTCCTTCGCATCTTTCCGAGAACTAATGTCTATCGGACCAAGAATGGCAAGGAGCGCGGAAGTGCCGCGAAGCGGTTTGCGGTGAATCACCGTGCCGGGGAACTGGCCTCGGCTTTGGCTGATGGAGAATGGGTCCACTGCCTTGATGTGAATCATGTCTTTTATCGTGCGGACGGGTCCTTGGATCCCAAATTGATGCCGGACCAGCTCCATCCATCGCCGGCTGGTGCCCGGGCATGGGCGGAAGCGATGGAACCCAAATTGGCGGAACTTTTTGGTGATGAACCGAAGTCGCCCAAGCTGACGAATAGTGCTTTGGTTCCTCTTCCGAAGATTGAGAATGATTTCTACGACTGGTGGAAGCGCCATGAAGCGGTGATGAAGATCAAGGACGAGCTCCATCCCGAGATCGTCTTGCTGGGTGATTCAATCACCCATCTTTGGGGAGGGTTGCCCGAATGGAAGGGGCGGAAGGCGATGGGGCCGAAGTCCTTTGCGAAGACGTTTGTAGGAAGACGGGTGCTTAATCTGGGATATGGATTTGACCGAATCCAGAATGTGCTTTGGCGGCTTGATCATGGTGAGGTGCGGGGACTGAAGCCGAAGCATGTGATCCTGAACATAGGCACGAATAATCTTTGGCCGACCAAGAACGCGCGCGGGAATACACCGGAGGAGATTGCCGAAGGAATTCGAGCAGTGATTCAGCGGTTGCGGGCGAAACTTCCCGAAACCCATCTCACGTTGATGGGGATTTTCCCCCGTGGCCAAAAAGCAGATGATCGCTCACGCGCCAAGGTTGCCAAAGTGAACGAATTGCTGATTCCGCTGGGAAAGGAGAATGGCATTACTTTTTTGGATCTCGGAGACAAGCTGATTGAAGCGGACGAGACCATTCGTCGTGAGGTGATGCCGGACTTTTTGCATCCGGCCGAAGCTGCCTATGAAATATGGGGAGAGGCCTTGCAGAACATCATTACGGAGTAGCGGGAAACGGGTTCAGATTTTTTTTGAGAAAGAAGGTAACCAACTTTGAAGTTGGTTCCTCGATTCGAGAAGTCGAACCAACCCTCCGGCAAGGGAGCACCGCTCCGAAGCGATTCGACCGGGTGGCGAGTGAATAAATTGTTTTTCTGAATGCTTGAAAGAACGATTCAAACTTTATACCGGCAACATTTTGGGATTCTGCTAATAGTAAGGGGTGCAATTCAAACAAGCTCTCGGATTGGTCATTGGCCTTGTCGTTGGGATTACCGGAGGGATTCTTTTTTCAAAGAGTCTCCGCCCGGAGCCCGGGTCGATGCAGGAAAGGCTGGAGGTTGCAGAGGAGCAATTGGCTCGTTCGAATCGTAGACTGAAAGCGATGGCGCAACACGTTGCGAGGTACAGAGGGTCATCGAAAGGAGAGATTCAGAGGATGGCGCGGGATTTTAAGGATGGGAAGGAACTCAGCTTTGACGACATTCTGGGGAGTGCGAAGCCATGGATGCGACAGGTGGCTCCGGTGATGGAGCGGGTGCGTAAAGTCAGTGAGGCCGATTGGGCCGATGCCCGGGTGTCCGAGTGGACGAGGAACTACAATCTCAGTGAGGCCGAGCAGGAGGAGCTGAAAGAGTATTTCAGTGAGCAAAGCAGGAAGAATGCGGAACGAATCACCGAGGTGATTAATAGTGATGAAAGTGGCTTTGTGGATTTTGTGCAGGCAACCGACAATGATTGGCGTGATTTCGATGGCGTCGAAACGGTCATGGAGGGGTTTCTTGAAGGGGAGGAGCTGGAGAAGTTCCGGGCTGAGCAACTAGACAAGCGGATCGAGACGGTGCAAAATGAGGCAGATCGTAAATTGAAGGTGCTCGATGATATCGTGTCGCTGGATGACGCGCAGCACCAGCAGCTCTTTGGAGTGATGGTGCGGGGAAGTGAAGACTATCGGCCCGAGGTGAAACCCGAGGGATTCACGGGACAAGCCACGCCTCTTGACCGGACGGCCCGGGATTCGGCAATTGAGGCGGTTCTTCGACCCGACCAAAAACAGGCCCTCGATAAACACCGGGACGAGAGGGTCCAGAAGGTTACGGAGCAGTGGGAAAAGTATCAGCTGTCACCGCCAAAGAAGTTTGATGCGCTGGAGGGGGATGTTTTTTAGATGAGCGAAGCGGCAATTGAGATCAAGGATCTCCGCGTGGATTATGGGGATTTTGTGGCGGTGCAGGATATTAGTTTGAGCATTCCCTACGGTCAGGTCTTCGGGCTGGTTGGTCCGAACGGAGCTGGGAAAACGAGCACCTTCAAAGTACTCACCACACTCATGGAGCCGACTTATGGCGAGGTGACGGTGGCGGGTTTTGATATTTTTGAATCAGCCGAGGAAGCTCGCCAAGTGATGGCTTACATGCCGGATCTGGCGCCGGTACCATCGGACTTGAAGCTTTGGGAATTCCTCGATTTCCACGCTGACACTCATCGGCTGGGAGGACGCTCCGCGCGACGCGAGCGCGTCGAGGAGTGCCTCCGGACGGTCAATCTTTTCGAGAAACGAAACGCCTGGTGCAAAGAACTTTCTCGTGGACAAACCCAGCGACTCGTTCTGGCAAAGACTCTTCTCCACCGACCCAAGGTTCTCATTCTTGATGAACCGGCGAGTGGGTTGGACCCGCTTTCCCGCCGGGAGATGCGTTTTGCGCTTCAGGGGCTCGCGAACGAAGGAGCGACCATTGTGGTGAGTTCCCACATTTTAAGTGAACTGGCGGAGATGTGCTCGTCGCTTTGCGTGATGAATCAAGGGCGCTTACTTGCGAGCGGGAGTGCCGAGGAAGTGCGTCGTGAGCTGGGCCGGACCGAGCGACATCTGGGCGTGGTGACCTTTGGCGACCCACATGAAGTTGTGTCCTGGTTGGGAGATAGGCCCGGAGTGAGTGAAGTGAAAGTTGATGGCTGCAAGGTGGGTTTTCAGTTTCAGGGAGAGGATGTTGCTCATGAAAAATTATTGATGGAACTTGTGAATGCAGGGCTAAGAATTCGCTCGTTTGAAGAAGAGAGCTCTTCCTTCGAGGACATTCTGGTCCGGGTGGCAGAAGGGAATCGTGCAGAATGAACAAGGTGATGAGAAAAAAACCACACCCGGCATGGATGCTTTGGGCGAATCCTATTTTGAAGAGGTATGCTCGCAGTCGATTGCGTCCGACCGGTCTGGGCGTGGCACTGCTTATGACAATTCTTGTGGCAGGGTTCTTTTTCTTTCTGATGAGGGAGGGATTTGGCCGCTCGGCGTTGAGTGCCTCGGATGTGGCCCGGGCTCCCTTGATTCCCTTGTTGATCATTCAAGGGCTGATTCTTTTTGGATTGGGAACCGGGCAGGCCTCGGCAGGAATCTCGATGGAGGCGGACGAAGGTGTTATCGACTACCAACGACTGGCTCCCATGACTCCCATGGCCAAGGTGCTGGGCTACCTATTTGGTCTTCCCATCCGCGAGTGGATCCTCTTTTTCTCGACGCTTCCCTTCACTGCTTTTTCAGTGTGGAAAGGTGAAGTCCCTCTTGCTGGAATTCTGCAGCTTTATGCGGTTTTTGTCATGGGGGCGTTACTTTATCATCTTACTGGGGTTCTGGCGGGATCGGTCATGAAGAATCGTCGTTGGGCCTTTTTGACATCGACCGGTTTGGTGATTCTTCTCTACCTGGTGATTCCGCAGGCCGCCAAATTTGGACTTGTCTATCTGAAGTATGTTACGATCTACCCGGTTTTTTACGAAGTCTACCCTCAGCTCTTGGCCCGGCCCTTGGAGGAGTTGGCAGCGGGTTATCAGGAGGTCATTCCACCGGCGCGATTCTTTGGGCTTAACTTTCCCCAGTATGTTTTCACTTTGATTTCTCAGGGTGTTTTGAGTCTGGCAATGGTCATGATGCTTTGGCGTCGCTGGAAAAAGGTGGATTGTCACCTTCTCGGGAAGGTGGGGGCAACGGGCCTTTTTGGTTGGTTGCAGCTGATGCTTCTCGGGAATGCCCTTCCATTAATGGAGTCCGGAGATCTCTTTCCAACCCGTGAGTTTAGCCGTCGGTTCGGTCGGCTGATCAATCCAAATAAGACGAGTTGGTCTCCGGAATCATGGGAACCTACCATCATGATCGGGCTCTACGGAGCCGTGACTTTGGGGTTTCTCTGGTGGCTCACTTTTGTGATTTCCGCCGAGAGCAATGGACAGGTAAGGGGGTGGCGGCGGGCGCGTAAATTTGGCAATTCCAAGCTTCCAGTCTTATCGGATGCAGCGACCTCGGTCCCCTGGACACTCGTGATGGCCGGGATGGGGACCATTGGTTGGTTCATCTTCGCCGATTCGCTCGCAACGTCTCATTGGTTTCCCGCGCTTTCATTGCTCGCAGTGACTCCAGGGGCGATGTTTTTGATCCTGGCTTGCGGGGGACTTGGACTAAATGCCTTGTTGGAATGGATTGGGAGGAAGGGGACGGGAATCGTGGTGATTTTGGCCGGGATTCTTCCGATCATGTTGGGGGTGATTTTTGCGGTGAGTAGGGATGAACTCATCGCACCCGGGGTTTGGTTGGCGGGGATCTGTCCGCTTTCCTGGCCAATTTATGGATCGGGAGTTTTCTTTTCCCAGGAAGGAATGCCGCGCGATGTCGCTAGAGCGGTGCCCAATGCCTATTGGTTTTGGCAGGGCGTGGCGGTTCTCGCCGTGATTTGGCTTGTGACCAAACTTCGTGAGTCCCGTAAGCGGATCTCAGAACTCTCGAAGGAATTCTAGGTGCCTTATGCCACGACAGCGTCGGGCTGGCCGGCGCGCTCGAGGCTTTGGCGGAAGTTGTCGAGCATTTTGGACTCGCGTTTGAGCATATTGACGAGAGTGGCTTCCTCCACTTCGGTGACGAGATCGCGCTCACCAAAGAAAATGACGAGGTTGGCAAGCTCGAGCGCCGCGCCGCGGGCCCGGCCGACGAATTCAGAAAACTCGATCTTGGTGGGACAGTTGCTGCCTTCGGCAAGGATGCCGGAAATGCTATAGCTGCCTTCGCGGAGGCGGTTGGCGAAGGTCGTCTTGCCCAGAGCTTCGACGGCGTCAGCGAGATCGGCAATACGATGTCCGATCTCGGTTGCCAT